>LNAQ01000290.1_pt1 | contig 11772 bp, 13 predicted proteins | sample 602591 | NCBI WGS metagenome assembly LNAQ01 (sample SAMN02440304, study PRJNA202911) | soil metagenome | biome: Subtropical and temperate rainforests or woodlands; isolation source: soil samples (1 kg each in a 20% v/v slurry with milli Q water) were... ... | reverse complement strand
GACCGTTTCCTGCAGCCCGGCTACCTGCTGACCGCCAGCCAGGCCATCTGCATCTATCCGGGCGAGAAGGCCCAGGGCCTTCACAGCGACGACGGCTTCTACCGCCAGCCACGCCCGCGGCCGGCCATCAGCCTCTCGCTGGTCGGGGCCATCGACGCCTTCACCGACACCAATGGCGCGACCGACGTCATTCCCGGCAGCCATCGCTGGAGCGACGCCGATATCGCCGCCCTCGATCCGAACGAGGCCGCCAAGATGCTGCGCCCGGTGATCATGCCGGCCGGCGGCGCCGTTGTCTTCCAAGGCACCCTGCTCCACCGCGGTGGCGCCAACCGCAGCGACGCCCCCCGCCTGGCCTTCACTAATCAGTACTGCGAGCCCTGGGGCCGCACTCAGGAGAACTTCTACCTCGGCGTCTCTCGCGAGCGGGTGAAGGCCATGTCGCCACGCCTCCAGTCCCTGCTCGGCTACAACATCTGGCCGCCCTTCATGGGCCAGGTCACCGGCTCGCACCCGCTCAAGAGCCTGGAGGACGACTGGGTCACGCCGGTGGACCGTCAGGCGCTCAGCCGCGAGGCATGAGCACGCAGGCCCGGGCCAGCGACACGCGGGTCAGTTCCCGCCGCCGGAGGAAGACCTGCATGGCGTCGCTCGTCGGGTCGCGCGAAACCTGCCATTCGCCCAGGTCCCGATAGCGGGTCATCAGCAGCAGCCGGCGCGCGCCCGAAGCCCGGTCCGCGGCGTTCTCCTGCGCCAGGAACAGGCCGTGGATCTTGGTCTCGAAGCGCCGCTCGAAATCAGGCCACGCCTCGCCCGATAGCCGGACGAACTCCTCGACCGCCTCGCCGTCAATCGTGAACCAGTTGTGGACATAGATCCCGCCGGGCAGGGGCGGCTTGTCGTCCGTCGGCCGCAGTGTCGGAGACAGCCGATGGCGCTCGCTCGCCACGACTCCCGGCGCGCCGGCGATATCCCTGCCCGCCGCCGTCAGAACCAGCGCCTGGTCGGAGGCGAAGCCCAGCAGCGGCGCGAACACGGCCCGCGTCGAGGCCTGGGCGTATAGGTGGCCGGCCAGTTCCTTCTGGGCCGCTCGCTCGCGCCCCAGGGTGACCTGAAAATATTCGTAATCCAAAGGCTTGCCCTTAGTAGTTCACCCGCACCGAGATCGCCCCGTCGACCACCATGTTGATCCCGGTGGTGAAGGCCGAGCGCGGGCTGGCCAGGAACACGGTGGCCGCGGCCACTTCCTCCGGGCTCGCCATCCGGCCGGTCGGGTTGCGCTTGATCATCTGATCGAAGAACTGCGGCATGCCAGCCTTCACATTGCCCCAGACCCCGCCCTCGAAGAACACGGTGCCCGGTGAGACCACATTGGCCCGGATGTGCTTGGCGGCGTTCTCGCGGGCCAGACCCTTGGCGTAGTGGATCAGCGCCGCCTTCATCGCTCCATAGCAGGAGGCGTTGCTGGCCTCGGCCGCCGAGACCGAGGCGGTGATCAGGAAGGCCGCATCGCCGCTGGCCTCGCCGGCCTTCTCCAGGAACGGCTTGGCCGCTTCGAAGGAGCGCACGGCGCCGAGCACGTCGACGTCGAACATGGCCTGCCACTCGGCTTCGCCCGTCCCCTGCACCAGGGCGCTGGCGTTGGAGACCATGACGTCGATGCCGCCCAAGATCTCGCCGGCCTTGGTCACGAAGGCTTTCAGCGCCGGTCCGTCGGCGATGTCGGTCGCCTGGCCCCAGGCCTTGACGCCCTTGGCCTTCAACGCCTCGACGGCCGCCGCCACCTGGTCAGGGTTGCGCGCGCAGATCGCCACGTCCGCGCCCTCGTCGGCGAACAGCTCGGCGATCGACCGCCCGATCCCGCGCGACGCGCCGGTGACAACGACCTTCTTGCCCTTCAGTCCCAAGTCCATGTTCCACTCCCCAAATTTCGTTGACCGCTGTTCTAGCCGAGGGTGCGACCCTTGCGCAGGCTTGACATGGGCCAGCGCCCGACAATTTGTGAGCCCATGCTCACCACCCCGACCACGACGCGGGACAAGCTGCTGCGCGCAGCCCTCGAGATCGCCGCGCGCGACGGTCTGGAAGCCGCCACCACCGCAGCCATCGCCAGCGCAGCCGGCGTGGCCGAAGGCACGCTCTATCGCCACTTCCCCTCCAAGGACGACCTGCTGATCGAGGTCTATCGCGGCATCAAGCGCGCCGTGTTCGAGGCCATCAGCGACGGAGAAGCTGGCGGTGAGGCCCCCGACGCCCGCCTCAAGCGGGTCTGGCGCAAGCTCTACGAGGCTTACCGCTCCGACGCGGAGGCTTTCATGTTCGGTCAGCGCTTCGCCGAGTCCTCGCTATCAAAGCGCGAGGGCGGCGCCGCTCACGAGCAGATCGCCGGCGCGGTCTCCCGTCTGCGCGCGGCCGGCATAGAGCGCGGCCTCTTCAAGGATCTTCCCGGCGACCTGCTGGCCAACCTCTTCTTCGCCCCGGTCGGCCATATGCTGAAGACCGAGCTCAAGGGCCGCCGGTGGACCGATGCCGAGCTGGACGCCACCGCCGAGGCCGTGCTGGACTCCTGGCGCGCCTGATCCGCGTCCTGGCTGGCGCATCGCAGCATCTGAAGGAATGAGATGACCACCCCGTTCCAAGCTGCCCTTGAAGCCGGCGATCTGGCCGGCCTGCGCGCCGCGCCCAAGGCCGAGCTGCACATCCACGCGGTGCTCGGCGGCTGCCGCGACTTCATCCACGAGCGCATCGGTCAAGACATCGCCCCGCTTGAGGGCGTGCTCTCCTCAATGGACGAGATGCACGCCTGGACCGACAGCCAGACAGCCGGTGTGTTTAGGAGCGCGACCGGACGCGCGCTCGCCTTCGAAGCAACCTTCGTTCGCGCTCGGAAGGACGGCGTCAGCCGCATGGAGGTCGGCGCCGACGTCTGGGAGATCACCCTTCACGACAATTCGGCCCAGGCGGTCTGGGACGTGCTGGCGAACGCTCACATAGCAGGCGCACCACAGGTGGACTGGATTCCGCAGATGAGCTTCTCGCGCCATTGCTCGGTCCGGTCGCTCGAACGCTGGATGACGCCGCTGCTGGAACTTGGCCGCTTTCGCACGCTCGACCTCTCGGGCGACGAGTTCGCCCAGCCCGTCGAAGTCTTCGCGCCACTCTATCGCCGCGCGAAGGCCGCTGGCCTCTCCCTCAAGGCCCATGTCGGCGAATGGGGAACGGCGGACGATGTCTGGCGCGCCGTTGAACTGCTCGAACTCGACGAGGTCCAGCACGGCATCGCCGCCGCAGACTCGCCGCAAGTGATGCGCGCCCTGGCCGACGCTGGCGTTCGGCTCAACATCTGCCCGACCTCGAACCTCAAGCTCGGCCGCGTGGAACGCCTGGAAGACCACCCGATCCGCCGTCTCCACGACGCGGGCGTGCGCGTGACCGTCAACACCGACGACCCGCTGATGTTCGGGCTCAGCCTCTCGGAGGAATTCCTCGCCCTGTACCAGGCAGGCGTCATGACCGCCGCCGAACTCGACGCGATCAGGCTGGAAGGGCTGCGCTGACGGCGCCTCGCCTAGATCGCCTTCTCCAGCACGATGAACTCCAGGTCCTCGCGGGTCGGCTCGCCGAAGCGCTGGTCACCATAGGGGAAGGGCCGGCGCTCGCCCGTCGGGGCATAGCCGCGCCGTCCGTACCAGGCGATGAGGGTGTCTCGCAGATTGACCACGGTCATGCGCACCCGCCCCGCGCCCTGCTCGCGCACATAGGCCTCCGCCGCGTCCAGCATGGTGCGCCCAAGTTGGCGGTCCTGAAGATCCGGACGGACCGTCAGCATGCCGAGATACCAGGCGTCCTGGCCGGCCGGCTCCAGCCAGACGCAGCCCAGCAACGGACCGCCTGCCTCGTCGCGCAGCGTCAGCAGCCGCGCCGAAGGCGCCTCGGCAAGGTCGCGCGCCAGTATCTCGGCGTCGGTGCGCTGGCCGCCGATATAGTCGGCCTCGGTCGTCCAACCCTGTCGCGAACTGTCCCCCCTGTAGGCGGAATTCACCAGGTCGGCGATGGCGGGGAGATCTGAGGCGGCGGCGGCGAACAGAGGCATAGGATCGAAAATCCACAACACGCCGCATCCCGCCAGCAGAAATTGCACATCCGGACCGGAACACCGGCGCTTGCTTGACGCTTTCGCGGCCAGGGCCTATCTATTCCGATGTGAGTGAGCGCTCACATCCCCCATAATCCAAATCTGCGGAGTCACCCATGATCCGTCGGGAAATCGGCCGCACCGGCCGTGACGTGAACGCCATCGGCCTGGGCTGCATGGGCATGTCGATCGCCTATGGCCCGCCTATGAGCGAGGCCGAGGCCGTCAAGTTGCTGCACCAGGCCCTCGACCTCGGCGTCGACCACTTCGACACCGCTGAGCTCTACGGCTTCGGCGCCAACGAAACCCTGCTCGGCGCGGCCTTCCATGACCGCCGTGACCGCGCCTTCATCGCCACCAAGTTCGGACCGATCCTCGATCCCACCACCCGGGCCGTGGGCGGCGTCGACGGATCGGAAGCCAATATGCGGCGCGCCGTCGAACAGTCTCTGCGCCTGCTGCGCACCGACCATGTCGACCTCTACTACCTACACCGCAAGGACCCGAACCTTGCGATCGAGGAGACCGTCGGGGCCATGGCCAAGCTGGTCGAGGAAGGCAAGATCGGCGCGATCGGCCTTTCGGAGGTGAGCGCCGAGACCCTGCGCCGGGCCCAGACGGTCGCCCCCATCACCGCCGTGCAGTCGGAGTACTCGATCTTCAGCCGCGACGTGGAGAAGGAGGTTCTGCCGCTCTGCCGGGAGACCGGCGTGACTCTGGTGGCCTATTCCCCTCTCGGCCGCGGCCTCCTGACCGGAACCTTCACCCGCGATCGGACCCCAAGTGAAGGCGACTACAGGGGCGTCAACAGCCCGCGGTTCCAAGGCGAGGCCTACGAGGCCAACCTTTCGCTGGTCTCCGAGATCGAGAGCCTCGCCAAGGCGCGCGACGCCCTGCCCTCGCAGATCGCCCTCGCCTGGGTCCTGATGGCCAAGCCCAATGTCGTCACCATTCCAGGGACCACGCGGTTAGCCAACCTGCAGTCCAACCTCGCGGCGGCGGACGTCAGCCTGTCCTCCGACGAGATCGCCCGCCTGGATAGCTTGGCCGCCCGGGTCTCCGGTCAACGTTATGACGAGCGCGGCATGGCGTTGATCGACTCCTGATCTGGCGTCGCGGCGGCCGCGGGGCTCGGCCGCCGCCCGTTCACAATGAACGTGGGCGGCAATTTGCCTCACTGACGGCGGCGTGAATAACTGGCTGCATCCATAGGTAGCTTCGCCCATCGGCGATGCTGGGTGGGGGGCTTGTGAGAATGGACGCGAGCAATATTCTCGTGGCCAATGTCGCGGTTTGCGCCGCATGCTTCAGTCTGCTCTGGCTCGCCTCGCTCTGGCTCAAGGACGTCAGCTTCATCGACATCTGGTGGGCGCTGGGCATCGTACTGATGGCCTGGATGACCTATTTCCTGGCGGATCGAGGCCCCCATGCCGAGCTGCTGGTCGTGCTCTGCACCGTCTGGGGCCTGCGGCTTGGCCTCTATCTGCTCTGGCGCTGGCTGAGCCAAGGGCCGGACCACCGCTACGTCGTCCTCATCGGCCGGGCGGGCGCCCGACGCGGCTGGAGCTTCGCCAAGGCCTCACTGATGCTGGTATTTGCATTCCAGGCGCCATTACAACTCGTGGTCGCTCTACCAGTGATCCTCGGACAGGTCTCGCCCAATGTCGCCCTAGGCTTCCTGGCCTGGATCGGGGTGGCCCTGGCGGTCTTTGGCATCGTCGTCGAAGCGACCGCCGATTTCCAGCTCGCCAGGTTCCGCGCCAGTCCCGAGAACGCCGACCAGGTGCTCGATTTCGGCCTCTGGCGCTACAGCCGGCACCCGAACTATTTCGGCGAAGCCTGCGTCTGGTGGGGTCTCTTTCTGATCGCCGTCGATAGCGGATGGCTCGGCCTGGCTGCCCTGCCCGGGCCGCTGCTACTGACCTATCTGCTGGTGTTCTGGAGCGGAGCGCCCAGCATAGAGGGGCGGATGCTGCGTCGGCGTCCCGGCTACGGGGACTATGTCCACCGCACCTCGCTCTTCATCCCGCTGCCTCCGCGGCGCCACTGAAAGCCGATCAGACCTTAGGCGAAGGTCGCCGCATACTGCTCGCGCAGCAGGTTCTTCTGCACCTTGCCCATGGCGTTGCGCGGCAGTTCATCGACGAAGAACACCCGCTTGGGGGTCTTGAAGGCGGCTAGTCTTTCGCGAAGGGCGGCGATCATTCCCGCCTCCTCGCCCCGGCCGATGACCACCGCCACCACGGCTTCGCCGAAGTCGGCGTGCGGCACGCCGACCACCGCGCTTTCGACCACGCCGTCCATTTCGTCGAGGATCAGCTCGACCTCCTTGGGATAGACGTTGAAGCCACCCGAGATGATCAGGTCCTTGGCCCGGCCGGAGATCCAGACCCGGCCGTCCGGATCCTGCCGCCCCACGTCGCCGGTGATGAAGAAGCCGTCCTCGGTGAACTCCTCAGCGGTCTTCTCCGGCATCTGCCAGTAGCCCTTGAAGACACTCGGCCCGCGGATCTCGATCCCCCCGGTCTCGCCGCCGGCGATGCGCAGTTCGACGCCCGTCAACGGATAGCCGACGCTGCCGGCGATCCGCTCGCCGTCCAGCGGGTTGGAAGTGATGATCACCGCCTCGCTCATCCCGTAGCGTTCCAGGATGCGTTGGCCGGTCCGCGCCTCGAATTCGGCGAAGGTGGATTCCAGCAGCGGCGCGGAGCCGGAGATGAAGAGCCGCATGTGCGCCGCCGCCCGCCGCGTGAAGCCCGGATTGGCCAGCAGCCGCGTATAGAAGGTCGGCACCCCCATCATCACCGTGCAGTCCGGCATCGCCTTCAGCACGGCCGCGTCCTCGTACTTGGCGAGCCACGCCATCGGCGCGCCCGACAGCAGGGCGCAGTGGGTCGCCACGAACAGGCCGTGGACATGGAAGATCGGCAGGGCATGCAGCAGCACGTCGCGCTCGGAAAAGCCCCAGGCCTGATGCAACGCCAGGGCGTTGGCCGCCAGGGCGCCGTGGCTCAGCATCGCGCCCTTGGAACGCCCCGTCGTGCCGGAGGTGTAGATGATGGTGGAGATGTCGTCGGCGGTGATGTCGCCGAACATGTCGGTGACCGTCACGCCGTCGGCGCGGATGTCGAACACAGCCACGTCCGTGTACACGCGCGACACGCAGCGCACGCCCGTCAGCGGATACGTGCACGCCTCGACCAGCTTGCTCTGGCCTTCGCGCGTTTGCAGTTCCATCATCACGAAGACGTCCTTGGCGCCGATGGCCAGGTCCATCGCGCCGCCCACGGCGGGGATGGCGTCGGGCGCACCGGTGTGCCAGTTGGCCAGGTCGCCATGCTGCGACACCTGGAAGGCGCCCAGCACGCAGATGTCCAGGTGGCCGCCGCGCATCATGGCGAACGAGTCGGCGTGATGGAAGAACGAGCAACCCGGCAGCTCGGTAACGGGCTGCTTGCCGGCGTTGATCAGGTCGTAGTCTTCCTGGCCCTTGGCGGGCGCGGGGCCCATGCCAAGCATGCCGTTTTCGGTATGCAGGATGACTTCGCGGTCGGCCGGCAGGTGGTTGGCGACGAGCGTGGGCAGGCCGATGCCCAGGTTGACGTAGGCGCCTTCAGGGATGTCCTGCGCGACGCGGGCGGCGATCTGGTCGCGGGTCAGTTTGGTGCTCATTGCTGCTCCTTGGCGGCCGGCGTGGCGTCGATCTGCACGACGCGTTGCACGAAGATGCCGGGGGTGACGACGGTTTCGGGGTCCAGCGTGCCCAGCTCGACCACTTCACGCACTTGCGCCACGGCCACGCGCGCGGCGCTGGCCATGATGGGGCCGAAGTTGCGGGCGGTCTTGCGGTAGACCAGGTTGCCCCAGCGGTCGCCACGTTCGGCCTTGATCAGCGCGTAGTCGGCATGCAGGGGGTATTCCAGCACGTAGTGGCGGCCGTTGATTTCGCGGACTTCCTTGCCGTCGGCCAGCGGGGTGCCGTAGCCGGTGGGCGAGAAGAACGCGCCGATGCCGGCGCCGGCGGCGCGGATGCGCTCGGCCAGGTTGCCTTGGGGCACCAGTTCCAACTCCAGCTTGCCGCTGCGGTACAGGCCGTCGAAAATCTGCGAGTCCGCCTGGCGCGGGAACGAGCAGATGATCTTGCGCACGCGGTTCGCGCCGAGCAGGGCGGCAAGGCCGGTGGTGCCGTTGCCGGCGTTGTTATTGATGATGACCAGGTCTTTCGCGCCCTGTTCGAGCAGGGCGTCGATCAATTCCATGGGCTGGCCGGCAGTGCCGAAGCCGCCGATCATGACGGTGGCGCCGTCGGGTACGTCCGCCAGGGCGGCCGCCGCGCTTGCAACAAGCTTAGAGATCATGATGTTCGCTCATCGCCCAGTGGCCGCAGTGAGGGATGATGTAGCCCCAGCTGTCATCGATGAGATCAAGAAACTTGTATGCAGTTTCAACTGGAACTACCTTGTCATCTTTCCCGTGCACCACAAGGGTCGGCACCGGAACTTTCCGAATGAACTCGGGATCGTAGAAAAGTCCGCCCTGTTCGCGAATCCACTGCATTGTCGCTACGTAGGCTTTGCGCGTAGCTTCATCGGTCGCGTAGGTATAGCGCGAGTTGATCATCGCATCGTCGATCTTGAATCCATCGTTGGTAAGTGCCTTGACCAAATGGACCATACCCTCACGTGTGAAATCGTAGTTGATGATGGGGCGCAGATCTTCGTGGATTTCTACTACGAGGCCTGCGCTTCCCATGAGCACCAGTGCATTGACGAGTTCAGAGTGAAGAACAGACACACCGAGGCCGGTTGCGCCACCCATCGAATTTCCCACAATCGAGACCTTGCCGTCGAAGTTCATCGCTTTAATAAAATCGTGCAAGTGACGAATGCGGCGGTCCTGCGTATATTCGATGTCAGGCTTTGCGGTCTTACCAAAGCCAAGCATGTCCATAGCAATCACACGATAGTGACGAGCAAGAATGGGGATGACGTTTCTCCAATTACCTTCGCTCTCCGCTCCCGCACCCCCTCCATGGATCAAGATGACGGGCTGCCCTTTGCCGGCTTCGAGATAGCGGGTTTCAACACCGCCCGCATTAACAAAGCGTTCGACATACGCACTTTCGGACTTTTCCGAGATTTGTTCAGCTTTATTTAACATGAAATTCCATTCCTCCGATTCCGGTAAACCACTGTGTCATTGCTTCATAAAATACTTTTTCGCCTGACGATGCCTCTGACGCTACCGCAGCCATGATCCACGTCAGTATTTCTACGCCCGCATTGCCGCCCTGGTCGATGATGGCTTCGTTCCCCATGGCGACAAGCTTTTCGGCGTTGCCGCGGACAAGCTCGTCCATCACCATATGGTCGAATTTCTCGCTTACCTCTCCATGTCGAGGAACGCACAGCCAGTGCGATAGACCGCCTGCGCCAACTACCGCAACGCGGCATCCATCTGGCGTACGTTTCTCGATCGCTTGACGGATGCTTTCAGCAAGGGCCACGCATCGGCGTGCTGAGGGGATGGGATCAGTATTGATGTTCACAATCACAGGCACTACAGGAATTTCTTTCATGCCCATGAACAGGATTGGTATCATGATGCCGTGATCAAGGCTGTACTCCTCGGCTTGACATAAGTCAAAGCCGTCCTCATCAGCCTGTAGCGCAATCGCGCGCCCAACTTCGCGGCTTCCCGGCACCAGATCACGCGGAATGTCCATGTCACCCATCGGCGTATAACTGTCAGCAATGCCCACCACGAAACGCGGTTGCATGGACAAGTTGATATTGAACATGTGATCGCTTGTGATAATGACGAGCACATCAGGACGTGCTTCCTTCAAGCGCCGTCCGAGTTCAGCAATGCCGTTCACCACGCGAGCAGCGCTCTCCTCACATCCTTTTGGAGACATGAGAATATGCGAGGTACCACCGGCCGCAACAATCTTCCCCATCAAGCGCCTCCTTTCAACATATCGGAATAATCCTTAATAGAAACGTGAGTAGCCATTTCAGGATTTTTGTACATCAAGTAGTGCATCTGCAGAATCGGATGCACACCAATCGAAGCTAGTGCTTGCGGAGTACCCTCGAGCAGCGCAGTGCGTTCAGGAGGCGTTAAACCGTACTCCTCAAAGACATCCGATGGTGTGTCGATCACGCGCCCAATGAGCCCTTCTTTTTTCGACATGTCCTGAATTAGGCGATCGACTTCATATCGAGCCATTGCGTTCTCCTCGTTGTTCGTGCCATTGGTGAGTGGCCCGACTACCGACAAATTCTTTCAGCCCGAAACGTGCGCTTGGGTCTGAATACCCTGATTGTGTTCGCTCGCCAGCTTGCGCCATGCCAAGATAGCCTCGTCCGACTCGAACAAAATCTCGTTGACCCAGCCTTTATCATCGGCGTAGAAATCCACCATAGCTTCGCGAGCCCAGATGTCATCGTTGTTGAATCCTTCGAGCGCCATCGGTTTCCACTTGCTTTCGAACTCTTGTTCGTAATTCTTCCGTTCCTCGTCATTGGCACATGGTTTGCCAAGAGTTTGGAAGTAATAGTGTGTGTTTTCGTCAATCGGCACGTACCACTCGAACTGCATCATGTCCGGATTGGGGAACGGATTGACCTTGAGAACACCCGGGAGCCAAATGGAGATATCGTTCGCTACAATTTTTTCGCCGTAGGCAACTTCGCGGACCACTTCGCCCCCGATAGTTCCCTCAAACACTGGGACCCCATGTTCGCCAATAAGATCGTAAACACCCTTGCGTCCGACGACGTCATCGTCAACCACACGAGTTTGTTGCTTTCGATCCCCTCCTGGCGCGAAACCTAGTGGCAAGGCAAGATCGTTGTCCTTGACCAGAATTGAGTCTTTGTGAATATAAATGTGGCTCGGATCGAAACCGTTTTCCACAGCGAGGCGCCAGTTAGACTTGATGATTTGGTTCTTCCCGAGGATTTCCATGTCATCGTCAAGGAAATTGGGTGGCGTATCGCGGGCCAAGGGAGGAGGGTCGCCATCGCCAAGATAAATGAAGACGCAGCCCTTGGCTTCCTGCACTGGGTAAGTTTTCAGCTTTTGTCGACCGATCTGTGCGCTTGTCGGATTCGTCAAGATGTCGCACAGAACGCCGTCTTCCCAGCGATAGGTCCACGCGTGGTACCAGCATGTGATCGTCGACTTCGTTTTGCACTCGACTTTGACCGACAACTGGACGCCGCGATGCAGGCAGCGGTCCTTGAGGCAATACAGCTTCCCATCGATACGATTGACGAGCAAGTTCTCACCGAGCAGTTTTAGTGTCTTCGGCTCGCCCTCGTCGATCTCTTTCGAAAACATCACCGGGTACCAATGATTGCGAAAGCCTAGCTTCGCATCCACGTAGGGCGCCCAGCCTTTTACTCTTTTTAAAATTGCCTCATCAACGTTCGCCACGTCCATCTCCTTTTTCATTGAATCGCTGCCTGCATAAACTCGTGCCTTGGGATCTTGGCCCATAGGCGTCTAGGTTCACCATTTACTTAGCCCGACTACCGACAAATTCTTTCAGCCCGAAACGTGCGCTTGGGTCTGAATACCCTGATTGTGTTCGCTCGCCAGCTTGCGCCATGCCAAGATAGCCTCGTCCG
>LNAQ01000289.1_pt1 | contig 11777 bp, 9 predicted proteins | sample 602591 | NCBI WGS metagenome assembly LNAQ01 (sample SAMN02440304, study PRJNA202911) | soil metagenome | biome: Subtropical and temperate rainforests or woodlands; isolation source: soil samples (1 kg each in a 20% v/v slurry with milli Q water) were... ... | reverse complement strand
GGCACGATGCTCGGCGGCTATAACGTCAAGCCGCTGATTGACGCGCTGGACGACGCCGAAGTCGGCGCCACCGCCGCGACCGCGCTTAAATCCACCTTGCTGATGTTCGATGCCTTTCATGATGTGGCTGACAAGGCCAAAGCAGGCAGTATCAACGCCAAAGCCGTCATGCAATCCTGGGCCGATGCAGAATGGTTCACGCAGCGCCCTGAAGTACCGAAAAAAATCAGCGTCACCGTGTTCAAAGTCACCGGCGAAACTAATACCGACGACCTCTCCCCCGCGCCTGACGCCTGGAGCCGCCCGGACATTCCGCTGCATGGCCTGGCCATGTTGAAGAACGCGCGCGATGGCATCACCCCGGAAAAACCCGGCGAGCGCGGCCCGATGGGCTTGATTGAAGAGCTGAAGAAAAAAGGCCATCCGGTGGCTTATGTGGGCGATGTGGTCGGCACCGGCTCCAGCCGCAAATCCGCCACCAACTCGGTCACCTGGTGGACCGGTGAAGACATTCCCTTCGTGCCCAACAAGCGCTTTGGCGGTTTTTGCTTAGGCGGAAAGATCGCGCCGATTTTCTTTAACACGCAAGAAGACGCGGGCGCCTTCCCGATTGAATGTGACGTGACGCAAATGGCCATGGGCGATGTGATCGACATCTACCCTTATGACAACAAGATCGAAAAGAACGGTCAAGTCATCTCGGCCTTCAGCTATAAATCTGAAGTCCTGCTCGACGAAGTGCGCGCCGGTGGCCGCATCAATCTCATCATCGGCCGCGGCCTCACCGCCAAAGCGCGCGAATTCCTCGGCCTGCCCGCCTCCACGCTGTTCCGCCTGCCGCAGCCCCCTGTGGATAGCGGCAAAGGGTTTACCCTGGCGCAAAAAATGGTTGGCCGCGCCTGCGGCTTGCCGGTCGAAAACGGCAACCAAAAAGGCATCCGCCCCGGCACCTATTGCGAGCCAAAAATGGCCTCCGTCGGCAGCCAGGACACCACGGGGCCGATGACCCGCGACGAGTTGAAAGACCTGGCTTGCCTCGGCTTTTCTGCCGACCTGGTGATGCAGTCTTTCTGCCACACGGCGGCTTACCCGAAACTGGTCGACGTCAAAACCCATCGCACCCTGCCTTCCTTCATCACCTCGCGCGGCGGCATTTCCTTGAAACCTGGCGATGGCGTGATCCACTCCTGGCTCAACCGCTTTCTGCTGCCCGATACCGTTGGCACCGGGGGCGACAGCCACACGCGTTTCCCCATCGGCATTTCCTTCCCCGCTGGCTCGGGCCTCGTCGCGTTTGCCGCCGCCACCGGCGTGATGCCGCTGGACATGCCCGAATCCGTGCTGGTGCGCTTCAAAGGCTCGCTGGAGGAAGCCGGCAAGCGCGGCATTACCCTGCGCGACCTGGTCAATGCGATTCCGTATTACGCCATCCAGCAAGGCTTGCTCACCGTGGCCAAGCAAGGCAAGAAAAACATATTCTCCGGCCGCATCCTGGAAATCGAAGGCCTGCCCGACTTGAAAGTCGAACAAGCCTTTGAACTCACCGACGCCTCCGCCGAGCGTTCCGCTGCCGGTTGCACCGTGCATCTGAACAAGGCGCCCATCGTCGAATACATGCGCTCCAACATCACGCTGATGAAGTGGATGATCGCCGAAGGCTATGAAGACCGCCGCACCCTCGCCCGCCGCATCAACGCGATGGAAGACTGGATCGCCAACGGCACGCTGCTCGCCGGTGATCGTGACGCCGAATATGCCGCCGTGATCGAGATCGACATTGCCGATGTGACCGAACCGCTGCTTGCCTGCCCGAACGACCCGGATGACGTCAAGCAGCTTTCCGCCGTCGCTGGCGAAAAAATCGACGAAGTCTTCATCGGCTCGTGCATGACCAACATCGGCCATTTCCGCGCCGCCGGCAAAGTGCTCGACGGCCAGAGCGACATCCCCGTGCGCCTGTGGATCGCCCCTCCGACCAAGATGGACGCGATGATCCTCAACGAGGAAGGCTACTATTCCATCCTCGGCAAATCCGGCGCGCGCATGGAAATGCCCGGCTGCAGCCTGTGCATGGGCAATCAGGCGCAGATCAAGAAAGGCAGCACGGCGGTCTCCACCTCCACGCGCAACTTCCCCAACCGCCTGGGCGTCGACACCCGCGTGTATCTGAGCTCGGCCGAGCTCGCCGCCGTCACCGCACTGATGGGCAAAATCCCCACCATGGCGGAATATCTGGCGCAAGTGCAAGTAGTCAATGCCAAAGCGGCGGATGTGTATCGCTACATGAACTTTGACCAGATCGAAGAGTTCAAGGAAGTGGCGGATACGGTGACGGTGTAAATGGCGTAATCAGGCGCTGGCGCCGTCTCGCCAGCGCCGACTTTTCAAACCATTGCCCTGTGCAAGAATGAATGGCGAATTGTTAATTCGACCAAGTGGTCAATCATGTCTCAGCCTCCCTTGGCACAACAGCTCACTCTACGATCACCCAGCTTCGGCATCTGATCCGTACACTAAACTATGTCGTTTCCACCCATGCAGCAGAGGAGCTTGAAGATGACGACCTCTCAATCCTTAATCTCGAAAACATCATCCTCACCGGCAAAATCACGGAGCGCCAGCGCGACGTCCAAACCCGTGAAGTCAAGTACGTCGTTTCCGGCAGTACGCTCGATGGCAGCCACGCACAAACGGTCATCAAAGTCGGCTTTACCGGAAAGCTCATCATCATCACGGCCTATGTCCTCTGAACATCACTGCGCCCATTGCGGCAGTCCGTCCGTACAGGTCAAACACGTCACCCGCAGTTTCGGTAAAGCGTCTGCCTTGCTTGTCATTGAGGCCATTCCCATGTGGTCTTGCCCAAGTTGTGGGGGGTCTTATTTTTCGGCCCAAACCCTGCATGAGATAGAGCGCATCAAAGCGCTTCGCAAGTCTGTTGCCATCACCCGCCAAGTTCCGGTTGCAGCATTTCAACCCGCCACTGCCTGATCTGACGATCAAACGGAAGTAGATCAAAAAAGCCACGCAGCCCGCTTCGCTTTACGCCGCGGAATTACGTCCCACCGTCTTGCCATCCGCTACGGCGAGCAGGCCTGCCCGTGAAGCGGAATCCCAGGTCTGCAAAATGGCGCCAATCAGAAAATATTTCTTAAATATTTCTTATATATATACATTATATATTAAAATTACTGCGCTTTGAAAACTTCTAAACGGTGTTACCAATGTCAGATAGAGACAAGAGCGCGAAGTTTATAGAGCTTGCTAACAAGCGAGTAAACCGGGCGATAAAGGATATGCGACTGATTTGCAATCTGTCGAGTAGACAGAATTATGAATTTACAGATGCGCAAGCCAGAAAAATTGTTCGCGCCCTCCAAGAAGAAGTTGACCATGTAAAGCAGAGCTTCTTGAGTACCGATGAAGCTAGTCGTAGTGAGTTTAGGCTTTAAGAAACCAAGAGGCACATAGCGAGAATGTCTGATAAGCAACTAAAAGCTGGAGCTCTTTTTTCGGGTATTGGTGGATTTTGTATTGGCTTCGAGCAAGCGGGCGTCAAGTCAGCATGGGCTGTAGAAAATGACCCAATGTCTGTTCTTACCTATCGTAAGAATATTAAGGACGTTCGGATTGTTGAGTGCGACGAGCATCCTGCGAGCATTAAGGATGTAACCGTTGCAGACTTCGACCTCGAACCCGTCGACATACTCCACGCAGGATTTCCTTGCCAGAGCTTTTCACAAGCGGGGGAACGCAAAGGCTTCAACGACCCTAGAGGGCAACTGTTCTATGAAATTTTGCGGATAGTAGCTGGATTTAAGGACAAAAAGCCGTCTGTGTTGGTGCTGGAGAATTCACCACATATCCGCTATGGAGAAGGTGGTAGCTGGTTTATCGAGCTCACGAAAGAAATCAAGAAGGCTGGTTACTGGTTCAGAGATAGCAACTGTGTGGAACTCGATCCATATGTTTTGACAAATCTGCCACAGAAGCGTAACAGGCTATTCATGGTTGCTTTTTCAACGGATCACTTTCGTAACGGGAAGCTGAATTTTCCGTCGCAACACAATGAGGAAGAAAAAAACTTAGAAAAATTCATCGACTTCACAGGAAGCATCGAAGACGACACTTACTACCTTGATGAAGAAAATCGATACCACAACATGATTAGCCAGGAAGTAGATGACCGCACCTGTATCTATCAGTTAAGAAAATTCTTGGTTCGAGTGAAGGAACGAGGAGTTTGTCCAACGCTAACAGCCAATATGGGATTAGGTGGTCACAACGTACCCTTCATTCATGACACGAAGGGGCTACGTAAGCTCACCGAATATGAGTGTTTAAAACTCCAGGGGTTTCCTGAGTGGTTCAAATTTCCAGATGAAGTCATAAGGTCACGAAGGTATACCCAAGTTGGTAACTCAGTTTCGCCACCAGTCATAGCACTTCTCGCAGAAGAGATTAAGCAAAAAATACTGAAGGAGCGTCAAGATGTCTAATTCAATTGGCTGGGTACACCCAGTAGATAAGTCGGATCAGTGGGACGGATTTAATGATTCCGGCCTTGCCCACTTTTCCGGCGACCCTGTTCGTCATTTGGCTAGGGAGGTCATTCAGAATGCCTATGACGCCAAAGGAGCAGGAATTGTTGAAGTAAGAATTAGACGGCAAGAAATAGAGACATCTTCGATACCAAACCTTGATGAACTTATTCAAAATGTCGAATCTTGCTATGAGAGCTCGAAATCAGAAGTCAAGAAAGCTGAAATCTTTTTTGAAAATGCTCGAGCCGAGTTGAAAAAGAAAAAGATATCAGTGCTGGAAATCTCTGACTACAACACATTAGGAATGAAGGGGCCTTCTACAAATGGCACCCCTTTCTATGCTTTCATGAAAGCGAAAGGCCAATCACGCAAAGAGAATGACTCAGCCAGCGGGTCATATGGCATCGGAAAGTTTGCTCCTTATGTCGTTTCTAACATTCGAACAATATTCATTTCTACCGTCTATCAAAATGAAGATGGAAAGCATGTTCAGCTGACTCAAGGCAAATCCATCTTGATGTCCCACGACCTTGATAGGCAGCGTAGACAGGGGGTTGGTTTCTGGGGCGTAAAAGAAAAATGCCAACCGTTGTCAGGAATAGCAGACTTGCCGGACTGGCTTTTAAGGGCAAAAAAGGACGAAGACCTTGCGTCAGCCAAAGGAAGCAAGCTGTCGGTTCTTTGCTTTGATGCCGCAAAGAATTGGCAAGAGCATTTAGCCGTCTCTGTTGCCGAAAACTTCTTTGCTGCAATATCTGACGGAAAGCTTCGTGTTGAAATTGACGACAAATATACCCTTGACCAAACAACCATCTCTGAATTTTTCGCAAGTGAAGACATTCGCAAGATTATTGCCAAGCTTCCTGGCGAGCCTGAACAATTCGACAATTGTCGAGATTACCTCACGGCGTTTCAGGGTGGGACAGAAGTCATTACTGAGGAGACCGAAAGCCTTCATCTTGGCTTTTGCCAAGTTCGAATACTCATTGGTGAAGGACTACCTAAGAAAGTACTTTCCCTACGAAATGGCATGTTCATTACTGATGGGCTGACGGGTCTAAAAAGCTTTTCTGATTTCAAAGAATTCGTTGCCGTATTCCACTGTCAAAGTCAAAAAGGTAACGAGTTGTTGAGGGCAATGGAGCCGCCACGGCATGACGACTTTGAGCCTCCGTTGCTTCCAACGAAAACTGAACAAACGAAAGGTCGGGCGGCGCTACGAGACTTGGCGACTTGGGTCCGCGATGCTCTGAAGCGCCATGCAAAAGACCCAGTATCAGAAGTAACTGAAATTGATGAACTCAAAGATTTTTTTGGGGATGAAGGTGATAGTGACACTGGCAAGGGCACTGAAGAAATCAACCCTTACGGTGACGTAATCATTCGCGCAAAACCAATTAAAACTCAAGTTAAAACAGTGGATTATTCAAGCACGGACGCAGAGAGTGACATTGGTGATGGTGAGAGCTCGGGTGAACATAACGGCACTGGTGCTAGCGGAGGAGATGGCATGGGAGAAAAAGGAACTAGCGAGGGTGGCTCAGGCGGAAGTGGCTCGCAAAAGCCACAAGTAGAAGTGAACAACGTACGTGCAATTCTCGCCGACACAAAGAGTCGCAGGCTTTTGCTGACTCCTGTCAAGTCCGGAAAGATCTCAATACAACTGAAAGAGGCTGGTGCTGACAGCGACTATGACATTGCTATAGCCAAAACAAACAAAGGCACACTCAACGCAAAAGGTGTAATTCTTGACGTAGTAGCAGGAGGGAGAGTTACCCTCGATATCGAGCTTAATCAAGATTTTTCAGGTGCATTGAAAGTGGTGGCCTATGAAATTTGATAAAAACAAGGCGTTTCCATACCCTGTGCTTCGCCCTTACAGCGATGATTACGTCGACGTCGAATTCCAAGCTACGGTTGAGTTTGTTGTAAGCAAGGACAAAATTAAAGTCAATGTCAGCTATGCAATTTCATCCGAAGAAATTGCAACTGAAATTTCAAATGGGACCGCAGAGTATGTTTCAACAATTGGGTGTCGCGATACCTATTACCAACATGTACTGACATCCTCCGATAAGAACGCATCTGCTGAGTTCGATATTGGTGAGCTACGTGGCGAGGTTCGAGTAAATCCGTACGTAGTAGTCAAGAAGGACATTCCTTCATTTTCATCACCAGACATTAATGAAGAGTTCGGTAGTGGCCCCTTCTCATTTGTTATTGGTGATGTCCTCGCCCAAGATGAGGTCCAAATCTTCTATATCGACCGAGACCTACTTAAGCCGATTACATCCGTATTCGATTTGGTCAAGAAGGACGAGCAAAGTGACGGCATCTGGACAATTGGCTTCGACGACGACCATATCCAAATTGAAGTTAGCCCTAAGATGAAAGAGAGTATCGACAATGCTCGCAACTCGAAAGCCAACCGCGCCGTACTTATCAATTCCGTATATTTTGCAGCCGTTATGCAGGCTATCCAAAAGCTACAAGACGAGGATACAAAGGAAACATATAGCGACAAGAAATGGGCAAAGGTTATTGCTGGACAAGCGCATAACAAAGGCTTTGATATTAATAGCAGTGATGCATACCTCATTGCCGAGCGCCTGATGCAACAACCCCTTAAATTACTGGAATCCTATGTTTTCAAGGCTACGAACAATGAAAGCTAATTTCCTAAAGAGCGCCAAAGTCAAAGAACTTCTTTCTAAAGTTGAAGAAAATCTTGATGCATACAGAACAGGCGATTTTAATTTTCTCACCTCCGATACTTCGTGCCATTTTGAAACAAGTCTAGAGATTGATGAACACAAGCTCGCGTCTATTACATGCGATAAAGATAACTTACGCGAGGTTGAGAGTTGCATGCTCATGCTTGATGCAATGGGTGACATTTCTCACTACCTTGCGCGAGATGAACGCCTATGGGTGTACCTAAGTCACACCCTATTGTTAGGTTATGCCAGAACACGATGGCCAATTCCGGCTGATAATGAAGCGGCGATAAAACATATCAAAACCCACTTTTTTTGCACCGGTGCTCGTGGAGTTGAACGCGACAATGCAGCATCACGCTTATGGTGGCAAGCATCGATATGTAGCAGAGTCAATGGAATCTCTTTTAAAGAAGCTCTGACTTGCTTTCTCCACAAAAGTGATGTCCGTGCAAACATCGTAGAACGGCCAACTACGTCGCAAAATGTCCATGTTTTTTCGGCTGTTCTTCGAAAGTTACACGAGTCATATAAGTCCGATGAACAATTATTCGAACGGAAGCGCTTTCGTTCGATTATGGAAGAGCTAAATCTAATTGGAGGTGTAAAACTATTGGCTGCACTATCAGAAGCTAGCATCACGCTAATTCTGGAAAAATGTATAGCCAAACACTCTCTGATGCCTTAGTGGCTTGGGAAAACCGGGGCTTTTTTGTTTTGGCGCCGTATCACCAGCGCCGACTTTGCTTGCCCTGCGCTACCTTCGGATCGCCTGCGAGAACTTTTACCGAACGCCTTGCGTCACGCACGCCTTTGCGTAGCGCAAGGGTTTTGATTGTCTGCTCCCGTTTATTGACGCTGAGGTTCATGGCGCCAAGTCAATCCATCGCAACCGGGCATACGTCTACTTCAGTGTTTCCAGTCGTCACCAGGCATGATCTGCTTCATGAACTCATCAAACAATGGCACCGTAAATGCCGTGTCGCCATGGCTTGGGCTCCAAATCATGCCTTTAAGGATCAATTGGCTCCGGATCGGGCGGAGCGTAGTGACTTCACGGCTTAATTGTTCGGCGATGTCACCAGAACGATGGGGGCCGGAACCAAGCGCCACCATGGCGCACAGGTATTTCTTTTCCAGCGGGGTCAAGCGGTCAAAGCGAACCCGGAAGAAACTCTCGTCCAATGCCGCGATCGTGCTTGCCGTGGCTTGCTCAACATCATCCAGTGTGATCGGCGATGCATCGGCCACATCCCAGGCATGCTTGCCCCATTCCTGCAAGAAATAGGGATACCCGCGCGTCTCTCGAATGATTCGATCAAGCGCATCGCCGTTTACGGCCACACCCTGGTCTGCCGCTGGCTTGGCGATCGCCAAGCGCGCCGCATCATTCGGCAACGGCCCAATCTGCGGGAAATCAAACAAGCGCTCCGCATAAGACTTGGCCCGGCCCATCTTGCCGGGTAATTGAGGCAAGCCGGCGCCCACAAGCACAACGGGCAGGCTACGCTGGGCTGTACGGTACGATGCCTTGAACAGCGCCGCCAGTTCATCTTCTGCCACATATTGGAGTTCGTCCACAAACATGGCCATCACCTGCAGGCTGTCACCGAGGATCATGCGGTTCGACCAGTTCTGGTCGTGCTGGTAGAACTCGGTTTTGTCCACGCCCTTGGGGATGCCGTTGAAGTCGGCGAACAGGTCGGCGGTAGTTTGCCCGGCATCGAACTGGCTTTCTTTGGTCTGGCGCAGCAGGTCGTCGATCAGCGCCTTGGGGTGCACCTTTTCCTGGATGTAGAGCGGCGGGGCGTGCACGACGAGGTCGCTCCAGTCCTGCTCGTCCTTGCCGCGCCAGACGAGCTGCGGGTCGAGGTCGCGGTTTCTGGCCGACTTCTCCTCGGCAAGCTCGGATGCGTCGGGGCGCGGGTAGCGAACCTGCCGGGGATTCTTTTGCGCGTCGTCGAGCACGGACTGGAATTCGGCCGTGGGAATGTTTTTCCGCGTGGCTTCGTCGTGCTTGAGGGTTTCGACGGTTTTGGTGGATTTGGTGGATTTGGTGGTGGGGTTTTTGGCCATGCTTATACCTGTTGTCCTATATGTCTCATAAGTGTCCTAATTGGTGTCCTAATTGGCACCCCTGCGGCACGGTTGGCATATTTGTGGCGCAATTGGCGTATTTGTGGCGCATACGCTGGCTGGAGAAGTTCGCTAGGCCGGTACGCATCATTCGTTCTCCGATGGCGCGTTTGGCGCATTTATGGCGCGTTTCCGTAAAAGGCGATAGCTCGCTCCACGCCCTTTCCCCATAAGCTCAATGACGCCTTTAATAGCCAGTTCATTCAGGTCCCGCGTAGCCGTCCGTTGGGGACAACCCGCGGCTTTTTGGTAATCCGCGTTGGTAATGACACCGTTTGCTTTCAGGTAGGCCACGGCCTTCAACTGCCGGTCATTCAGATGGAAGCCGACAAGCAACTCATCAGTGAGCCAGTCGCGCCAGATAATGATGGTGAATTCGCCGCCGCGCTGAGCGAAGTCCGGCTCAGGCAGGTCGTGGGCGAGGCTTTCGCGGATCATCATAAGGGTGCCGGTGCCGTATTTCTCGATGTAGCGGGCGAGAAATAGCGCCTCACAAAGCCAGTGGTTGCGAGCGATGGAGCCGTGGGGATGGCGCAGACTCTCCGGTGTCAGCGGCGCCGGCAGGACACCCGGATTCCAAATCTCGACGCGATTAGCGAAGACGGAGACCTGCACGGCGCCCGCCGAGGTGTAGTCGCGATGCGCGATAGCATTGACAATGGCCTCGCGGATCACATCGGGCGGGATTTCATAGCGGACAGGCGCCTGATTGCTCTCGGCGCGAGTGCCAATACTGCGATTGAGTTTTGACATGACAAAGTCCACAGCCATATCCACTTGCCCGAAGACGGTAGCGGTGCGGCCTCGGTAAGCCAGATTGCGGTTTCCACCGCCTCCACCTGGCAGAAGAACGGGCGAACCCCGCTGAATGTGTGGTGACGCTAGTGTTGCAAAAGGCGCGCCGTTTCCGGTGTGACCTGCCATTGGTTGGGGTTGGGCAGGGAACGCCAAGAGTCCACGTGGCCACGTACCTCGTTGATGATCGACGTGGGATCGTATTGCTATTTCTTGGTTGACAACCCCTTGTCATCATCAAAAACGAACCCTTCCTGCTTGGCAGCAGCCTTGCGCTTCTTGGGCTTCGGGATTGGTGTGATGAACTGTGAGCGCCGTCTGGATTCTTCAATCTGCTGGGTTGGCTGTCCCGTATCGTCAAGCTCCCAATGCCGCGATGGACGGTCATAGGGGGAATTCAATATCGGGTGGTCAAAGAAGGGATTCGACATGTTCAAGACTCTCGCGCCGGTGTCTCGCTATTCCCGGAGGCCGGGCAAGGCCATCATTTTCCATCAATTTCCTGCAAAAACAGACATCTTATGCATTTTCGATAAAGATTTATCGTGGCGTATCACCAGCGCCGACTTTTCCATGCCCTCAATTAACAAATCAACGCTTGCATCCGGCGTTGATTTCACATTGTTATCACAGGTCTTTCAATCACAATCATGGCTGCCAAAGCTGCGGGTAAAGCCGCCACCCTCGCCTTCGTGCGGCGGGTAGATGCAGATCAGCACGGAAAAAGACTCCATTGCGCGGCGGATATCCTGCGGGAAGGCCGAAAACGGCGAGGCCAGGTCGATCACTTGCTTGATGTAGGCAATCTGCACTTGCTGATCGGCCGCGCGGATGACGCGATAGCTTTTCAATGTGCCGTCCGGCTTTAAAACAATCTGCACCAGGGCTTTGCGCGAGCCGCGCGCACGCGGGTCGTTTTTCACGAAGGCGGAACTTTGATTCAACTTGCGCACGAAAGCGTCAAAGTACATCTGCAAACTAAAGGGCTCGACAGTTTTGTTATCAAGCGACGATTCCACCCCTGAAACATCGCCTTGCTGCGCCAGGCGCCGCCCTTCCTCTCTGGCGCTGGCCAAGGCCTGCCGCGAGAGTTCCGCGCCTTTTGATGGTGGCCTTGGTGGTGCGGGCGGCGGCGTTTTGAGTTCATCCAGAAACTGATTCATCTCGTCGCGCTCAGCAATGCTCCAAGTCCGTTGCCGCGTGAGCTCGGCAGGCACGCTCATCACTTTGGGGCGTCGCGGCTTCTTCGTTTGATGCTTTAAGGGCTGCCGCTTTGGCGCAGGCAATATGGCAGGCGCTGGGGGCGTGATAACCGCTGGCTGATCAGCAGTTTCAGGTTTTAATCTTGCGGTAATTCGCGTTTCTGCGCCATCACCCCGCGCCGCCTTTTGGGCGCGGTCACTCGGTGAGCCGGTGTGGATCAACAGCACCAGTCCGTGCAGCACGATGGACAAGAGCAGCGCAAACTTGAATCGCTTGTGCGAGCGGTCGTTACCCCCACCGCCCCATGAAGTCGTGCTCACACGGCTTGTCGATGCTTTAAAGCACTTTCCTTAACGGCCAACATCTGACTTAACGGGGTTTG
>LNAQ01000288.1_pt1 | contig 11789 bp, 10 predicted proteins | sample 602591 | NCBI WGS metagenome assembly LNAQ01 (sample SAMN02440304, study PRJNA202911) | soil metagenome | biome: Subtropical and temperate rainforests or woodlands; isolation source: soil samples (1 kg each in a 20% v/v slurry with milli Q water) were... ... | reverse complement strand
AAAAGCCGGCCGCCGACAGCACGCCAAAGGTGCCCAGCAGCACCACGGGCACGGCAATCGCCGGGATCAGCGTGGCGCGGAAGTTCTGCAAAAAGACATACATCACCAGCACCACCAGCAGCATGGCCTCGATCAGGGCCTTGACCACCTCGTCGATGGAGGCGCTGACAAATGGCGTGGTGTCGTAACTGGTAAAGGGCTTGAGCTGGTAGGGGAAGAAGGGCTGCAGCTCGGCGATCTTGGCGTTCACGGCCTCGGCCACGGCCATGGCGTTGGCGCCATCAGCCAGCACCACCCCCATGCCGGCGCCGGGCTGGCCGTTCAGGCGCGAGGTGATGGTGAGGTTTTCTGCACCCAGCTCGATGCGCGCCACGTCTTTCAGGCGCACAGCGGCGCCGTCGGTGGTGGACTTGAGCACGATCTGCTCGAACTCTTGCTGGGTTTGCAGCTTGCTGCGCGCCGTGATGGTGGCGTTGAGTTGCTGCTCGCCCACGGCGGGCAGGGCACCGAGCTGGCCGGCCGACACCTGTGCGTTCTGCGCGTTGATGGCGCTGCCGATGTCGGACGGCATGAGTGCGTATTTTTCGAGCTTGCCCGGGTCGAGCCACACGCGCATGGCGTAGCCGGTGCCCAGCGTGAGCACGTCGCCCACGCCGTCAATGCGGCTGATCACGTCCACCAGGTTGCTGGAAATATAGTCACCAATGTCCACCTGCGACACGCTGGGGTCGGGCGAGGTGAAGGTGATGATCATCAGGTAGTCGTTGCCGCCCTTGGTGACGGTGACCCCCCGGCTTTGCACGGCTGGCGGCAGGCGCGACATGGCCTGCTGCAGCTTGTTTTGCACCTGCACCTGGGCCACGTCGATGTTGGTGCCGGCGTTGAAGGTGAGCGTGGTGCGCGAGCTGCCCGAGGCATCGCTGGTCGAGCCCATGTAGATCAGGTTATCGAGGCCCTTGAGTTGCTGCTCGATCACCTGCGTGACCGACTCTTCCACGGTCTTGGCCGACGCACCGGTGTACAGGGCGCTGATCGACACCCGCGGCGGCGCGATGTCGGGGTATTGCTCCAGCGGCAATGTCTTGATGGACATGGCGCCGGCCAGCATGATGATGATGGCGATGACCCACGCGAAGATGGGCCGGTTGATGAAGAACTGTGCCATGGCGGACCGGCCCTTAGCGCGCGGCCGATGCAGCCGATGCAGCCGTGGCGGGCGCAGGCGTTGGCGTTGCGGTGGCAGCGCTGGTCGCCGCCATCGGCTTGGGTGCCACCTCGGTCGGCTTCACGGCATCGCCGGGCTTGATGCGCTGAAAGCCATCCACCACCACGCGATCGCCGGCCGCCAGCCCGCTGCCCACCAGCCAGCGGTTGCCCACCGCCGCTTCCACCGCAATCTTGCGCCGTTCGATCTTGTTGTCCGCATTGACCAGCAGCACGCTGGCATTGCCCGCCGTGTCGCGGTTCACGCCCTGCTGGGGCACCAGCAGCGCCTGTTCGTTGATGCCGGTTTCGAGCACCGCGCGCACATACATGCCAGGCATGAGCAGACCGTCGGGGTTGGGCACCACGGCGCGCAGCGTCACGGCGCCGGTGCCGGGGTTCACGCTCACGCCGGCAAACTGCAGCTTGCCGGGGTGGGGGTAGCGGCTGCCATCCTCCAGTTGCAGTGTGATGGCCGCCTCGGCCTGGCCGCTTTTTTGGATGCGCCCGCGCGCCAGGTCGCTTTTCAGGCGCAGCACCTCGGTGCTGGACTGGGTGACATCCACATACAGCGGATCGAGCTGCGAAATGGTGGTGAGTGCGGCGGTCTGGTTGGCGGTGACCAGTGCGCCGGGCGTGACGGTGGAGGTGGTGGTGCGGCCCGAAATGGGCGCCTTGATGCGGGTGTAGCCCAGGTTGATGCGGGCGTTGTCCAGCGCGGCGCGGGCAACGGCCAGGTCGGAGCGGGCCTGCACCACGGCGGCCTGGCTGTCGTCATACACCTGCCGGCTGATGGCGTCGATTTTGACCAGCTCGGCATTGCGCCGGGCGTTGACCTCGGCCGTGCCCACTCCGGCCTGCGCCTTGGCCACCGAGGCCTCGGCGCTGGCCAGCGCCACCTGAAAGCCCGAGGCATCGAGCTGGTACAGCGCCTGGCCTGCCTTGACCTGCGCGCCTTCGGTGAACAGCCGCTGCTGCACGATGCCGCCCACCTGCGGGCGGATTTCGGCGCTCAGGAAGGCGCTGGTGCGGCCGGGCAACTCGGTGGTGACGGTCTGGCGCTCGGGTTGCAGGGTGACCACGCCCACCTCGGCCGGTCCCTTGGGCGCTGCAGGCGCCGTCTTGTCAGAGCAGGCGCCCACCACCAATGCCAGGCCCGCCAGAGCGGCCACGGCCAGCCGGCGGGAAGAACGGGAAGTGTGCAGGGGCATGGAGCAGGGGGTCAGCGTGGAGGCAGGCAGGTGTTCTGGAAAAAGAGGTGTCATGGGCTCGCGCGGTCCTTGGTTGCGAAACATTCTGACGCAAAAAGTAGGAGGAACTTGGAAGTCTGCGGTGCCTGGGGATATGGCGCGCTCCGGGGCGCCGGCGGTGCTTTAATTCATGCGCTGCGCCCGCCGCCGTTGCTGCGGCCCATCTCCTTTCCAACGTGTCACCTGCCTTGCTCCGTCTCAAACCCGGCATCACGGCCAAGCTGTTTCTGGCCGTGCTGGCCACGGCCGTCTTTGTGGTCATGGCGATGACATTGGCGGCCCAGTGGAGTTTCAGCAGGGGGTTTCTGGGCTACATCAACGAGTTGGCCGGTGAGCGGCTGGAGGCTGCGCGTCCGCGCATCGTCCAGGCTTACCTGGCCCATGGCGCCAGCTGGGACTTCGTGCGCAATGACCGGCCCCGCTGGTTCCGGCTGTTCCGGCCTGCGGTGGGCGCCGACGAGCTGCAGTCCAGCCTTGCCAACCCGGGCGCGCGCCAACCCTCTGACCTGACCGGAGCCCTGTTGCGCGCCACGTTGCTCGATGCCGAAATGCAGTTCGTCGTGGGCCATCCCGATGTGCGGCCCCAGTCGCCGCGCTGGCCGCTGCAGGTAAACGGCACCACGGTCGGCTGGGTGGCCATCGCGCCGTTTGAAACCGTGAGCGCCGCCGGCGACGTACGGTTTGCGCAAAGCCAGTTCCGCGCCAGCTGGACCATGGGCGCGGTGTCGGTGTTGCTGGCGGCCCTGATCGCCCTGTGGGCCGCGAGCGCATTGCTGCGCCCGGTGCGGCAGGTGGCCGAGGCCACGCACCGGCTGGCGGCTGGCGACTACGCCACGCGCGTGGACATGGCCTCGCACGACGAGGTTGGCCAACTGGCCCGCGACTTCAACCGCCTGGCGGTCGCGCTGGAGCGCAACGAGCAGATGCGGCGCGATTTCATGGCCGACATCTCGCACGAGCTGCGTACGCCGCTCGGGGTGCTCAATGGCGAACTGGAAGCTCTGGAAGACGGGGTGCGCCCGATGACGCGGCAGTCGCTGCATTCGCTGCAGGCCGAAGTGGCTACGCTCAACAAGCTGGTCTGCGACCTGTATGACCTGTCGCTGGCCGACGCTGGCGCCATGACGCACCGGCCCGTGCCGGTGGACCTGGCCGGCGTGTTGCAGGCCAGCCTGGCATCGTTTCGTTCGCGCCTGGCCGAAGCCGGCATTGCGCTGGAGCTGCGGCTCGATGCCCGAGCGCTGGTGGTGGCCGCCGATGCGCGCCGGCTGGGGCAGCTCTTTGGCAACCTGCTCGAAAACGCGGTGCGCTACACCGATGCAGGCGGCACGCTGCGCGTGGCGGCCCGGTGCGAAGGCAGCGCCGTTGTGGTGGAGTTCTGCGACTCGGCCCCTGGCGTTGCGCCCGAGCACCTGCCGCGCCTTTTTGACCGCTTTTACCGCGTCGAGGCCTCGCGCAACCGCGCCAGCGGCGGGGCGGGCCTGGGCCTGGCCATTAGCCGCCGCATTGTTGAGGCGCACCATGGCGAGATCAGCGCCCACGCCTCGGTGCTGGGCGGGCTGTGCATCGCCATGCGGTTTGCGCTGCTGGCAGCGGATGCCTCGCAGCAAGGTGGCCCCGCGTGAATGCGTCCCTTGCCAGCGGCCTGCCATAGCCCGCCCATATCCCCGCCCATATCCTGGTGGTGGAAGACGAGCCCAAGATGGCGGCGCTGCTCATGGACTATCTGCACGCCGCCGGGCACCGGGCCGACTGGCTGGCCGATGGCCGCGAGGTCGCTGCGTTTGTGCAGGCCCGCCACCCCGATCTGGTGCTGCTGGACGTGATGCTGCCGGGGCGCGACGGCCTGCAGGTGTGCCGCGATCTGCGCGGCTTCAGCGATGTGCCCATCATCATGCTCACGGCCCGCGCCGACGAGGCCGATCGCCTGGCCGGTCTCGAGGGTGGCGCGGACGACTACATCTGCAAAACCCCCTTCAGCCCCCGCGAGATCGTGGCCCGGGTCAAGGCCATCCTGCGGCGCAGCCGGCGTGCGCAGGCCGACGTGGCGTCCGACGAGAAGGGGGCGGTATCCACGCTGCACATCGACGCGGCGGCCTATCGGGCCAGTTTTCATGGGGTGGCGCTGGAGCTGACGCCGGTCGAGTTCCGGCTGCTGCGGTCGCTGGCGGCGGTGCCGGGGCAGGTGCTGTCGCGCGAGGTGCTGCTCAACAAGCTGCACGATGACCGCCGCGCCGTCACCGACCGCGCCGTGGACGCCCACATCAAGAACCTGCGCCGCAAGCTGGAGCAGGCGGCGCCGGGCTGCGAGCCCATCCGGGCCGTCTATGGCGTGGGCTTTCGGCTGGAGCTGTAGCGGCCGCGCTGCAGGACCATGCCGGCCGGGGTGCAAAAATTCAAGTAAAAAATGCCTCTAGCGCTTATGGATAAAGCGCTAGAAGCTATCTAATTGATAGTGGTTTTCGGCCGCGTCGGCATCAGACCGGCTTGTTCGATGCGCTGGTGTCGTCCTCGTTGCGAAAGCGCTGGAACAGCGTGGCCACCAGCGGCCCCGAGATGTTGTGCCACACGCTGAATATCGCGCTGGGCACGGCCGCCAGGGGCGAGAAATGGGCGGTGGCCAGCGCCACGCCCAGGCCCGAGTTCTGCATGCCCACCTCGATTGACAAGGCCTTGCGCTTGGATACCTCCATGCCCGTGAGCTTGCCCAGCCAGTAGCCCAGCAACAGGCCCAGGCCGTTGTGCAGCACCACCACGGCAAAGATCATCAGGCCGCTGGTGGCGATGCGGGCCTGGTTGCCCGCCACCACCGCCGCCACAATGGCCACGATGGCGGCCACCGACACCAGCGGCAGCACCGCAACGGCCGCCTTGACCTTGTCGCGCAGCAGCGACTGCGCCACCACGCCCAGGGCAATCGGCACCACCACCACCTGCACGATGGACCAGAACATGGCCGAGGCGCTCACCTCCAGCCACTGGCTGGCCAGCAGGTAGATGAGCGCGGGCGTCACCACCGGCGCCAGCAGCGTGGTCACCGAGGTGATGGCCACCGACAGCGCCACGTCGCCGCGGGCCAGAAAAGTCATCACATTCGACGCCGTGCCGCCGGGGCAGCAGCCCACCAGAATGACGCCCACGGCCACTTCGGGCGGCAGGTTCAGCACCTTGGAAAGCCCCCACGCCAGGCCCGGCATGATGATGAACTGGCCCAGCACGCCGATGGCCACATCCAAGGGGCGCCTGGCGACTTCCTTGAAATCGTCCTTCGAGAGCGTCAGCCCCATGCCGAACATGACGATGCCCAGCAGCGTCACGACGTAGGGGCCGAGCCATTTGAACTGGGCCGGTGCATAAAACGCCAGCACGGCGAACACAAGTACCCAAAGGGCAAACGTTTTGCCAACAAACTGGCTGAGGCGGGCAATGGCCTGCATGGTGCATATCCTTGTAAGGCGCGGCGGTCGCGGCAACGCGGGTGCTGGCGTGCAGCACGCGGGCAGCGCAACGGCTGCGAAAGCTCGAATGGGTGGAGGCCTGTGAACGCCGCGCGGTACGCGGCGATGGACATGCACAGTGCGCAGGTGTGGCGCGCACAGCGTGCAACTGCCTGCAACAACCGGGTGGGTTGTTGCAGCGGCTCTAGGGTTAACCCTGATTTTAGAGGGTGTTTAATCCCTTGTCCTGGGCTCGGTTGTTGGCCGGACAAGGAGGCGCAGCGGTGTTCGATGTCACTTATTGCGCCTACCATGTCTGCCGGGCCCGGTGGCCCGTGCATTTTTTGAAAGGATGCCTGTCATGAACTCCCCCGCTTCCCTTGTTGACGAATTGATGGCCCAGCTTCAGGGCGCCCCGCTGCAGCAGATGGCCCAGCAACTGGGCACCAGCCCGGAGCAAACCGAGGGCGCCGTGAGCGCGGCCCTGCCGCTGCTGCTGGGCACGCTGGGGCGCAATGCGGCCCAGCCCCAGGGCGCGATGGACCTGTTTGGCGCCTTGCAGCGCGACCACAGCGGCAGCCCCGATCTGGGCGGGTTGCTGGGTTCGCTGCTAGGTGGTGGTGGCAGTGCGGGCGGCGGCGCGCCTGACGGCGCGGCCATTCTGGGCCACATTTTTGGCGGCAACCAGCAGCGTGCCGAGGCCGGCTTGGGCCAGGCCACGGGGCTGGGTGCCAATGCCGGGCAGTTGCTGCAGATGCTGGCACCCATCGTGATGTCGTTTCTGGCGCAGCGCATGGGCTCTGGCGGCATGGACGCCGGCGGCCTGGGCCAGGTGCTGGGCCAGGAGCAGGCGCGGGTGCAGCAGCAGGGCGGCCTGGGCGGTGGTTTGCTGGGCGGCCTGCTCGACCAGGATGGTGACGGCCAGGTGGGGCTGGGCGACCTGCTCAAGATGGGCGGCAGCCTGCTGGGTGGACGGCGCTGAAGCGTCGTTGATTGCTCTGTTTTTGATAGCTTTTGGCGCTTTGTAGATAAGCGCTGGAAGCCAATTTGATCAAAAAATTAATGTGCGGCGCCAAGGGGCGATGCGGTGTTGCCAGATGCCGCCAAACGCAGGCCTTGGCAATGCCGGTGTTGCGCGCAGGGCAGGATGCGTTGAAACTCTTTCACGTCCGCACACCATTTTTTATCGAGGCCCTTCATGACTGCCGTTGCTGAAATTCTCAAATCCAAGAACGACAACACCGTCCATGCCATCGCACCGGGAGGTTCGGTGCTGGATGCGCTGGAGCGCATGGCCGACAAGCACATCGGGGCCCTGCTGGTAATGGAGGGCGAAGCCATCGTGGGCATATTTACCGAGCGCGACTATGCCCGCAAGATTGCCCTGATGGGCCGCACCTCGGCGGTGACGCTGGTCAGCGATGTCATGACCGCCGAAGTGATGTATGTAAGCCCCACCCAGACCAGCCAGGAGTGCATGGCTCTCATGACCGAAAACCGCCTGCGCCATCTGCCCGTGGTCGATGGCGGCAAGCTGATGGGGCTGATCTCTATCGGCGATCTGGTCAAGGACATCATTTCCGAGCAGAAATTCATCATCGAGCAGCTGGAGCACTACATCACCGGCGGCGGGCGCTGAGGTCAATCCCCCCTGAGCCGCTTCGCGTCTTCCCCTCCCGGGGGGGCGCCGCCAGTGCGGCGGGGCGGCCCTCGCACGGCGGCCGCTGGCTTTAGGCCGCGCCGGTATCGTGGCGCGGGTGATGTGCAGCGTTAAGAACGTCTATGTGCACGAATGGCAGCCCGCAGACCTGGTGATCTGGGACAACCGCAGCACCTTGCACCGAGGCCGGCGCTAGGTACTCTCGCGTACCGTCAGCTCGAACCCCAGGTTCACCGAGTTGTGCTCGGGCGCCTCGCCGCGCATCAGCGCCAGCAGCATGCGCGCGCTGGCCTCGCCGATGGACGCGCGCGGTGTGCGCACGGTGGTCAGCGTGGGCAGCATCTGGTCGCTGCCCGCCAGGTCGTTGAAGCCCGCCACAGCCACCTGGCCCGGCACGGCAATGCGCAGGCGCTGCGCCGCCAGCAGGCCGCCCTGCGCCAGGTCGTCGTTGCAAAAGAAGATGGCGTTCACGTCGGGCCGGGTGCGCAGCAGCTGCTCGAACAGCTCGGCCCCCAGGCGGATGGAGGAGGGCTGGGCGCTGAGCAGTTCCAGGCGCGGGTCATACAGGCCTGCCTCTTTCAGGCAACGGCGGTAGCCCTCGGCGCGCTGCATGGTGCGCGGGTCCAGTTGCGCCGCCACAAAAGCCACGCGGCGGCGGCCGCGCTGCAGCAGGTGATCGGTGATGCGGTGACCCGCGTCCTGCTGCGAAAAGCCCACGCAGTACACGCCGGGCGCCGAAGTCATCTCCATCAGGTGCACGCAGGGCACACCGCTGGCGGCAATCATCTGCCGTGCGGATTCGGTGCGGTCGAAGCCTGTGACCAGCAGGCCAGCCGGGCGGTGCGCCAGGTAGGTGCGCAGCAACTGCTCCTCTTCATCGGGGTCGTAGTGGGTCACGCCGATCAGGGCCTGGTAGCCATGCGGGAACAAGGTGCGGTGCACGGCATCGAGGACGTCCACGAACAGCGCGTTGGATAGCAGCGGCACCAGCACCGGCACCTGCACACTGCGCTGCGAGGCCAGCGCGCGCGCAGCCGGGTCGGGCACATAACCCAGTTGCTCCACGGCAGCCTTCACGCGCTGCACCAGTTCGTCGGCCACCCCGCGCTCGCCGCGCAGCGCGCGCGAGGCGGTGATGGGGCTCACGCCGGCAGTTTCTGCCACATGGCTGAGCGTGACGCGGCCACTGGAGCGGCGCTTGGGTTCGGGTCTGGGCAAGGGTTTTCCCTTGGGTGGTTATGGTCTGATGGATTTAGGATAGCGCTGTCCAATAGCGAGGGCAAGGCCAGCACGCGAAGTTGTGTGGCCTTTCCTCCATGTGGCACCTGAATTTGCCCACCATCCCAGCGGGATGTTTTTTTGAGGTTTCTTGGATAGCGCTACCAATATGAGTTTTTTGCCCTTATCGCTGTCGTTACCGGTCTTTCTGGTGGTCATGGGCGTGGCCGGCTGCGGCAAGTCCAGCCTGGGCGTCGCCGTCGCCCACGCCCAGGGCCTGCCCCTGATCGAAGGGGACGACCACCACAGTGCCGCCAGCCGCGAGAAGATGAGCCAGGGCATTGCCTTGACCGACGCCGACCGCGATGGCTGGCTGGCCGCGCTCGGCCTGTTGCTGCAGAACCATCCCCAAGGCGCCGTGCTCACCTGTTCGGCCCTCAAGAAGGCTTATCGCGACCGCCTGCGCGCCGCCTGCCCTGGCGTACGCTTCGCCTTTCTTGAGATCGACCGGGTTCCTGCCGGCGAGCGCGTGGCGGCCCGGGTGAACACCCACTTCTTTTCCACCACGCTGGTGGACAGCCAGTTCGCCACGCTCGAGTCGCCCGTGGGCGAGCCCGGTGTGCTGCGCCTGGATGCGCTCCTTCCCATCCCCGCATTGCAAGCCCAGCTGTCCGCTTGGCTCGCCCACCAGGAAGTTACCCCATGAGTGCCGACACTTCCCTCAATGATCCCGGGCCTGGCCACAAGGTGCCCAGTCGTTTTGAAAAAGTGGCCCAGGTGCTGATGGCCAGCTGCCTGGGCGTGATGGCCGTGGCTGTCTTCGTCAACGTGGTACTGCGCTATGGCTTTGGCAGCGGCATCGCCGCCAGCGAGGAGCTGTCGCGCCTGCTGTTCGTCTGGATGGTGTTCATCGGCGCCGCTGCGGCCTATCCCGCGGGCGAGCACATGGCCTTCACCAGCCTGGCCGGGCTGCTGGCGCGGCGGCCGCTGGCCTTCGGCCTGCTTACCGCGCTCATCCGCCTGCTGGTGATTGCCGCCTGCGTGATGCTGGCCTGGGGTGCCTGGCAGCAGGTGGTGGTGGGCCTGGGCAGCCATTCGGTGGTGCTTGGCTACTCGGCGGCGCTGCTGCCGCTGCCCGCCCTTTTGTGCGCGGCGGCCATCGCGGTGATGGCATTGATCGAATTGATTCAACGCGTGCCGCTGGACCTCGGTCACGGCGCGGAAGTGGAGTGATGGCCATGGATCCCGAAGCACAGGCATTCATTGTTTTTTCGCTGGGCATGCTGGTGTTCATGGGCACGGGCATGAACATGGGCCTGGCCCTGGTGCTCACCGGTGCCGGCATGGCCTGGGTGCTCGATTTCTTCGACACGCAGCTGCTGGCCCAGAACCTGGTGGCCGGGGTGGACAGCTTTCCGCTGCTTGCCGTGCCCTTCTTCATCCTGGCCGGCGAGCTCATGAACTCCGGCGGCATCAGCCGGCGCATCATCGACATGGCGCAGGCCTGGGTCGGCCACATCCGCGGTGGCATGGGCTATGTGGCCATCGGTGCGGCCGTGCTCATGGCCAGCATGAGCGGCTCGGCCCTGGCCGACACGGCGGCGCTGGCCACCATCTTGCTGCCCATGATGCGCCAGCAGGGCTACCCGATGAACACCTCGGCCGGGCTGATCGCTTCGGGCGGCATCATTGCGCCCATCATCCCGCCGTCCATGCCCTTCGTGATCTACGGCGTGACGACCAATACCTCGATCTCGGCACTGTTCGTCTCGGGCATCGTGCCGGGGCTGATGATGGGGGCGGGCCTGATCTTCGCGTGGCGCTGGGTGCTGCGCGGCATCGACCTGCCGCCGAGCCGCGCACCGCTGCCCCTGCGCGAGCGCCTGCGCGCCACGGCCAAGGCCTTCTGGGCGCTGCTGATGCCGCTGATCATCATCGGCGGCATGAAGTCGGGCGTGTTCACGCCCACCGAGGCCGCCGTGGTCGCCGCCTTCTATGCGCTGGCCGTGGCCCTGTTCGTGCACCGCGAGATGCGGGTGCCCGAGATCTACGGCGTGCTGGTGCGCGCCGCCAAGACCACGGCCATCGTAATGTTCCTGTGCGCCGGCGCCCAGGTGGCCAGCTACATGATCACCCTGGCCGACCTGCCCACGGTGCTGACCGGCTGGCTCGGCCCGCTGGTGGAGAATCCGCGCCTGCTGATGGCCGTGATGATGATCGTGCTCGTGCTCATCGGCACGGCGCTGGACCTCACGCCCACCATCCTGATCTTCGCGCCGGTGATGCTGCCCATCGCCGTCAAGGCGGGGATCGACCCGGTGTACTTCGGCCTGATGTTCGTGCTCAACGGCGCCATCGGCCTCATCACTCCTCCCGTGGGCACCGTGCTCAACGTGGTGGCTGGCGTGGGCCGTATCTCGATGCACAGCGTCATCAAGGGCGTCAACCCTTTCCTGTTCACCTACGTGCTGATCCTGGCGCTGCTGGTGGTGTTTCCGCAGATCGTAACGGCACCGGTCCTCTGGATGCGGTGACAGCGTTGCGCCTTTCCTTTTCCGTGCCTTTCTTCCCTTGCCAATGGAGACAACCATGAAAACTTTCCGTCGTACCCTGCTGGCCGCCCTGTCGGTGGCCGCTGTTGCTGCCTCGTTCCAGGCTGCCGCCCAGGACTTCAAGCCGCGCATCATCCGCTTTGGCTATGGCCTCAACGAGGTCTCCAACCAGGGGCGCGCCACCAAGCTGTTCGCCCAAGAGGTCGAGAAGGCCTCGGGCGGCAAGATGAAGGTGCGCGCCATCGGTGCCGCCGCCCTGGGTTCGGACGTGCAGATGCAGCAGGCGCTGATCGGCGGTGCGCAGGAGATGATGGTGGGCTCCACCGCCACGCTGGTGGGCATCACCAAGGAAATGGCCATTTGGGACACGCCCTTCCTGTTCAACAATGCCAAGGAGGCCGATGTGGTGCTCGACGGCCCCGTGGGCCAGAAGGTCATGGACAAGCTGCAGGAAAAAGGCACGGAAAAG
>LNAQ01000287.1_pt1 | contig 11795 bp, 13 predicted proteins | sample 602591 | NCBI WGS metagenome assembly LNAQ01 (sample SAMN02440304, study PRJNA202911) | soil metagenome | biome: Subtropical and temperate rainforests or woodlands; isolation source: soil samples (1 kg each in a 20% v/v slurry with milli Q water) were... ... | reverse complement strand
CGACGTGGTAGTCCTTGGCGACCTTCACGCCGATCTTCCAGTCGGCATACACATAGCGTTCCAGCGGCAACGGCCGCATCACCGGCAAGTCAACCTCCTCGAACACCTGGTTACGCGAGCGCTTGTCGGCACCCTTCATCGGCCGGTTGTTGAACTCCTCGACCAGACGGCGAATTTCCGCATTGAGCTCGGCCAGCGAGTAGATCGTGCGGTTGCGTAACACGGCCAACACCCAGCGTTGCATCAGGCGCACGGTGTTCTCGACCGCCGCCTTCTCCTTCGGCTTCCTGGGACCGGTCGGCAGAACCAGCAGATCGTAGTGATCGGCGAAGGCCAGGTAGCTCGGGTTGATGATGTGGCCTTCGCGCCAGCTGACGCTGACCACGGCCGCCTTGAGGTTGTCCGGCGTCAACACTTCCGACAATGCGCCGTAGTATTCGACCGCCAGCACATGCGCCTCAATGAAGTCCGGCAACTTCTGAGACAGCGTGGCGTAGGCGAACGCCTTGCGGCTGACGCCCACGCAACTGACCCACAGCTCCACCGGGCGTTGCACTCCGGTCGCGGGATCAGTGATGCACGGCCGCTTGCCGGAGTAGTCGACAAACATGTGGTGACCGGGCAACCTGGGTTGACGCATCGACAGGCGCAACGAGCCGACATACTCCTCATAGCGCCGGCCGAAGGTGCGTTCGGACATCGCGCCTTGCGGCACCATCTGTTCGTATTCCCGGTGCAGCAGGTTCAAGGTCACGCCACTGCGCGCCAACTCGCGGTGGATGTAGCTCCAGTCCGGTTCGACGAAGGCCCCGCGGGCGCGGGCCTTGCCGGGGTTGAGCATCGCATCCAGTTCGGCCGCGCTCATGGCCTTGACCTGCAACCAATCCAGGTTCAGCTCGCGCAGCCGGTCGCGGTAGCGGGAAACGGTGTTGTGGGACACGTCGGCCTGCGCTGCGATCTGGCGGGCGGACAGGGTGGTCGTCAGCGCTAACTGACAGACTTGCTTCTGGTTGGACATTTGTGTTCTCCATTCATCGGGCGAATGGACGCAGTCGGCCATCGCGGACCTCGCACAGGGCGAGGCGCGACCTTGACAGGCAAGAAGGGGCAGCAAATAATGTCCGCGTCGGGATCAGACGACACGGGTGGTTCGCCGCTCGATTCGAAAAGCCAAAAAGGTCGACGTCATAACGGGGCGTCGGCCTTTTTTGCGTCCGGAATCAGGGTGTTTCGGTTGTCGGGATCAGGTGACGGGTACGCGCTACTCACCTCCGGGCATGGGCCGTTGGGTCGGGGAGAATCGAGGGGTAGCGGTTTGGCCACAGGCGCGCCGGCGACGTGGTCAGCACGGCAGCGATGCGGTCCTCGATACGGCGCGACCGGCACTCGCCGCGCGATACCGAGGCCACGGTCGAAGGCGATACACCGAGATCGCGGGCTACCTGCGTCAGCGAGCTGCCTGCCAGGCGCAGCTTCATCTTGATGCGTTCGTGGCGTTTGATTTCCCGGCGCAAGGCGCTACCCTTCTTACCTCAAATCTGTGGGTCACAGGATAGTGCAAAATTGGGCTCCTCGACAAGCTCCCTCGACAAGGAAATGATTGGCCGCCGTTTGGCGGCCGTCCGCGCCAAGGTGGGCCTCAGCCAGGAGGCTTTTGCCGAAGCGCTGGGCCTGTCCAAGCGCGCCTATATCCACTATGAGCGCGGCGAGCGCGAACCCCCGTTGGGGTTGTTCAAGGCCATCTACGATTTGTACGGGATCGATTACCTGTGGCTGATGTCGGGCACCGACCCGGAACCGCAACAGGCCGGCGTCGAAGGTGTGGATTTCCGGCTGATCGCCAACATCGTGACCGAGCTGGAGCGCCAACTGGCGGCGCTGGGCCGAGAGATGAAACCGGAACACAAGGCACGAGTGATCCGCACGCTCTATCAGCTTGGCCGCGAGCATGGCCAGGTCACCCGCGAGGCGATCGCCAGCGTCGTCGAACTGGCGGTGGCACGTGGACGCTGAAGAATCGCAAGACGGCGGCAAGCCATCGGCGAAGGTGATTCCCTTCGCCACGAGTTCAGCGCCACCTGACTCCGAACCCTCGAAGGAAACCAGCTTTGAGGACTATCTTGATGCAATCGCCGCCGCTGTTGAGGGTTCGGTCTATTCGAAGACGGCACAGGCAGACCGTGAAGCGCTGGAGAACGAGTATACGTTCCATCGCCGATTCGGCTTCACTGTGAACCGGGATCGACGCGCGAAGGTGCTGGAGTTCAAGCATGCGGAGGATGTCACCGATCGCGAGATCCGGCACCTATGGCGAACGACCAACCTGGACTTGAACGGCCAGCATGCACGCATCACCTCCTCGATCTTCGCCGAAGTGTGGGGCTATGTCCTGATCGGCATGATGTGCCTACTGATGTTGTGGGCCTTCTGGGCTGCGCTGCGCATTGGACAGCCCACGTGGAAACATCTTGTCGCGCTGACCGTGACCGAGCTGGTGCTGGTGGGCTTTCTATCTCTTGCCGATTGGATGTACGTGCGGCCGAACCAGATTCGGCGACGGATTGCCCGGGATAAAAAGAACTGATCGGCTGTCGCTTTCAGGCGGCCGTCATACGACGTTTTGATCTGAGCAAGACAGCGATGGTGCGGATCACGCGCCTCTGATCGGCCTTGGGAAGCTGGCGGAAAGCGAGTACCAGATCGATCTCGAGTGGGTCGGCGGCCGAGCCGCCATCGATGCCACTGCCTGGTGGCAGTGGCGTATCCTGATACAGGATCGGGCCACGCCCCGTTGCCAGCCATTCGAATGCAACGCCAGTGATCACGGCAAGCTTTTGAAGGCTCGCCAGCGTGGGCTTGAAACTACTGTCGCTTTCCCAGTTGGAGACGGAGCTTCGACTGACACCGAGTGCTGTTGCCAAGGCCTGCTGCGAGAGTGCCGCTCGGTGACGCGCAATCCGGATTCGTGTTGAAAGATCCATCCATTCCCCTTCCTGTAGCTTCCCTCCCGAAGGATGACAGCACGCTGCCTCCCAGCTCCATCGGAAGATTCTGATGGGCGTGTAGGAAAAATCTGAATTTGCGTGGCTAGATTTTTTGGCGAAGGAATTTTGTCCAAGATCGCTGTCAGTCACCTTCCATGTTATTGATCCATCAAAAATATCTTCAGTCATCTGAACCCAAAATCGAGGCCGGATTTCAAGTCTTACTGTTGACCCTGTTTCCGTGCAGTTGGAAGCTGCGGTCGGACAAACGGGGGGATGTGATCGCATGCCGCAGGGATTGTTCCGCAAGGAAGCACTGGAAGCGAAGCGCATGAGTTGGCTGGGCGGCATCTCGCTCACGCAGCCGCTGCCGATGTGGGTGCTGACTGCGGCGGCGACGGTCGCGGCGCTGCTGGTGGGACTGTTTCTCGCTATTGGCACCTACACCCGCCGTTCCAGCGTGGCCGGGCAATTGGTGCCATCTAAGGGGCTGGCGACGGTGTTGGCGCCGGCCACCGGCGTGGTCAGCCAGTTGGCCGTGGCCGAAGGCGGCAAAGTGGCCGCAGGTCAGGCGCTGGCGATCGTGACCGTGCCGCGGGCCACCGTGGGCAGTGGCGATACGGCAGCCGCCTTGGAGCAGCGCCTGCTGCAACGGCAGGACGGGCTGATGGCGGCGCAGCAGGCACAGCAGCAGCAACTGTCGGCACAGGCCGATGGCTTGCAGGCGCAACTGGCGGTGGCCCGGCGCGAACTGGTACAGATCGAGACGGAGGTGGTCACGCGGCGCCATCAGGTGCGCATTGCTAGCGAAACCTTGGACCGGCTGCGTCAACTGGAAGGCGGTCAGTACGTCAGTGCCTTGCAGATCAAGCAGCAGGAATCCACTGCCTTAGCCTACGTCGGAGAAATGCAAGCCCTGCAGCGCCAAGCCATAGGCGCGCGGCGAACCATTGCACAGATTGAGCAGGCGCTTCGCGAATTGCCAAGCCAGAGACAAACAGTGGAGGCGACCTATGTGCGCGATTCGGCGCAACTGGAACAGGAACGGGTACAGACCGAGGCGCAGGGCGCGCTGGCGGTCGCCGCGCCGGTGGCCGGCGTGGTCGCAACGCAGATGGTCAAGCCTGGCCAGGCAGTGCAAGCCGGACAGCCATTGCTGAGCTTGTTGCCGGGCGACGGACAACTGGAAGCGGAGTTGCTGGTGCCCAGCCGCGCCATCGGCTTCATCGAACCGGGCGACAAGGTGCTGTTGCGTTATCAAGCCTACCCGTACCAGAAGTTCGGCCACCAGCAGGGAAAGGTTACTCAAATCAGTCGCAGCGCATTGAGCGGCGGGGAATTGGGTGCACTGATCGGCGACGTGCGGCAGGGCGAGCCTTTTTATCGGGTCACGGTTTCGCTAGCACGCCAGAGCGTGACGGCCTACGGCAAGCCCGAAGCGTTGAAGCCGGGGATGTTGCTGGATGCGGACATTCTGGGAGAGAAGCGAAGGCTAATCGAATGGGTGTTTGAACCATTGTACTCGCTCAAGGGGAAAGTCGGCGATGGGAAATCCTCTTGATCTATCGAATTGCCAGGTGTGTCCCTGGCCTCATGGCGCAGGGGAACTGCGCTTACTTTCAGAAAGGAGATAGGTAATGAAGCCTTTTGTTCTGAAGCAGCATGATCAGGATTTCGCTGCGTTGCGTGAACTTCGCGCTGAAGAAATGACTCAAGTGTATGGCGGCATGAAGGCTGTTGATGACATCCCCAAGCTCAATACGGTCACTTCCACGCCGAACGGCGACGGCGGTGATGACGGTGCCGATGAGGGCTGATATCCCACTTGGAAGGGGCGGCATGCCGCCCCTTCCTTCATTCATTCCGACAATAAATGCATTGGGACAGATCATTATGGGGAAGCGTGGACGCGCCTTAGTTATTCTCGGAACGAAGACTGATCCGCATGTCAGTCGCGTCAAAGAAGAAATCGAAAAATGTGGTGATACTGACGTCTTCGTCTTCGATTACCACGATGACACACGATTTGCAGTGCAAGTTTCAGATAAAGGAATTGTGCAGATTCGAGTCAATGGTGAACTGCTACCGGAAAAGTATCTGGTCTGGGATCGAAACAAAATTCTGCCCGGCACGGAGCTGTACATCCAAGGGGGCGATGAAACATCCACTGGATACATTGCTCAAGAATGGCGCGCGCTCTATACCTTAGTTTGCGGGTTAAGCGAAAACAGAGTTATAAACTCTCTTGAGTCTCGGCGCTGCATGATAAAGCCCTATCAACAGGTAATCGCTGCCAGCGTTGGCATGGCTGTGCCGGAGACTCTGGTAACTAATGACAAAAGCAGCGCGCTGAAGTTCCAGAGCCAGTGTCACTCTGGAGTCATTATGAAGTCGGTATCTGCCGGCAAGGTTAAACCTGCTGGCGATGGTGGTGAATACATCCCCTACAACGTAATGACGATGAGGGTCGGAGAGAATGATCTGATTTCGGCGTCAGAGATGGAGATCGGATGTTGTCCGCATTTTTTCCAAGAAGAGATCAGGAAGGACTACGAGCTTAGAATTGTTGTCGTTGGTGACCGTGTAATGCCATTTCGTATCGGCTCCCAAAAGAGGCGAACCACCGAAGTCGATTGGCGAAAAGGCATGCATTTGATCGAATTCACCCGATGCGATATCGACACGGGATTACAGGCGAAGATAAAGTGCTTCATGTCAAAGATTGGATTCTTTTCCGGAAGTATTGACATTATGGTCGACCGAGAAGGGAGGCACTGGTTCTTAGAGTGCAATCAGGATGGTGCATGGGGATGGCTCGACGATATCGCATCCGGTGAGATCGCGCGAGCATTCGCCGTTGAGTTTTCGAACAAGCTGGATGCGTTGGTATTGGAACTGACGGATGCCTGACGCACTGGCAGTCGTTAGTATTGATTTATAGAAAAACGGAGATGGGTGAGATGCGCTTGGATGAGGATCCCTGGAAGTTCTCGCGGGTTGCGGCGTTAGGCTTAGTGGCGGCGCTGTCTTCTGGCTGCCGATCGATGCCGCAAAATGGGAATATACCGCCTGCAGTTGGCGTCGCCTATCATACTGTCATACCACCGGGCGCGCCGCGCTACCACCTCAAGTCCGGCGAGGCCGTGCAGATGCCGGTATTGGAGGAAAAAGTGATACCGGAGTTCCCTCCGATGCTAATCACGTCGGAGGACCGATCAGTGCAGATCTTGGCACACCTGGTTATCAACGAGTTTGGCAGCGTGGATCGCGCAAACTTTGAGGCATCAATAGATGATTATGAGTTAGAGCCTTTCAGGGCGTCAATCCGAAAGGCAGTGATGGCATGGAAGTTTTCGCCGATGGTAATCATCCGCACGGTGAGCGATGGCAGGGATAGCAAGATAAAAAGGGAACGAACCGCAAAGCCGGTTAGCCTTTGGTATCAATTCCAATTCACGATTACGAATGGTCACCCGGCAACCACCATCAAACAGCACTCGCCGTCATGAATATAAAAGCTGAAGTGTGCGGTTCGTTGTGTATTGCACTGCTTGTATTGCTGTGGCCGCGCAACGCGATGGCTGCTGAACAACCAAAGGGTGCCACAACTGGTATGCAGGAGTTCCAGGCTGTATACGGTCAGATTGTCAGGGACGAAGGCGAAGGGGTCGCCGAGTATGAGCATCTCCGAACCATCTACAGCACCCTAGAAGGGATGGAGAGAATGCAGGCATCACAGCTATTGTCCATGACCGATGCAGTATTCGGCCGCTATCAGGATGCTGAGAATCATTATTACGCTGCTTTCCCCGCAGGCAAAAAGCCGGGAGAATGCCCAGTCGCGGACGTGATGGCGAAGCCAGCCATCGAAGTGTTACGGAAAGTTACTGCGGATGCACAGATAGTGATGATCAACGAGTCGCATTCTATAGCTGCTACGCGCGCATTTCTCGTTCAGCTGGTACCTACGCTTCGGCAGCTGGGCTTCAAGTACTTGGCGCTGGAGGCGCTTGCCCCGGCGTCCGATGAGTTGATTAATTCCCCACCCATGAAGGCGCTTCAGGATATTTCTATACCTTCCCGCGGGTATCCGCTCGACCAATCCTCCGCGGGTTTCTATTTGCGCGAGCCAATCTATGCGGAGCTAGTGCGAGAAGCGATCGCGCATGGATTCAAGCTGGTCGCATACGAAACGTTACAAGCCAAGTCACGCGACGAACGGGAAGATGGGCAAGCTAAAGCATTGGCTAAGCTTATTGCTGCCGATCCTGAGGCTAAGATTGCCGTGATCGCGGGCTATTCCCACATTTGGAAGGCGGATGGCTGGATGGCTGACAGGCTTCAGAAGGAAATCGGCCGCAAAGTACTCTCCATCGACCAGACATCGCGAGTTTTGGGGTGCGCCGGGAGAATCGCACCAGCCGCGCTCGACTCCTATATCTTGACGAACGCAGACGGAAGGGCATGGTCAAGCATGCCTGACCGCGTGGATGTGACTGTCCTGCATGCGCCGCGCGAGGACGGGCGCACTATAGCATCAGGGTGGCTAACCTTGGGGGGGCGTCGTAAGGGAGTGCAGCCGGATATCACTGCCTGCGCTGATGCATGGCCATGCCTAATATCGGCGATATACGCTGACGAGGATGAGCAAGCGGTGCCGGCCGATAGGGTGCTGCTGGAGGGAGCGAACGATGAGTCTCTGCTCTTCCTCAAGCCAGGGACTTACCGCTATATAATCAGTCCTCATGGTCGTGCAGCGGCTACATATGAGTTGACGGTTCGCTGACGGAAGCCCAGTGAAGCCCATCATCCAGTCCGAAGCTGCGGAGTGCGGCTTGGCCTCGCTGGCGATGGTAGCTGATGCGCATGGCATGTGCTTGGGCCTGCCGGACATGCGCCGTCGGTTCCCGATGTCGCTCAAGGGCGCCAAGCTGGGGCACCTGATCCATATCGCCCAGCAAATGGGGCTCGCGCCCAGGCCATTACGGTTGGACCTGGAAAATCTTGGCAAGCTCAAGCTGCCCTGTATCCTTCATTGGGACTTGAACCACTTCGTCGTCTTGGCCGAGGTCGGCAGGTCCAAGGTCAAGATCCTTGATCCGGCTAAAGGCGAGCGCAGGTTGTCGCATGCGGAGGTCTCCGATCACTTTACCGGCGTCGCTCTGGAACTGACGCCGACCCCCGAGTTCAGGCCACAGAAGGCGGGGCCTGTGGTCACCGCGCGACAGCTAACCGGCCCGGTACGGGGACTGTGGCGGGCCTTGGGGCTGATCCTCGCGCTGTCGGTTGCCCTGCAGGTTTTCGTCGTCCTCGCGCCGTTCTTCATGCAATGGGTCGTGGACCAGGTGCTGGTCTCAGCTGACAGGGACTTGCTGAGCGTGCTCGGGCTGGGCTTCGGTCTGGCGCTGCTACTGCAGATAGGTATCGGCCTGCTGCGCGGCTGGTCAGTGGTTTACCTGTCGTCGCGCCTGGGTCTACAGTGGATGGGCAACGTCTTCGCCCACCTGCTGAGGCTCCCGCTCGACTTCTTCGAAAAGCGCCACCTCGGCGACATCACCTCGCGCATGGGCTCGGTACAGGCGATCCAAAGGACGCTGACCACCAGCTTCGTCGAAGCGATCATCGACGGCCTGATGGCGGTCGTGACCCTCGGTTTAATGCTGGTCTACAGTTGGAAGCTGGCCTTGGTCACCCTGCTAGCGGTGGCCTTGTATTTCGGCATCCGCTTGCTGGCCTACCGCCCGGTGCGCGACCGGACGGAGCAGCAGCTGGTCGCCGGCGCCCGGCAGCAGACGCACATGATCGAATCCCTGCGCGGCATGCAGAGCCTGAAGGTCGCCGGCGAGGAGTCGCAGCGCCGCACCACCTACGACAACCTGATGGTCGATACGGTCAACCACGAGGTCCGGCTGGCACGGATGGGCTTGGGATTCAACGGCGCCAGCCAACTGGTGTTCGGCGTCGAGCGCATCGCCGTGATCTGGATCGGCGCGTTGCTGGCCATGCAGAATGCGTTCTCCGTCGGAATGCTGATCGCCTACCTAGCCTACAAGGATCAATTCGCCCAGCGCATGGGTGCGCTGATCGACAAGTGGATCGAGTTCCGCATGCTGCGCCTGCATGGTGAGCGGTTGGCAGACATCGTGCTGACGCCGCCCGAAGAATCGATGGAACTGCTGGAGGTCCCCCCGCCGCGCGATACCCGCATCGAGGTCGACAACCTGTCGTTTCGTTACGCCGACGGCGAACCGTGGGTACTGAAGGGCTGCAGCTTCACGGTCGAGCCGGGCGAATCGGTGGCGATCATCGGCGCATCGGGCTGCGGCAAGACCACCCTGGTCAAGTTGCTGCTGGGCCTGCTGAAGCCGACGGAAGGCACCATCCGCATCGGCGGCCACGACCTGTACAAGGTCGGCCCGCGCAACATCCGTGCAGTCGTCGGCGCAGTGATGCAGGACGACCAGCTGTTCGCCGGCAGCATTGCCGACAACATCGGCTTCTTCGATCCCAGCTATGACCAGGAGCGTATCGAGGCAGCAGCTCGGCTGGCTGCGGTACACGACGAGATCGTTGCCATGCCGATGGGTTACCACAGCCTGATCGGCGACATGGGCAGTTCGCTGTCGGGCGGGCAGAAGCAGCGGATCATCCTGGCCCGCGCCCTGTACCGGAACCCGAAGCTGCTGTTCCTGGACGAGGCCACCAGCCACCTGGATGTCATGAAGGAGCGTCTGGTCAACGATGCGGTCAAGGCGCTCAATCTGACCAAAGTGATCGTGGCGCATCGACCGGAAACCATCGCCAGCGCGGACCGTGTGCTGGTTATGCAGGCTGGGCGGATCGTGCAGGAACTGCATCCCCAGCTTCAGCAGACACCGACGGCTCAACCGCAACCGACGACTGCTGCTGCTCTCTGACTTCACAATCAGTTTTCATTATAGAACAAGACTGATACCAAAACAGGGTTGTTCAGCCCCTTGCTGGTAACGGTCAGCTCTCTTGCCAGATATGGTCAATCCATATGGCGAGGCTAGGTCAAATGCTTGGCTATATGCATCCGACTCCAGCATCGGGATCAGCTCCCGCTCCAGGTCGCGGCCGACCAGGGTGTAATAGGCCTGCAGGGACACGATCGGGCACAGGTTGCGGGCCCGGGTGATGCCGATGGCCTTCATCACCTGCCAGGCTGCCCAGTTGGACAGGCCCACATAACGCACATGACCCTGTTGCACCAGGGTATTCAGTGCCTCCAGGGTTTCCTCGATCGGGGTGGCCGGGTCGAACCCGTGGATCTGGTAGAGGTCGATGTAGTCGGTCTGCAGGCGCTCCAGGCTCGCCTTGCATTGACTCATGATGTGTCCCCGCGAGGCGCCACGGGCATTGGGGCCGTCTCCCATGGGACCGAGCACCTTGGTGGCCAGCACGATGTCCTCACGGCGAACCCCGAGATTCTTCAGCGACTGGCCGACGATGCGCTCGCTGCCACCGTGGCCATAGATGTTGGCGGTATCGATGAAGTTGATGCCCGCCTCCAGGGCCATCTTGACCAGCTCATCGGCCTGTTCCTGCTGCAGGCTGCCGATCAGGCCCCAGATGTCCTCATCGCCGCCGAAGGTCATGGTCCCCAGGCACAGTTCGGATACAAAGAGCCCCGAATTGCCAAGCGCTCGATAGCGCAGGCCGTTGTCTGCATGGAACCGGGGCAGGTTGGGTGCTGTCATGTCGTCCCTCGTCATGAAGTGGATTGATGTTGAAAAAGGGGCTGCGAACCTGGCGGCTTGAGCAGCACATGAAGCCGCTCGACCAGCGAGGTGGTCGACTCGTGCAGCTCGGCTGCCTTGGTGGCATCCAGGCCGATCCGGGCCGCGAGCGTTTCCGGAATCTGCCGGGCCTGTTCGCGCAACGCGGTGCCGTGCGGAGTCAGGGCGATGATCACGCGACGCTCGTCCTCACTGTCCCGGCTGCGGGTCACCAGACCGCCGCGCTCCATGCGCTTGAGCAGGGGCGTGATGGTCCCGGCATCCAGATAGAGGCAGTCGCGCAATTCGCCGACCGTCGCGCTGCCACGCTCCCATAGCAGCAGCAGGACCAGATATTGCGAATAGGTCAGCCCCAATGGCGCCAGCAGCGGACGATACAGGCGCTGCATCAGGTTGGTCGCCGCGTACAGGGGAAAGCAGACCTGGCGGTCGAGCCGGAGCCAGTGGTCGGCATCGTGCTGCGGCGCGGTGGTCGTCATCTGGTCCTCACATTCAGCGCGACCTCGATATTGCCCCGGGTGGCGTTTGAATAGGGGCAGACCTCATGGGCCTGCGCGACAAGCGCCTCGGCCGCGGCCTGGTCAACGCCGGCAAGCGTGACATCCAGGGCGACGGTCAGGGCGAAACCGCCGCTGCCGTTGGCGCCCAGGCCGACAGTGGCCGCCACCTCGACATCCTCGTCCTTGATCTTGTGTTGCTGGTCGCGTGCGACATGGATCACTGCGTTGCCGAAGCAGGCGGCATAACCGGCGGCAAACAGCTGTTCGGGATTGGTCGCGCCGCCCTTGCCACCAAGGCTGCTGGGCATCGCCAGCCTGAGTTCGACAAGCCCATCGGTGCTCTTGACCGTGCCGTTGCGGCCGCCGACGGCGTTGACCGTCGTGGAATACAGGGTGCTCATGTTTGCGCTCACGAAATGGATGGCGACCCATTCTATGGCTAACCATATTGTCATGCAACCGACCTAGACTTACCTACCAGTAGGTATATGATCGGGACTCCAATCAGCGAGAGCTCAGTCATGAAGATCTACGACATCGAAGGTTTCCCG
>LNAQ01000283.1_pt1 | contig 11873 bp, 12 predicted proteins | sample 602591 | NCBI WGS metagenome assembly LNAQ01 (sample SAMN02440304, study PRJNA202911) | soil metagenome | biome: Subtropical and temperate rainforests or woodlands; isolation source: soil samples (1 kg each in a 20% v/v slurry with milli Q water) were... ... | reverse complement strand
CTGGAAGAGCGCCGTCACGTGCCTGCATCATGCCCTCACGCATGCCCATCATCGCCTTCGCGTTGGCTCGCACGGCGTCTGCGAACACGCTCCATTTGGATTCCTGAACGTCGGTGATCTTGATTTCGGTTTTCAAGAATGCCAGCCGGCCTTCAATGTGCCCGGTCATCATGCCCATCATGGGCATGCCGCCAGTACCCATCATCGACATCATCCCACCCATGGGAATTTGTGATCCGGGCGCGTTCAAAGGCGTGGCGGGCGCTTCAGCGCCCCCGGCCGGATGGTGCTCATCATTAGCCGAGGCGGGTGACCCTGCGAGGAGCATGGCGCTGAAAAACAGGATGGAGATCGAGGGCATCTTGATCATCGGAGCCGATTCCTTCGCGTTGTGAGTTGTCATGACAGGGCGGAGCCTGCTACGGCGAGGCCCGAAACTCGCTGTTCAACCTTGGCCGGCGTGGCTACTTTTCGGGCCGCCGAGCCGTGGAATGAAGCCCGGCACGTCTCGCATATAGCGTTCATAGTCAGAGCCAAATTCCGCCAAAGACTCGCGTTCTTCGGCGCGGGCAAGACGCACGTACATGAACACCAGCACCGGGAACATCGCGAGGGTCAGCAAGGTCGGCCATTGCAGCAGGAAGCCGAACATCACCAGCACGAAGCCGACATATTGCGGATGCCGCACATAAGCGTAGGCGCCGGTGGTGGCAAGCGTTTGATGGCGCTGTGCCTCGTAGAGCACCTTCCAGCCGGCCGAGATCAGGATAAAGCCGCCACCGATGAATGCGAAGCTCAGGAGGTGAAATGGCCCGAAATGCGGATTGGCTCTCCAGCCGAACATCTCCTCGAGAAGATGCCCGGCGTCATGGGAGAACCAATCGACGCCTGGAAAGCGGCTCTGTAGCCAGCCGGAGAGCAGATAGATCGTCAGCGGGAACCCATACATCTCGGTGAAAAGCGCGACCAGAAAGGCGCTGAAGGCGCCGAAGGACCGCCAGTCGCGCTTTGTCTGCGGCTTGAAAAAACTGAAGGCGAAGAAGATGAAGATCGCCGAATTGATAATCACCAGTGACCAGAGGCCATAGGCAGGAACATCGTCGTGCATGGTCGACCTCCGGACCGTTGATCGCGGCTCAATGTTTGTGAGGCTGGTTCTGGCCGGCATCCGCCGATCCGCTGCCGCTGTCGTTGCTTCCTCCCCGTCCGCCGTGGCCGCCATGCATGAAAACATGCATCAACGGGCAGGCGAGGATCAGCAGGAACGGCCAATACCCCAAATACGGGATGAGATGCGCGCGATGCTCGGTCAGAAGATAGAAGCCGCCGATCGCGAGAAAACCGATCAGGACCCAATTTGCGCGGGAGCGAAAGAAGCCACCCTCACCACCATGACCGCCGTGTTCCATTGGAAACTCCACCCACGTCAGACCAGGACGCACCGGCACGCCCTGCAACCGTCCAGAGGTCGCTAGACGATGCAGGCTTGCATCGGCCAGACGCCATCCTCCGAGCGACACGACAGCGCTCGAACCATGGCCGGCCATCTGTTCTGAATCTTTGATCCCGGTTAAACATCCGCCGGGTGTGGATCGATGCAGCAGGACCGATCAGATGCCTCGCCTGCCCCGGCCCGTGGCAGCCGGCGTCATGCTGCAACGAGAGCGGAAAAGCAGGCCACGAGTTCCTGGATCGTCCTCACGCACGAGCCGAGCCTCACGTCGATCCCAGCAGCACAAAGTCTCTGTTTCTCTGGCTCGCCGATAAAGCCGCAGATCAAGCGACCTGGTCTGGCTGCGACAATGAGATCGCATACCGCTGCGGACGTGCGCTGCGGGTTGGCGCGGAATTCTGTCGCGCCCGTGGCGGTATCGACGATCCATATTCCATCGCACTTGCCGAAGAAGGGGCAGAGTGCTGGGCCCGCGTCGGATTTCATCACGATGATCGCAATGCGATTTGCCGGCGGGGGTGGTACGCAGGCGGACCTAGCCATCGGTTCCTCGTTTGAACACCAGCAGAGTCGGGCAATTATGGGACCGGCTAACATATCGGACTTTAAACTCGATCAAACATTCGCGCGGGCAGCGCGGCATGACATCATCTGCCGAGCATCCGACGGGCGGCCGCAGAGTTGCCCCGCGCGCAGGTTTCCGGGCGGTTGATGCGCCCCGCCCGGCATTTGATTTCAATCAATCTCGCCGGGCCTTTCCCCGTATAGGTTTCCGCCGGGCAAATTGGTAGCTGCGGGGCGGTGTGATAGCCTCCGGTTCTGGCCTTCTTGGAAAGAGGCGGATGCTGCGGTTCCTCGCCATACTGATCTTCGCCACAGCGATCATCATGACGCTGAGCGGGCGGAGTATGGCCGGGACAGTAGCGATCACTGCTGATGCGACCATGGTGGTTGTGAGCGCTTCTGGCCTTGGGCCCCACAGTGACGAATGCGACGACTGCCCGGAGTGTCCAAATTCGGACAAGCCCTGCTGTCCGATGAGTACCTGCTCCTGCCCGGCCACCTGCTCAACGAGCTTGGCGCCCCTCCCTAGCAGCCTCGCGGCCCATGCCTTCGAGCGCTCTTCAGTAGGGATGGGGTCCGAAGAAGCCGACCCAGGCTCGGTCATCCCCGGACTCGACCCCCCAGTTCCTCGGCGCTCGACCTAGCGGGTCGATCGGCCCAGCGGAGCGCGATCTAGCTGCCAACGGTCCACGCCCTGCGCGGATCGGGAGCGTGGCTTGATTGTTCCATTCCCGCTGGCGTCGCGCCGCCAAAGCGGCCGGCCGAGCCGGGCGACCTGGTCAGATGGATTCAACCTTCCAGGTGAAACCGACCAGATCGAGGACTGTAATATGACTCCGAGCCAAGCGTCTTATTTGGAGAGCACTATCCGAGCGTCGCGGGATCACGCCCATGGCCGATACGACGGTCTGCAACCCGGGGTGGTCCGGTCCCCAGTTCCTTGGGGAACCGCAAACACGATCAGTGATGCGGAAAGGAACGCCCGTATGCCGATGCCTGGGAATGGCACGACGAAGCAACCCCCGGGCTGTGAGGCTTGCTTCGCGCGGGCTAACCGGGGTTTGTGCGGCGATTGCCAGCCGGGATCGCCCTGTGTGATCGCGAGTTACAAATCTGCTGATCGGGAATTCAAGGCCGGCCAGGATCTCTTCAGCCTCGGTGAGCCGTGCGATTCGATCTACAATCTCCTTGAAGGTTGGGTCATTCTCTATAATTTATTGGAAGATGGGCGACGGCAGATTTTGCACTTCGCATTGCCGGGCGCCGTGCTTGGATTCCATCCCGGCGGCGGCGCGATGATGACATTTGGCGCGCAAGCCTTGACGGATATCGTCGTCAGCACAATTCCGCGCAAGGCGCTTCCACCGATCGTCAAACAGCAGCCGGAGTTCGGTCTGCGGCTTGCCTGGCTGATCGCGCGCGATTGCACCCTGGCTTATGACCGTCTTACCAGCATTGGGCGGCATTCAGCCCGTGAGCGCGTTGCCCACCTGCTGCTCAAGCTGTTCGTCCGCTACCGCGCGCAATGGCCGGGCAGTCATATCGAGGAGATGCATCTTCCGCTGACCCAAGAAGATATCGGAGATGCGACGGGTCTGACCTTCGTTCATGTCAACCGGGTGCTAAGGGATCTGCGAAAGGATAGGATCCTGGAATTCCATTATCGACGGCTCCGGATCCTCGATCCGGACAAACTCGTCGACGTTGCAGGTCTTGACCCTCAGCTCGTGATGTCCTGGATCCGCTGATGGACGATCGACCGGGACAATATGGGATGGAGCGGGCGGAATGTCCGATCCAGCCTTGTTGCGAGCTGCCGCGTCATGCTCCTTCGGCTCCATTGTTGCGCAAAGACAACCGCTGATCTTCCGTCACCAGCGGCCCCTTTGCGTTGCGGCGTCACGGGTCGCGTCTGCGCCCAAAGATGCGATCTCACTCCACGACAAGCCTGTCCGTGAATATCCCCATCTGGCAGCCGAAGCCGAATTTGCCGGGCTTGTCTGGCGTGGTCTCCACCCGAACCGTCTGTCCGGCCGACAGGTCCGCGCGCTTATTGAGTCAGCGAAAGCGACCTTCTCGGAACAGAGCGCCGTCTCCTCCCGCGGAAACGTTCAATTGCACCGGCTTGCCATGGCGAACGACGACGGTGTCAAGCCTATACGGCCGGTGGCGCTGCTGGCCGAGCCGAGGCGGGAACATCGTAAAGCGCCTGGAAGACCCGTTCCTCCGTCGCGTCGCGCTGCCTGCGGCCGTTTTCGATCACCTCGGAGACACGGTCAATCGCCTCCCGCTCACGACGGAGATTGGCATCGTCCTCCGGCAGCGGCTGGCGGCGCTGCTCGATCAGACGCGCGAGCGCAGCGACGCCACGCATCCACGGACTGAAGGATTCCGACAGCAGGTAGCGGCTCGTGCGCATCGGATGGAGCCATTCGAGCGTCGCCGCAGTCCAGGGATTGGAGAGCGCGCGAACGAAGGGGCTGACCATGGCCTTGTAGAATTGCTCGTTCACCTCTGAAAGATGGCGAACCTGCTCGAACTCCGCGCGCGGCGTCGCGAACCGAAGATCCTCGACACGCCGCTCTTCGAACCGGACCGAGTATTCCGGCTTATCGCAGTCGGGATTGCCGGTCGGATTGTCGATCTTCATCTCGTAGAGGCCGGGGGCGAGGGTCTCGATTTCGCCGAGGCTTTCGAGGATCGCGCGATGTTCGAACCGCGCCACCTTGGCTGACACGAAAATGCCGAGATGGCCCGCATGGGGGTTCGTCAGGTAGACAATGCGCTGACCGGCGGCCTTGAGATCGCTCGTATCCTTGTACACCACCGGGATCCAGCCGAGCGCCTGTTGCGGCGGGGGGATGTTGTCGCCGTAGGACGCGAAGATCACTAGCGGATTGCGAATACGCCGAAGGTCGGCGACGCAACCCTCGCAGATCCGCATCTTGCCCTCCTCGAGGCGATTGCCGATGAAGAGGTTCTCGACGATGGCGACGATCTCTTCCCGGCTGAGGAAATAGAAGCCATTCCACCACCGCTCGAACTCGAGGAAGCGCTCCCGTTCCGTGTCGACATGCGTGAACAGGTTGGCATATTTCTCCCAGACGGCTTCGGGCTGAAGGTTTTCGAAATTGAAGGCGAGCCACGCACCGTCCAGGCGGCCGTCGTTGAGATCGGCGAGAAGGTGGGTGGCCCAGACGCCGCCGAGCAGCCCGCCCGCGATCCGCATCGGATTGACGCCCGATTCTCCCGCCCAATAGGAGAGCGGAGAGCCGTTGAGCACGGCGGGGCCGACCAAGCCTTCGCAATCCGCGGAGAGCAGGGTGATCGCCCAGCCGGCCTGACAGTTGCCATAGAGCACCGGAGGCTTGCCGGGGTGACGTTTGACCACGTCCTCGACGAAGCGTCCGAGCGCATGCAGCACATCCGCCAGGGTCTGGCCCACGCAGGGTTCCGGAAAGAAGGAAACGAAATAGACCGGATAGCCCTCGTGCATGGCGATCCCAACCTCGGAGTCGCGCTTGAAGCCGCCGATGCCGGGCCCATGGCCGGCTCGAGGGTCGAGGATGACGACGGGTGGCTTCGCCGGATCGATACAATCCTCGATGCAATCGTCCCCGATCCGGGTGATCCGCAGGAGGGCGTAGTTGACAGGTCGTTCGAAACGGCGGGCATCGACCAGCGTCTCATAGTCGAAGTCGAGAAGCGGCGGCTTGCCGGCGCGCTCATGGGCGATCATGTTGTTGGCACGCTGGCGCAGCGTGTCCCAAAACAGAATCGACCGTTCGAAGACATCCCTCTGATAGGCCAAGGGATCACCGATGTTGATCGGCAGTCCGACTGGATTCGCCGCGACGGCCGGTTCCAGGCTTTTCACCGTAGCCGCCGCTACGATATCCCGCCGAGCAGCCAATTGCCGACCCGGCGACGCCTTCGGCTGGTCAACCAGCGCGGAATCCGATCTTGCTTCGGGCATCACCATCTCCATCATCTGATCTTAAGGGCGAGGAAGTTGAACAGCGGCCAGAAATCCGGCTGCCGTGCCAGCCGCACGCCACGGTCTCGGCAAGACCCCGCGGGACGCTCGTCAACACTATATGCGGCTACGATGCCTTGACGCTGCTTCCGGTGTCAGGGGTTCCATTTGCCTGCTGACGGATTTCGCCTGCGGTCTCCCGTGCCATGGTCGCACAGTAGTCTTGGACCTTCTGCGAGAGATCGAGCCAAGTCTTCGTCTGCAACGACGTCTCTTCCAGGATGGCCGCCATGACGCTCGATTCTGCCGCGATCACATCCTGCGGTCGCCGGCACTGCACGAATTCCAGAAGCGAGCGTCCGATCCGCTCATTGGCGCCAAGGAGAGTGCTCATCTGAGCGCTGTATGTCTCGCCATAGGCCTTCTGCAGATCGGACGTGAAGGCCTGGAACCGCTTGAACTGGCCGTCGAGCTTGCCGGTACTGTCGGCGCCCGACAGTCCCCACCATGCGAATACAGCGTTCATGCGATCGAAACCAACTGGCGCCTCATTCTTCGTGGCCATTGTTCTCTCCTTGATTGTTTGGTTGCAGTTTCAGGAACGCGACATTCGATTTGCTGCGATGGGTCGCTTTTTACGCTCTCGCGGTCAGTGGAGAGCCTCAAGCGCCAAAGCGACCCCCTGACCGCCGCCGATGCACAGTGTCACCAATCCGCGGCGGAGACCGTCCCGGTGCATCGCGTGAAGGAGGCGGGTCGTCAGCACGGCTCCTGTCGCACCGATCGGATGGCCATGTGCGATGGCGCCGCCCTCGACATTGACGATGTCCTCCGGGAGCCCGAGCTCTCCGATGAGCGCCAAGACGATCGCCGCGAAGGCCTCGTTGATTTCCACGCGCTCGACGTCGCCGAGCGTCCAGCCAGCGCGATCCAAGGCCTGCCGAACCGCGGGAACCGGCCCGAGACCGAACAGGCCGGGTTCGACCGCGCCGACCCCGAAGGCCACAAGACGAGCCATCGGCGTCAGGCCGTGCTTCTCGGCCCAGCGGGCATCCGCAACGATCATGCCCGCGGCGCCGCTGTTGAGGCCCGGTGCATTGCCGGCGGTAATGGTTCCATCCTTGCGGAAAGCCGGCTTCAGCTTGGCCAGCGACTCCAGCGTTGCGTCCGGGCGGTTGTGCTCATCCTTGTCGAAGATCGTCGGCCCCTTGCGACCGGGGATTTCGATCGGCGCGATCTCGGCATTGAACTTGCCGGCCGCCTGCGCCGCGCCAAAGCGCCGCTGCGTCCGCTCCGCCCAGCGGTCCTGCGCCTCGCGCGTCACCTGAAACTTGCTGACGAGGTCCTCGGTCACCAAGCCCGAGTGGTGATCGGAAAAGGCATCGTTGAGGCCATCGCGCAGCATGCTGTCGTAGATCTGGGCATCGCCCATGCGGTAGCCCCACCGTCCGCCCGACATCAGGTAGGGCGATTGGTCCATGTTCTCCATGCCGCCGGCGATGGCGCTCTCGGCGAGGCCGAGCATGATCTCCTGCGCGGCGGTCGCGATCGCCTGCGCACCCGAACCACACACCCGGTTGATGGTCATCGCCGGAACGCCGGCCGGAACGCCGGCCTTGATCGCCGCCTGCCGCGCCGGGTTCATCTTGGCGCCGGCCTGGACGACCTGCCCCATCACCACGGCGCCGATCGCACCGTCTGCGATCTTCGCGCGGATCAATATTTCCTTGATCACGGCGGCCCCGAGCTCGGGGGCGCCTATGTCTTTCAGCGTTCCGCCATACGTGCCGATGGCTGTCCGCACCGGGGTGCAGAGCACGACGTTCGACTGTGCCATGTGGATGTCCTTTCGATTTCCCGGGGGGTGCCCCTATGCCATGTACTGGCCGCCATTGGCGGTGACCGTTGAGCCGGTGATGAACGTCGCATCCTCGCTCACCAGGAACTGGACGATGCGTGCGACCTCGTCGGCATTGCCCAGCCGCCCGACAGGGATTTGCCCCTCGATCCTTGCGAGAACATCTTCAGACATGGCACCGACCATGTCCGTCGCGATGTAGCCGGGCGCGACCGCGTTCACGGTGATGCCCCTCGACGCCGTCTCGAGCGCGAGCGCTTTGGTGAAACCAAGGATGCCAGCCTTCGCGGCTGCATAGTTGGTCTGACCAAGCTGCCCCTTCTGACCGTTGATCGAGGAAATATTGACGATCCGGCCGAAGCCGTGATCACGCATGGCGCCGATGACTGCTCGGCACATGTTGAAGCAGGAGGTGAGGTCGGTCGCGATGACCTCGCCCCACTGGGCAGATGTCATCTTGTGCAGCATGGCATCGCGGGTGATGCCCGCATTGTTGACGAGGATCTCAACCGGTCCGCCGAGGTCGTTCGCCACGCTGGCCACGCCATCCTGGCAGGCGTCAAAATCGGCAACATCCCATTTGTAGACTGGGATACCGGTATCGCCCGAGAACGCGTCGGCCGCTGTCGCGTTTCCGTGGTAGACGGCCGCAACCGCGTATCCCGCATTCTTGAAGCGACGCGCAATCGCGGCGCCGATCCCTCGCGTTCCGCCGGTGATGATCGCCACGCGCTTGGTGAGGTCATCTGCATTCATTGTGTTATCCGTTCTCAGGCGGCGTCTCGGTCTCGTCAGCGAGGCCCCGAGCTCGCCGGCGAATGCGCTCGGCCTCATCGCACCGGCAATCGAGGAAGCCGTGGACCGGACATGTCAGGCACATTTCCTCGAGCCTCTTGCGGAGCGCCTGGCGCCCGCGGTGAAGCCGGACCGCGATGTTGTTGAGCGTGGTGCCGAGGCTCGCGGCGATCCGATCCCGCGGCTCGCCAAGAATGTCGGAGCGCCAGACGACATCGGCATATTCGGGCTTGAGCGTCGGCAGCAATTTATGGAGGCAGCTGCAGACGGCCTCATCGGTTTCTCGATCCGGCTCGATCGCCAGGTTCTCGACGTCCGACTGCTCCATGTCGACCTCCCGGCGACGCCGCCTGATGGCGCGTCGCTGGTGATCGACGAGTGTCGTCGCCAGTATGCGCCCGAGCCAACCGCGGACCGTGCGGACGTCCCGCAATTGCCAGGCGCGCTCGATCGCCCGGAGCGAGAACTGCTGCAACAACTCTTCAGCCTCGTCCCGGCTGCCCACCCGATGATGCAAAAAGACCAGAAACTCCTCGCGTGCCTCGACAAGCGCTCGTCGTACAGCCGCGTCCGCTGGTTTTGCGGCGTCCTCTCCTTCCGGATCACTGCCCGAATGCTGAGCATTCGTCTCACGCCTGTTGGTCATCGTCTAGCCAGATCTTTCAATGGTTGAAACGTCCTCTTGAGACGTCTCTGCCAAAACCAGACAGGATTTAACGTTACGGCCGCGACCGCCCACGTTCTTTAACGCAGATCAAGCTTTCTGTTGCCGGTCGTCGCTACGAATCCGTCTCGGATATCAGCCTTTTCGCCGCGATGGGCTGATGTCCTGGCGGGATCGGAACGGACCGAACTCTCGCCGGCACGTCGTGCACCATCTTAGGTCGTTGGCCAGCGGTGGGAGAGCAAATGACCATGCGAGCAATGAGAGTCGGGGTGGCGCTGGGTCTGATCCTGCTTTCCGGATTGGTCCACACAGCAATGGCGGCCCCTAGCGGCGACAGCAGAGTCGTCGGCGAGGTCCAGATCTATATGGGAATCCTGCCGGCGGAATTAGTCCGCGGTCATCCGCAAGGCCACACGGAGAATTCCATGCATGGCGGGCAGCCGATGGCCCGCGGGCAATTCCATATCGTTGTTGCACTCTTCGACGTCAGGAGTGGACGCCGTCTCACCGGCGCCGACGTCTCGGCCCGCGTCTCCGAAATCGGACTTGCTGGGAGCCAGAAGAACCTCAATCCGATGGAGATCGCGGGCACCGAAAGCTACGGCAACTACTTTGAAATGCAGGGCAATGGACCGTTTCGGATCAGCCTGACAATTCGCCTGCGGGACCGGGCGCAGGACATCAAGGTGGAATTCGAAGAACGGCATCAGTAATAGCGACTGTGAAGTGATCGATCGAGCGCGTCGGTCATGTCGATGAACGAGGCGCTGCCATTTGTGACTACGCCGGTCAGAGAGGTGAAACCGCAGCGAGTCGTTCAAATGGAACGGATGCATTTCCACTCGGAAGAATATCAACTCCACAATAGTACAGGGCCAGCGCATATGGCCGATTGCGGGGCCCGATGGCGCTGGACGGGTCGACGCCGGCCATACGAACAGGCTCACTATGATGCAAGACTACATCACTGATCGGGAGCGCCAAGACAAACGCAAGACCGCGGGCTTGCAATCCCTCACGGCGCGCGCTGCGATTTCCTTCGGCGCTTCGCACGGCGCAAGTGGCGATCTTTAACCTGCGGCAAAGCTCTCACTGCGATTTCAGCTTTCCTCAGTGCCTCAGTTGACAGGAGGCAGACATGGATTGGATCTCCCAGAACTGGATCTGGATCGCACTTGCAATTGGCGCATTCTTCTTCATGACCCGCATGGGCGGCCGCGGAATGGGCCGATCGGCACGCCACAGCCACGGAAGCGGGCAAGACGGCCCACCATCCGACGCTGGAGCCGGTCCGCGGTCGGTTCTTGATCCCGTAAGCCGGCAGTCTGTCAGCGGCAGTTCGTCGATATCTTCGGTCTATCGGGAGCGCGCCTACTATTTCGAGTCCCGCGAAAACCGTGAGGCGTTCGAGGCCGATCCCGAAAAGTATCTGACCGGGATGGCTGCTTCGGGCCAAGCGATCGATAACCAGCGCGACGACAACCATCCCCAGCACCACCGACATGGCTGCTAGGGCGCAGAGGTCCCGGACCGTTCGGCTTGGTTCCAATACGGGTAGAGAACCTCAGAGGCCGGAATGAACCAAACGGGCACGATCGAAAACCGGACGTTCGACGAGATTCGGATCGGTGACACCGCCAGCATCGTCCATACGCTCGTCCGAAAGGACGTCGAGCTCTTTGCCGTCATGTCGGGGGACGTCAATCCCACTCATGTCGATGAAGCGTTCGCCAAGAGCGATCTGTTTCACAAGATCGTAGCACACGGCATGTGGGGCGGTGCCCTTATCTCGACCATTCTCGGCACCGAGCTGCCAGGCCCAGGCACCGTCTATTTTGGCCAGACTCTTCGTTTCCATCGCCCAGTTGGTCTCGGCGACACCATCACGGTGACCGTGCGGGTCGCCGAAAAGATTGAAGACGGGCATCGCGTCCTTCTCGACTGCAAGGCGGTCAATCAGCTCGGTGAGATCGTCATCAGTGGAATTGCAGATGTGATCGCGCCAACGGAGAAAATCTCTCGCCAGCGCACGATTCTGCCAGAGGTAGAGTTCGTCGAGAAAGGGCGTTGGCATCGCCATCTCATGAAATTGGTCCAAGGTCTTGAGCCAATTCGCACGGCTGTGGTGCATCCCGTCGATACGACATCACTACTCGGCGCGATCGAGGCTGCTCAACAGAAGCTGATCGTCCCCATCCTGGTCGGACCTGAGGCAAAGATTCGGGCCGCTGCTCAGCAAGCTGCGCTCGATCTGTCCCCCTTTGAAATCGTCCCAACGGAGCACAGCGATGCTGCGGCGGCACAGGCGGTCGCGATGGCGCGTGCCGGCAAGGTCGGGGCCTTGATGAAGGGGGCGCTGCACACCGATGAACTCATGGGCGCCGTAGTGGATCGCGATCATGGACTGCGGACCGCGCGGCGGGTCAGCCATGTGTTCGCGATCGACGCGCCACGCTATCCACGCCCGCTCTTCATCACCGACGCGGCGATCAATATCAATCCCAATCTCGACGACAAGCGCGACATCGTGCAGAACGCGATCGACTTGGCAGAATCGTGC
>LNAQ01000278.1_pt1 | contig 11935 bp, 9 predicted proteins | sample 602591 | NCBI WGS metagenome assembly LNAQ01 (sample SAMN02440304, study PRJNA202911) | soil metagenome | biome: Subtropical and temperate rainforests or woodlands; isolation source: soil samples (1 kg each in a 20% v/v slurry with milli Q water) were... ... | reverse complement strand
AGTGCCAGTGCCAGTGCCAACATCCTCGGCAGCGCCGCCATCAGGCGAGCACTTCATGGCGTGGCTGAAACAGGGCATCGCTTCCCGCCGGCTCATCATCAACGACGCAAAGGCGCTGGTGCACTCCGTGGACGACACCGCGTACCTGGTCAGTCCCGGCGTGTTCCAGCGTTACGCTCAAGAGCATCCGCAGTTGGCAGCCATTGCTCGCCAGGAAAAACTGGAGCCGTGGCAGTGGGTACAAAAACGCTTCGAGAAGCTGGCCGTGCACCGTAAGCAGGCCAGCGGCCTGAACATCTGGACTTGCCACGTCACAGGGCCGCGCAAATCGCGGCAGTTGCACGGCTACCTGCTAACGCAGCCCGGTGCGTTGTTCGAGCGAGTGCCGCCCAACAACCCCTACTTGTGCCTCGCCAACGAGGAGGCCGGGCGTGAGGCCTCGCTGGCTGCGAAATGAGGATATCCAGTGGCGAGGTCCGGATGCCCGCTTTTCGGTGCACAGGTCAGAGCGTAACCACTTGGGAAATGCCTTGCTGCGCCGCTCGGTATCGTCCGGGGGTCATACCTGTCCAGTGGCGGAACGCGCGATGGAAGACGGCGGGGGCACTGAAGCCCAAAGCATCGGATATCTCCTCCAGTGAGCCGTCGTTGCGCACAAGGTGGAGAATGGCCAGATCCCTGCGCAACTCATCCTTGATGCCCTGGAACGACAGCCCTTCCTGCTGCAGCTTGCGTATCAGTGTCCGCGAGGACATGTGCAGCCGGCTGGAAACATCATCCAGCGTCCGTCCGAGATCCATATGCAGCAACTCGCGCACCTTCAGCCGCAGGGCGTGCTCGTGGTAGGAGGTGAAAATCCAGTCGCGCGGCGCCTGCTCCAGGAAGCTGCGCGCGTCGGACGCGCTGCGTTCCGGCTGGACCTTTCCGAGTTCGGCGTGAAAGGTGACCTGAGAGTAAGGTTCGCAGAAATCGATCGGGGCCGGGAACAGGATCGAGTAGTCGGCAGCAAAGGACGGGCGTGGAAAAGCGAAGCCCACAGTGCGCACCGAGACCTCTCGGCCGGCGAGCCATGACACGATGCCGTGCGTCAGCTTCAGCATCAGTGCGTGCCCGAATCGGTTCACCCCCGTGTTGGAAGACCGCGGGACAAGGTCCAAGCGCAAGGAGGCGTCTGCCTTCGTGAGACTCAGCCTGTAGTCGTCCAGCAGCAGGTTCCAGACCTGCGTGAAGCGATACAGCGCTACCTCGATGCTTGGCGCGTCCATGACCGCTCGGACGATGTACTTCAAAGCGCCGGTCCGTATGGGCCGGCTCCACAGCCCCATCATTTCATCGCCGGTGGCGGCGGCGCTTCGCCGGTACAGCCCGACCAGTTGATCGTGCGTGAGACGCGAGCCGGGGTGGTTGATAAATGCCTTCACGATGCCGGCCTGCTGCAGGCAGCGATCCAGGGCCTGGTCCGAGCACAGCGAGCGCAGGCTGCGCAGCAGATCCTCCACCAGGTCGCATGAGACCGTGGCCGCCGCGACAGCCTTTGGGCTCGCAGGAAGCCCTCTTGGCGGCCGGACGAGATTGTCAGTTTTTGCAAACTTCACGACGCTATTGGCAATTGAGCCCAGCATCCCTGGTGGGTAATCTACGGGCATGGAAAAGATAAACGCCCCTTAATAGTATCGACTGTGAGGCTTGACCGCGACTCCAGGGGTCTATCCGCCATTTCGCGCCCAGGCCAAGCTCAATGCCCATGAATGGCGACATTGGCATGGAGCCTCGGCCTTGAACGGCATGGCCCGCTTCGGCGCGGGCCATGCCGTCACAGCGGCGGCCGATGCCCGCCGGACCGAGCACGTCGACCTGCCCGCCACAGCCCACCATGTTCATGACCCAGTGCCAGGAAAACTTCATGTCCGACCCCATTCTGCTGACCTCCGAACAAGGCAACATCGGCATCGTCACGCTCAACATGGCGCACAAGCGCAACGCGCTCAACGAGGATGCCATCGCCGCTATCGACGCCTATTTCTCGGCGGTGCCCAGCCACATCCGGACCATCCTCTTAACGGCCAAGGGCGATCACTTCTGTGCCGGCCTGGACCTCAAGGAGCACCACGACAAGGCGCGCAGCGGCGTCGAGTTCATGCGCGTCTGCCAGGGCTGGCACCGCGCGTTCGACAAGATCCAGCATGGCGGCATTCCCGTGATCGCCTGCCTGCAGGGCGCGGTCGTGGGCGGCGGTCTGGAACTGGCCAGCGCCTGCCACATCCGCGTGGCCGATGCGAGCACCTTCTATGCCCTGCCCGAAGGCAGCCGCGGCATCTTCGTGGGTGGCGGCGGCTCGGTGCGCATCCCGCGCCTGATCGGCGTGGCCCGCATGACCGACATGATGATGACCGGGCGCGTCTACAACGCCGAGGACGGCGAGCGCGTCGGCTTCGCGCAGTACCTCGTGCCCGAAGGCGCCGCACTGGACAAGGCGGTCGAGCTCGCCCAGCGCATCGCCACCAACGCGCCGCTCACCAACTACGCGCTGATGCACGCGCTGCCGCGCATCGCCGACCAGCCGGCCGACCACGGCTACTTCACCGAAGCGCTGATGGCCGGCATCGCGCAGGACGCGCCCGAGGCCAAGGCCCGCGTCCGGGCCTTCCTCGAAGGCAAGGCCGCCAAGGTCGCCAAAAGCTGACCGCACCCACCTCAGGAGAACAACATGCTGGAGACAACCGCCATGCCGACCACGGCAGCCGCCGGTGTTGGCGCACCCCGCTATCGACCGCTCGCGTTCGGCATCACCCGCGGGGTATTGCGCGAAGGCGAAGGCGGCGTGCAGTACCTGCAGGCCGATCAGCCGCTCGGCGCCTATGCCCACCGCATGACCGAGCGCCTGGTGCACTGGGCCGCGGTGGCGCCCGACCGCACCTTCATCGCACGCCGGGCGCGCAACGCCGATGGCAGCACCGGCGACTGGGTGCGCATCAGTTACCGCGAGGCGCTGCACAAGGCGCGTGCCATCGGCCAGGCGCTGCTGCAGCGCGACCTCTCCCCCGAGCGGCCGGTGGCGCTGCTGAGCGAGAACAGCCTGGAGCACGCCATGCTGGCGCTCGGCTGCCTCTACGTCGGCATCCCCTATTGCCCGGTGTCGCCGCCCTACTCGCTGGTCAGCAAGGACTTCGAGAAGCTGCGCCATGTGATGGCGACGCTGACGCCCGGCCTGGTGTTCGCGACCGACACCCGCTATGCCGCAGCCATCGCCGCCGCGGTGCCGCCGGACACCGAGGTGGTGCTGGCCGGCGGCAGCCTCGAAGGCCGCACGGTGACGCCGCTGAGCGCGCTGATGGCGACCGAGCCGACGTCGGCGGTCGAGGCCGCCCTGCACGCGACGCACCCCGGCACCATCACCAAGTTCCTCTTCACCTCCGGCTCCACCAAGAACCCGAAGGCCGTCATCAACACGCACCGGATGTGGTGCGCCAACCAGGCGCAGCTGCGCGCGTCGATTCCTGCGCTCGGCGAGGAGCCGCCGGTGCTGGTCGACTGGCTGCCCTGGAACCACACCTTCGGCGGCAACCACAACGTGGGCATCGTGCTGGACAACGGCGGCACGCTCTACATCGACGACGGCCGGCCGACGCCCGCCGGCATCGCCGAGACGCTGCGCAACCTGCGCGAGATCGCCCCCACCGTCTACTTCAACGTGCCCACCGGCTTCGAGTACATCGCCCAGGCGATGGCCGAGGACGCGGCCCTGCGCAAGACGCTGCTGTCGCGCTGCCGGCTGTTCTTCTACGCCGGCGCCGCGCTGCCGCAGGCGCTGTGGGACGAGCTGCACCGCATCCAGGAGGCCGAGCTGGGCGAGCGGCTGGTGATCGGCACCGGGCTGGGCATGACCGAGTCCGGCCCCTTCGGCCTGTACATCACCCGGCCCGAAGTGCGCACCGGCGACCTGGGGCTGCCGGCCGCCGGCATGGAGATCAAGCTGGTGCCGACGGACGGCAAGACCGAGATCCGCTACCGCGGCCCCAACGTGACGCCGGGCTACTGGCGCCTGCCCGAAGCCACGCACGATGCCTTCGACGAGGAAGGCTTCTTCCGCACCGGCGACGCCGTGGCGTGGATCGACCCCGGCAACATCCACCTGGGCCTGCGCTTCGACGGCCGCATCGCGGAAGACTTCAAGCTCGCCACCGGCACCTTCGTGAGCGTCGGGCCGCTGCGCGCCAAGATCATCGCCTTCGGTGCGCCCTACGTGCAGGACGCGGTGCTCACCGGAATGAAAATACCAAGGAAGTGGGGGCGGGCGGCGTGTCTCGCTTGTTCGCATTGCTGCGTACCTTGGGCGGCGTGCCCGACGGCGGCGAACGCGTGACCCAGCTCGCACAACAGGTCGGCCTGTCCCAACCCACCACCCACCGCCTGCTGCGCAGCCTGATGGATGAAGGTATGGTCGAGCAGGACGCGCGCAGCAAACGCTATCGCCTGAGCCTGGAGTTCTTCGCTCTGGCGGCGAACGCGGGCAAGACCGGCAACCTGCGCGACCTGGTAAGGCCGAGCATGCTGCGCCTCAGTGCGTCCCTGGGGGATTCATTGTTTTTGCTGGCGCGCAGCGGCTTTGATGCGATCTGCCTGGACCGCAGCGAAGGCCCGTACCCGATTCGTACTTTCACGGGTGATATCGGCGGGCGCGTGGCATTGGGTGTGGGGCAGGGTAGCCTGGCGATCCTGGCCTTTTTACCGGAGGAAGAGCGCGAGACGGTGATCCGCTACAACTTGCCAAGGCTCAAGGATTTTCACCTGTATGACGAGGTGCTGTTGCGTTCGGAAGTGGAGAACGTGCGCAATCTGGGTTATGCGGCGCGCAATACCGGCGTGCTGGAAGGCATGGCGGGATTGGCGGTGCCGATCCTGAACCGGGACGGCCATGCGGTGGCAGCATTGAGCGTGGCGACCATCAGCGACCGATTGGGGCCGAGTCGCTTGCCGATGGTGGTGGAGTTGCTCAAGCGCGAAGCGGCGGCGATCGGGCCCCGGATCAATCCGTTTGATCCGACGCTGCGCCGGCCCTCACAGACCTTTGGTGGGTAGGTCATCCAGATACCGAGACCCGCTGCGCGCCAGCTCCAGAGCGTAGCGTCCAAGCCCCTTGACGCACATCCGTTTTCGGCAGCAAGAATCGGAGTGCGGGTACATTTCGAACACCCTTACGGTGAGACTCCAAACTTAGAGGCGTCCACCATGGCTTCCGTATAACTGGCCTTTTCCCCTTAACTACTGCAACAACTTTTTGGATTGCCCGACATCAGCGATGCAACTCTCGAGTCATCTTTTTAGTTAACGAACAGCGCCGGAGGCAACCCATGAAATTATCCGATTATGTTCGACTACTTGCGCTGGCGGCGATCTGGGGCGCCAGTTTTCTCTTCATGCGTATCTCGGCTCCTGTTCTGGGCGCATTGCCGACGGCATTTTTCCGCGTGTTGTTGGGGGCCATTGGCTTGGCCGTCATTCTTGCCATTTTAAACACCAGCGTCGACTTCAACGGCAAGCTCCGGCAGATCATGGTGTTGGGTGTTATCAATTCGGGCATCCCATTTTTGATGTATAGCGTGGCGGCACTGCTGTTACCTGCCGGCTATTCAGCCATTTTCAATGCGACCACACCGATGATGGGCGTCTTGATCGGTTGGATGTGTTTCAACGATCCGTTGACACTGAAAAAAGCTGCCGGCGTGTTGATCGGGATTATGGGCATTACGTTGCTGACCAGCACCGGCCCCGTCACACTTTCAATGAGCGTGGTCATGGGCGCGCTGGCGTGTTTAGTCGCCACCAGTTGTTACGGCGCAGCCGGATTTCTGGCTAAACGATGGGTAGCTGACAAGGGGGGGCTGGACGCGAAACTCGTAGCTTTTGGCAGTCAGATTGGCGCGACGCTGTTTCTCGTGCCGTTCTTCGGAATCTCAACCGCGATAAACCCACCGACGACCTGGGGTAACCCGCAGGTTTGGATAGCACTGGTTGCGCTGGGTTTCATCTGCACCGCGTGTGCGTACATTCTGTATTTCCGCCTGATCGCGGATATCGGGCCGGTGCGTTCGCTGAGCGTGACCTTCCTTATCCCTCCCTTTGGCGTGCTGTGGGGGGTGATGTTCCTTGGTGAACGTCTTTCGGCGGCACATTTGTACGGCGGCGGGCTTATTTGTTTAGCGGTGTGGTTCGTTCTCAGCAAGAGCAAACCGAAGCAAGAACCCGCACCTGCCTCGGATTGATCCAACCACTCAACTGCCCTCAACGATTTCTCATCTGATGGGCGGGTGACTACGTAAGTGAATACCATGTCTCGGTTTTGCGCCGTCCGCTGGATGACTTGGCAGGGCGGACGCACTTCTTGAGTTTGACTTATGTACCGGGCTCTTTATTGTCTAAAAAACGATGCCTTTTCATCCGGTACATTTCATTATCCGAGTAGGTGAGCAATGTGTCGGCATCCTTGCCGTCCTCGGGATAATAGGCAACGCCGATACTGCACGACGGCATCTTGAGTGCGCCGAATTCAGGCGGTAGTGGCGCAGCCATGACGTCGTGAATCTGTTCTAACTTCTTGGAAATGGCGTCTCTCGACTGGATATCGGTCAACAGCACCGTAAATTCATCGCCGCCCATCCGGGCCACGGTATCCGTCTCACGTAGGCAGCTTTCTAGACGTCGGGCAATCATGCAAAGAATACGATCCCCCGCGGCGTGGCCATGGACGTCATTGATACTCTTGAAGTCATTGATATCCAGAAACAGCAAAGCCAACTGACTATTGTGACGGTGCGCGACGTGCAGGGCAGATTTCAGTCGATCACTGAAAATCGAGCGGTTGGTTAGTTTTGTCAGCGGATCATGATGCGCGAGGAAACGTAACTCCTCCTCGGCCTGAGTCAAAGCCGTCACGTTGCGTGCGACGCCAATCCTTGCACCAACCTCTTCCGACCAGAATGCCGCCCACAGGATGTACACGACGCCTCCATCCTTACGGATGTAACGGTTGCGGAAATCGAAGTGGAATTGACCATTCATGACGCGGGCAATCGAGTCCCGTGTGCTAGCCAGGTCTTCAGGATGCATATAGCGGGTGATAGGGGTGCCGTTCAGCTCGTCAGGACGGTAACCCAGCAGGGCCTCACAGGCATCACTCACAAAAACAATGTGGTCGTCTCTATCAACCACAAACACTGTATCCAACATCAGATGGATCAGTTTGGGGTAGAGCGCTTGTAGGTCAACGGCCATAAGTCATGGGGGATATCCGATTCATAGAGCGCGATCATAGCCTGATCGATAAGGCCAGCGGCGAGTAATCTTACCGGCAAGTATGGGAGCACGTATGCCAGGCGAATACGACCTCATGCCACTCTTGCTTGGTGCGATGGTGTCTGCCTAAACGCGGAAGCTGTTTGCCCTGGATTTATCCGCCTTGATGCGAGCCAAGCCCAGTCAGCAGACGATTGACCGCCGCGCTTGATTCTTCCATTTCGCTTGCGGCGCGCAGTACAGCGCTCCAGTCATTTTCAATGATTGCCCTCATAAAAAGTATGGAAACGTTTCACCGAATGAGCTATCGTTTTTTTGACATCGTATTGCCACTATTCAAATAACAGGCTGATGCCATTTGCAGGAGTGCTGGTAGTGAATGAAAGCTCTTCTCAAATAGGCTTGCGTCAGTGGATCTGGCGGGCGTTCATGCAGAGTGCATTAATCCCGTTGGTCCTGGTGGAGACGATTCTGATTGCTTGTTACCTGCTGACCAATCAGGCGATCCGTGTATCGCAACTCGATTATTTGGAACGCAGTGCAATTGAAAGCCTTGGCGCAACTGCCGACCAAAACACCCGAATCATCCAAGATCAATTAACCCACATCGCCGATGTCACTCAGCTATTTGCGGATATGACGGCCAACTCACTGCGTGCCGCCTCAACACCCTTGAGTGAAACATTAAGCACTTCTGCTGATGGGGCTCTTTACAGTGGAAAAGACCTGGGCGGAGCGGCGTCGTTCTACTCGTCGGTCACACCTGTCGCGCAACAGAACCTGGGTAAAGTGCAGAAGTTGTCCAGCCTCGACCCATTGATGCGTGCGATCAAAGATCATGAAGCGATGGTCGCCAGTGTCTATTTCAATACGTGGGACAGTTACAACCGGATTTATCCGTGGATTCGTGCCGATGAACAATATCCGCATGATATGCAGATACCCGGTTATAACTTTTATTATCTGGCCGATGCCGAACATAACCCGCAGCGAGGGGTTCGCTGGACTGACGTCTACCTCGACCCGGCGGGTCATGGCTTGATGATGTCCGCGATCGCGCCTGTTTATGAGCGCAACTTTCTCGAAGGCGTGGTCGGGCTGGATATCACCGTGGGCGATCTGCTGAAAGAAATTTCCACGCTTAAGGTGCCGTGGGGCGGGTACTTGATGCTCGTCGGCGCGGACATGAAGATCATGGTGTTACCGCCCGAAGCCGAACATGACTTTGAAAAAGGCAACTGGAGTGGTTCGGGGGCAAAGGCCACGAATGAAGGCGCGGTCAACCTTGCGGGTTCAAATCTGATCGATGCGGTGGACCCTCGGGAGTTGGCGGCCGCTGTCGCGCGCAATAGTCGTGGCAGCGCCGAAATCGTGCTCAACGGGCGCTCCCATCTGGTCGCATGGGCCGAAGTGAAGCCGGCGGGCTGGCGATTGCTGGCGGTCGCCGATGAAGAAGACGTCATGGCGGCCACGAACAGCTTGGCGCTCCATTACCGCAACATCGGCTATTTGATGATTGCCGGCCTGGTGATGTTTTACCTCGCGTTCTTCAGTTACATGTGGATTCGTGCGCGCAAATTGAGCCATAGCCTGCGGCGGCCGATCCGCGATATCAGAGACATGCTGCAGCAAATTGGTCACGGCCAGTGGCTCCCGCAGCGCGCGCGTTCGAGCATTCGTGAGCTGGATGAAATGGCGGGCAACGTGCTGTCAATGGGCGCCCAACTGTCATCCAGTGAAGCACGGCGCAACGCGGCGCAGAACCGCCTCAATCTTGTCGTTGAAAGCATCACCGCCGGGCTCTGGGAATACCGCCTGGATACTGATCGCCTGTCGTTGAGCGAAGCGTTCTGCACGCGTTTCGGGGTGCCGGCGTGCCAACTGGAGCGCTTCTGTTTTTACGATCACGTCGACCCCGAAGATGTGCAGGCGCTTGATCAGGCGCTCAACGCGTTGCGCACCGGCACCGCGTCGGTGATCGACCTGGAGTTACGTTTATTGCGGCCCGATGGCTCGCCAATCTGGTTTTTGTGCCGTGGACGCCTGATCGAGTCTCCCGATGCGCGCATGCGTTTATCCGCGGGTACGTTTGTCGATATCGACACGCTTAAACAGGTTGAAGAGGATCTGCGTCGCCGTACCCTTGAAGCGCAAGGGGCGAGCAAGGCGAAGTCGCGTTTTATCTCCAGCATGAGCCACGAATTACGCACACCGCTGAATTCGATTCATGGATTCGCCCAGTTATTGCGCCTGCAAGTGGCCGATGGGCAGGAGGAGGCCAAATCCCTTGATGAGATCCTGGGCGCCAGCCAGCATCTGGCTCACCTGGTCGACGATTTGCTCGACTGGTCGAGCCTGCAGGCGGAGGCGCCGCGCTTGCAGATGCGTGTCCTGGAGGTCGACGGACTGATGCGCGAATGTGCCGAAATGGTCCGTTCCCAGGCCAAGGCTGCGGGTCTTGACCTTGAGTTGCAGTCGACGAGCCCCGCGCTGAGTGTGCTGGCCGATGCCAGACGCCTGCGCCAGATCCTGCTGAACCTGCTGTCCAACGCCATCAAGTACAACCGCCCTCACGGTCGCTTGTTCATGGGGGCTGAACTCCATGACAAGGGGCGCGTGCGGGTGTTTGTCGAAGATGGCGGCGCAGGTATTTCCGCGGCCCTGCAAGGCGCGCTGTTCGAGCCGTTCCAGCGTTTGGGCCAGGAAAACACCGCGATCCAAGGCACCGGTATCGGCCTTGCGTTGTGCCGAGAACTCGCCACGTTGATGAACGGCAGCATGGGGCTCATCAGCGAAACGGGCGTCGGCAGTCGCTTTTGGGTCGATCTGCCCCAAGGCATCGCGGCACCCAAGGTCCACAAGCGCTTGCTCTCGCTGTGTTTCGTGGGTCAGGACGAGGAGACGCTGCGCTGTCTTGAAGACACGTTGACGGGCATGGTGGAACTGCGCCACGGAACGCTTGCGCAGTGTCTGGAGCAGGTACGGCGCGACACGGCGCCGGACGTCATGCTGATTGACTGTGACTTACTGGGAAATGACTTGACCGATGCGCTGTCGCGGTTACGACGTTTGCCAGGTGGCGATCAAATCCTTCTTATTCTGCTGTGTACATCACCACACCTGCTCGCGACGTTGGGGTGTGAGTTTCAAGCAGTGCTTAAACAACCGCTGGAACCCAATGAGCTACGCGAACTCATACGCGCGATGATGCAAGTGGAGAAACCGAATGTTCAGTGATATCCCCGCCGATACCCGAATTGTGATTATCGATGATGTGGCTGCGAACCTGCGCTTGCTGGAGTCCAGCCTGAAAGCCTTCGGTTTGCGCAACGTCTTGAGTTTCGCCGACTCGGCCAGCGGGCTGGTTTGGCTCAAAGAGCAACCGTGGGATCTGCTGCTATTGGATCTGGATATGCCCGCGCCCGATGGGTTTGAGATTCTGCGCCAACTCAGCGATCGCAATCGCTCAAGGTCTCCCGTGATTATCTTGACGGCATTGAGCGAGCCGCAAAGCCGCCGTCTCGGCCTTGAACTGGGGGCCAACGATTATCTGACCAAACCGTTGGATTTGCCTGAGCTGCTATTGCGCATACGCAACGCTCTGCGCTTGTCCCATGCCACCCGCCAGTTGCAAGACCTGAACAGCGAGTTGGAGCAAAGGGTGTTTGAGCGCACCGCTCAGTTGCAGGAAAGTTATTGCGCCATGATCCGCGCATTGAGTCGCGCGGCCTGCTATCGCGATGATGAAACGGGCGCCCATGTATTGCGCATTGGCGAAACCGCGGCCTTGATGGCCGAAGCAATCGGTATGCCGCAGAGGTGGTGCGAGCTGATTCGATTGGCGGCGCCGATGCATGACTTGGGGAAAATCGGCATTCCTGATCGGATCTTGCACAAGGAAGGCCCATTAACCGTGCCGGAACGCCAGCAGATGATGGAGCATCCGCGCATCGGCCATGCAATCCTGCAAGATGCACACGCCACGGACCTGACCGATATGGCCGCGGACATTGCCTATGGTCACCATGAAAAATGGGACGGCAGCGGCTATCCGCAAGGGCTTGCCGGAAAGGACATTCCGCTGTCGGCAAGGATTGTCGCGTTGTGTGATGTCTATGACGCGTTGCGTATGGAACGTCCCTATAAGCGGGCCTGGAGCCCTGAACGGGCGCAGGCCTATATTCTTGAGCAATCGGGCGTGCATTTTGATCCGGAGCTGGTGACGGTGATGCGCCGCTGTTTCGGCCCGGTTGAACAACTCATCGAGGATGACGCCGAACTGGCTGGCATACACAAGCAACGACAAGCCGATGCGGGCACTGGCCAGCCCCCACATTAAAGCGTCGCCAACATGGGCGCCCGGCTCGGGCTCATCGCGGCCAAGGCCACCGACGTCGCCGCCGTGCGCGTCTCCACCCCCAACTTCACATACACATGTTCCAGGTGCTTGTTCACCGTCCGCGGGCTCAGCCCCAAGATATCGCCGATGTCCCGATTGGTCTTGCCGCACGCCACCCAGCGCAGCACCTCGACCTCGCGCTCGGTCAGTTGAAAGCGTGCCGACAACAGCTTGTGCGCCGGCTCATCCTCCAGGGTCAACACACTCGGTTGCGTCGCCGCCCGCGCCGACAGCAGGATGCGC
>LNAQ01000276.1_pt1 | contig 11962 bp, 13 predicted proteins | sample 602591 | NCBI WGS metagenome assembly LNAQ01 (sample SAMN02440304, study PRJNA202911) | soil metagenome | biome: Subtropical and temperate rainforests or woodlands; isolation source: soil samples (1 kg each in a 20% v/v slurry with milli Q water) were... ... | reverse complement strand
GAAACGGGTTGGTTCATGTAAGTCTCCTAAACTTTTTATAGCGGAACGATAATGCATGCAATAAGCATTGATGCATAATAATGCAACTTATTTTGGAGGTCAACAATAAAAATGCAGTTTTATGCACTTTTATTGTTTGATACATAGCACACTCATTAATCGGCTAACTTAAAGCGGTAAACCTGCCCCCTCCCGAATATGAGCCCGTAAACCGTCAAAACTTTGCTCCAGGGTTTTGTCGGTGGTGGAACAAATAAAATCGGCCTTTGAATAAAACGCTTCACGGCTTGCCAGAATACGTTTCAAGTCGGCCATGGCTTCATTGTTGCCGGCCATAGGACGAAAATCACCCTGCGCCATCACACGCGCCATGTGATCCTCGGGAGTCGCTTTGATCCATACCGTGTAGCAATGGGCCAGCATCAAATTCATGGTTGCAGGCTCGGAAACCAGCCCTCCCGGGGTGGCCAGCACCATCTCGGGATAAAGTTGCAGCGTCTCTTCAAGCGCTCTCTTTTCGTAGCGGCGATACGCCGTGGGCCCATACAAGCTATGAATTTCAAGGATCCCACAACCCGCGACCCGTTCGATTTCGGTACTGAGTTCGATAAACGGATAGCCGATGTCCGCCGCCAGAAGACGCCCCAGCGTCGACTTTCCCGCCCCTCGCAAACCGATTAATGCAATTTGCTGCAGCTTGTTAGTTCCCACAGCCGCATCCTTGTCGGCAAACAATCCGGACAGCGCCTTGCGGGCCGTTTGCAGCTCTTGCTCGGAACGATTTTCAAGCAACTCGCGTATTAACAGCCATTCGGGCGTAGCCGTGGTTACATCGCCAACCAGTTCCGCCAGAACACAATTGAAAGCCTGGGCGATTTGCAGAAGCACCAGTATCGAGACATTGCCGATGCCCCGTTCCAAATTGGCCAGATGGCGCTCGGAGACGCTCGCTGCGCGCGCAAGTTCTTTACGCGTCATACCGCGCATGGCTCTAAGGCGCCGAACTCGTTCGCCCAACGAATTCAAATACGGATCCCGGCCAACTTCTGTGCTTAAAAGAGCCTCGGCGGTTCGTTCAAGTGCTTTATTATTCATCCAGAAAAACCCTAAGGAAGCAGCAAAAGTGCATTATAGTGCTTGACTATTCATAAGAAAAGCCCTAATTTTCAACTTATCGTCAGCGCTGCCGCATCTGCTGACATACGCAGTAAATAGAAGGCACCGGAAGACAAAGGATTGACGGCAATGAGTAACCCAGAGGCATTTCAGCAGCTAATCAAAAACGTAACCGACACAATCGGCCAACGTACCCTTGATCCCGAACTGCAAGCCGAACTTAATAAGCGGTTCCCGCATGGCGGCGACATGTACCAGCGCATATTTCAGGCCTGTAAAGACGGCATTGAACAAGGCTGGATGTGCAAGCACGAAGGCAATGGCATACGTTTCGGCCGCATTATCAAACCCACGGACGAGCTAAGCGGCTATTCGGTTGACGTCGTCGACATGCAGGATACAGCCGGTCCACACCACCGGCACCCGAACGGCGAAATCGATTTGATCATGCCGCTGGACGATACGGCCGAATTTGACGGCCATCCGGGCGGATGGCTGATATACGGCCCCGACTCCTCTCACAGCCCCACTGTAACCAAGGGCCGCGCCCTGATACTTTACCTTTTGCCACAAGGCAAAATCGAATTCACTCGAACCTGATCAGCCCATAGCACACGCCTGACATACCTATTGACCTACGCCCTAACCATGGCGCCGGCAACCACGGCCAGCCACCGGACGGCATGCTGTACTTACGCAAACGCTCGACCACAGCACTACTTTATATCCAGAGAGACCATGACCACACTACCTAACTACACGCAAGGGCAATGGCAAGAAAGCCAGGGGGCAGGAACAGCGCTGTTCGATCCCGTTTTAGGCCATGAACTGGTTAGTGTCTGCGCCGAAGGGCTTGATGTCCATGCTGCGTTTGACTTTGCACGCACCAATGGCGGCCAGGCCTTAAGGCAACTCTCGTATTCGGAACGCGCAGGACTGCTTGCTCAAATAGCACAGGTGCTGCAAGCCAACCGCGACAAGTACTTTGATATTTCGCTGAAAAACTCGGGCACCGTGCAAAACGACAGCGCCGTCGATATTGACGGTGGTATTTACACTCTTTCTTACTATGCGAAACAAGGCAGCAAGCTAACCGCCCAAAACCTGCTCGTCGACGGAGCCGCCGATGGGCTGGCACGCGATAATGCGTTTGCAACGCAACATATCTACGTACCGACGCATGGCGTGGCCCTACTGATCAATGCCTTCAATTTCCCGTCCTGGGGTTTATGGGAAAAAGCGGCGCCGGCATTGTTGTCGGGGGTTCCGGTTGTGGTCAAACCGGCTACCGCGACGGCATGGCTGACACATGAAATGGTTAAAGATGTAATCGATGCCAACATCCTTCCGGCTGGCGCGATCAGCCTGATCTGCGGACGCCCCGCCGGGCTGCTCGATGCGCTCGACTCCTTTGACGTCGTATCGTTTACCGGCTCGGCCGATACAGCAGCCGACCTTAGAAAACACCCAGGCATACTGAGTCAGGGGGTACGCTTCAACGCCGAAACAGATAGCGTAAATTGCGCTCTGCTGGGCCCCGATGACGACAACGCCGCAACCGACCTGCTGGTACGTGAAGTGGTCCGCGAACTTACCGTCAAGTCGGGCCAGAAATGCACCGCCATCCGCCGCATTCTTGTGCCTCAGTCTCGTTACGATGCCGTTGCCCGGGCTTTGGCGGCAAAGCTGAAAACTGTTACGGTCGGCGACCCGCGCAATCCCGAGGTGCGCATGGGCAGCCTGGTAAGCCGCCAGCAGTACAACGATGTGCTCGCCGGAATTGCAAAACTCTCGGCGCATTGCGACATTTTGTTTAATGGGCGTCAGGAAACCACTATTCTTGCCGACACCGACACCGCCGCCTGCGTTGCGCCCATGCTGTTTGGAACCGGCGACCCCGACAACAATACGCTGGTGCATCATATTGAGGTATTTGGCCCGGTAGCCACATTAATGCCCTATCGCGACAGCGAACACGCTTTCGCCCTGGCCCGTCTTGGCATGGGCTCGCTGGTTGCGTCGGTGTATAGCGAAGACCCTGAGTTCATGGCCCTGGCGGCCGTGCAGCTTGCCGAAAGCCATGGACGGGTCCATCTTGTAAACAGCGAAGTGGCCAAAGTGCAAACCGGGCACGGTAATGTCATGCCACAATCGAACCATGGCGGCCCCGGACGGGCGGGCGGCGGCCAGGAACTGGGTGGCCTGCGGGCACTGAACTTCTATCATCGCCTTTCGGCCATACAGGGATCTCCCGCTATTTTGAATCGGCTGGCGCCTTCCCGGAACCCATAAACAGACACGCAAATAAAACAAGAACAAGAACAACACCGAAACCGTAATGGTTATTTTTGGAGACACTCAAATGCAAGCCGCCTGCCCCACCTCGCTAAACTATGCCAACCATCTTGCCCAGGCCAATGCGTCCAGACCGGGGAAACTTGCCTACATCGACGATCAGCGCTCGCTGAGCTATGGTCAGCTCGCAGAGCGTGTTGCGCGATTTTCCGGCCTTCTGAAAAACCTGGACGTGCGCCGCGAAGAACGTATTTTATTGCTGATGCACGACACAATCGACTGGCCGGTAGTGTTTTTGGGGGCTTTGCACGCGGGTGTAATACCTGTCGCCGTCAACACCTTGCTGACCCCGGACGACTATGCCTACATGGTGGCGCACAGCCGGTGTCAGGCTGTCTTTGTGTCGGCCCCGTTGCTGGGGAATCTGCAAACGGCGCTAAGCACCACCAAGCACGAAGTCAGACACATCGTCGTGTCGCAACCGGCGGCGCCCTTAGAAGGGAAATTGCTCGATTTTGAAAGCCTGCTTTCAAAAGCGCCCACCCTGCCTTATGTGCCCACCGGAGCCGATGAAATCGCCTTCTGGCTTTACTCTTCGGGCTCGACAGGTCAGCCCAAAGGCGTTGTCCATACCCACGCCAATCTTTGGCACACAGCCGAACTTTACGGCAAACCAGTACTTGGTGTGAAAGAAAGCGATATTGTCTTTTCAGCCGCGAAGCTGTTTTTTGCATACGGGTTAGGCAATGGACTTACCTTCCCGCTTTCGGTTGGCGCTACGACCATCCTAATGGCTGAACGGCCCACTCCTGATGCAGTATTCAAACGCCTCACCGAGCATAAGCCAACGGTATTTTGCGGCGTGCCTACGCTTTACGCCAGCATGTTGGCGTCGGGCAACCTTCCTGCCAAAGACCAGGTAGCGATGCGCGTATGCGCTTCAGCGGGCGAAGCCCTGCCCAAAGACCTGGGCGACCGGTTTACCCGCCAGTTCGGCTGCTACATTCTGGATGGCATCGGTTCGACGGAGATGCTTCATATTTTCCTGTCGAATCAAACCGGCGAAATTCGCTATGGCACGACCGGAAAACCCGTGCCCGGCTATGCGGTGGACTTGCGCGACGATGACGGCCGGACGGTTCCTGTGGGAAGCATTGGCGACCTGTATATCAAAGGCCCCAGCGCCGCGCTGATGTACTGGAACAATCGCGCCAAATCGCTTGAAACTTATCTGGGGCCATGGCTAAAAAGCGGCGATAAATATATTTGCGATGAGGACGGCTACTACACCTATGCCGGACGCAGCGACGACATGATCAAGGTCAGCGGCCAGTACGTGTCGCCTGTCGAAGTCGAGAACATCTTGTCCCAGCACGAAGCCGTGCTGGAAGCCGCCGTGATTGGCGTAGCTGATGCCGACGGCCTGATCAAGACGACCGCCTATGTGGTATTGCGTTCGGGTAAAAGTCCCGACACCACTATCCAGACCGAGCTCCAGGCCTACGTCAAGGCAAACCTGGCCCCTTTTAAATACCCACGCACCATCTACTTCATCGACGACTTGCCCAAAACCGCAACAGGAAAAATCCAGCGCTTCCGCCTGCGCCAACGAGACAATTCATAACCATGACTGAAAACTCTGCAATTGAAGCCGCCGAACTTGTCACGATTCAAGCTCTGGGGCAAACACTGGATATCGAGTGCGTTTTCATTGCACCCGAAAAAACCGATGCCGATTTGCTGGTCTTTCTGCACGAAGGATTAGGCTCGGCCAGTATGTGGAAAGACTGGCCCGCACAGGTCTGCGCGGCAGCGAACTGCCGTGGACTGGTATTTTCGCGTTATGGCTACGGAGCCAGCACTCCCAGGCCCAGCAATGAAAAATGGCCCGTCACCTTTATGCACCATCAGGCCCAGGAAGCTTTGCCTGCCCTGTTTAAAGCCTTGAAGCTGGATAATGAGCGGCCTATTTTGTTCGGCCATAGCGACGGAGGCTCTATCGCCCTGTTGTACGCAGCCATGTATCCCGACAAGGTTAAAGGCATCGTCGTAGCCGCGCCCCATATATTTGTCGAGGACGTCACGATTGCCAATATCCGGCAGGCGCGAGAACTTTATCTGACAACCGATTTGCCGCAAAAACTGAAGCGCTATCATCAGGACCCTGACTCCGCTTTTTGGGGTTGGAACGACATATGGCTTAATCCCGAGTTTCGCGCGTGGGACATTCAGGCATACTTAGGCGACATTCGGTGCCCGGTCCTGGCTATCCAGGGCGAGGACGACGAATACGGCTCTTTAGAGCAAATACACGGGATTAAACGGATTGCAACACAGACAGAGCTATGTATTATTGCGGATTGCCGCCACTCGCCTCATAAAGACCAGCCCCAGACCGTAATAACTGCGATAACGGGGTTTATGGACAGCCTTAATTAATCTTAATCGCGCACCCGCGCGCCCCAGGCGTTACCTTGTTTGAATTCATAATAATCAGGAGCAAATACAATGAAACAGATCTTTACTACTACCGCTCTCGCCGCCGCGCTGGCGCTAGCTGCCGGCAATGCCTCGGCCACCGTCAAAGTAGGCTTCATGCTGCCCTATAGCGGCACCTATGCCGCCCTGGGCCAGGCCATTGAAAACGGCTTTAAGCTGTATGTAAAAGAACAAGGCGGCAAACTGGCAGGACAAGATATTGAATACTTCCAGGTCGATGACGAATCGAATCCCGCCAAGGGCCCCGAAAATGCAAACCGCCTGATCAAGCGCGACCAGGTCGATATTCTTGTAGGCACCGTGCACTCCGGCGTAGCCATGGCGCTGGCCAAGGCCGCCAAAGACTCCGATACCACGCTAATCATCCCGAACGCCGGCGCCGATGCCATTACGGGTCCTTTGTGCAGCAAAAACATTTTCCGTTCGTCGTTCTCGAACTGGCAGCCTTCTTACGCCATGGGCCCCGTGGCCTTCGAAAAAGGCTACAAGACGGCCGTTACCATTACGTGGAACTATGCAGCAGGCAAAGAAGCCATCAATGGCTTTAAAGAATCATTCGAAAAAGCAGGTGGAAAAGTCATAAAGGAACTTACCCTTCCATTTCCCAACGTCGAGTTTCAGCCTTTGCTGACCGAAGTAGCTTCACTTAAGCCCGACGCCGTCTTCACCTTCTTCGCCGGTGGCGGCGCCGTCAAGTTCGTCCAGGACTATGCCAAAGCTGGCCTGGGGAAAAGCATTCCTTTGCTTAGCAGCGGCTTCCTTACCGATGGCACCCTTGAAGCTCAAGGCGAAGCGGCACAAGGCCTGCTGACCACCCTGCATTACGCCGATGGCCTGGACACTCCGCGCGATAACGCATTCCGCGCAGACTACACCAAAAACTACCCAAAGATGGCTCCTGACGTTTACGCCGTTCAAGGCTACGATGCAGCGCAAATACTGGCTGCTGGCCTTAAAGCGGTAAATGGCGATGTCTCTAAAAAAGACCCAATGCGCGATGCCATGCGCAACGCCACCATCGACAGTCCGCGCGGCACGTTCAAGCTTTCCAAAGCGGGGAACCCAATCCAGGATATTTACCTGCGCCAGGTTCAGGGTGATCAGAACAAATCGATTGGCGTAGCTATCAAAGACCTGACCGACCCGGCACGTGGTTGCAAACTCTAAAACGTATTACGTAGTCAAGGAATCCTTGTGGACCCGGTCATATTTTTGATTCAGTGCCTGAACGCCGTGCAATACGGATTTCTGTTGTTCCTGGTAGCCAGCGGATTAACGCTGATTTTCGGCATCATGGGTGTCGTCAACCTGGCACATGGCAGCTTCTACATGCTAGGTGCCTACCTGGCATGGTGGCTCAGCGGCCTGACCGGCAGCTTCACCCTGGCGATCGTTGGCGGCGCTGCGCTGTCGGTCGCTTTTGGCCTCGCGCTGGAGCGGCTGCTGTTTCGCCACTTCTACCACCGCGACCACCTGGACCAGGTGCTGCTCACCTTCGGCCTCATCTACATCTTCGAAGAACTGCGCTCTATCCTCTGGGGTGACGACGTGCATGGCGTGGCGATTCCCGAGGCTCTCGGCGCATCCGTGCCACTGACGGGCATTCTTTCCTACCCGGTCTATCGGCTCTTCATGTCGGGTGCGTGCATTGCGCTTGCGGTGGGCCTCTACCTGTTCATCTCGCGAACCCGGCTCGGCATGAAGATCCGGGCGGGTGCCTTCAACCGCGAAATGACCGAGTCACTGGGCATCAACATCAAGCTGATCTACGCCGTGGTATTTGCGCTCGGCGTGGGCCTTGCCGCCACCGCCGGCATGATCGCCGCGCCCATCGCCAGCGTCTATCCCAACATGGGATCGCAAGTGCTCATCATGTGTCTTGTGGTCGTGGTCATCGGCGGCATCGGTTCGGTGCGCGGTGCCCTGATCGCAGCGCTGCTCGTCGGCTTTGTCGACACCTTTGGAAAGGTGCTGTTGCCCTCCGTGGCCGGCATGCTCGTGTACATGTTGATGGCGGTCGTTTTACTCTGGAAGCCTGAAGGCCTGTTCAAACAATGAGTTCGACGAAATCCCATCTCGAAGTCCTGCCGCGTGGCTTGCAGGTTGCACTGGGCCTGGGCCTGATGGCCTTGGTCGCCCTCCCCTTCGTGGGCTCCGACTTCTACACCCAGATGGTCGCGCGGATGATGGTCATGGCCATTTTTGCCATGAGCCTGGATCTGCTGCAAGGTGTGACAGGACTGGTCTCGCTGGGCCATGCGGCCTTTTTCGGACTGGCGGGCTACGCCATGGCGTTTCTATCGCCCGCGGGAGAGCCCGTCAGCCTGTGGTGGTCGCTTCCGGTGGCCGTTCTGGCTTCCGGAAGCGCCGCGCTCGTCATCGGATTCTTCGTCGTGCGCACCCATGGCATCTATTTCATCATGGTCACCATGGCGTTTGCGCAGATGGTGTTCTACCTCTTCTTCGACAACAAGGCCCTGGGCGGCTCCGACGGCCTCTACATCAACTTCAGGCCCGACACGACCCTTTTTGGTTGGGAGCCCTTTGACCTGGACGTCACAGGCACCCTTTACTACTTCACACTGGCCGCGATGCTGCTGGTGTATGCCTTCCTGCGCCGTCTGCTATGGAGCCCTTTCGGCCGCGCGCTGGTGGGCATTCGAGTCAACGAGCACCGCATGCGCGCCATGGGCTACGGCACCTTCCGCTACAAGCTCTCGGCCTTTACGCTGGCCGGTGCTCTCGCGGGTCTGGCGGGATACCTGTGGGGCACTCAGACCGGGTACATCAACCCCGAGCTCATGGGATTTCACATGAGCGCACACGCCATCATGATGGTGATTCTGGGCGGGACGGGAAATTTCGCTGGCGCCATCGTCGGGGCATTTGCGTTCGAATACCTGCTGCACGTCTTCAAGGACCTGCCGACTATCGGCGGTGTCCATTTAGGCAAGCACTGGCAGCTCTGGATGGGCCTGTTCATCGTGCTGCTGGTGACGTTTGCACCGCGCGGCATTCTGGGCTTGATGCAGAAGTGGATGCGACCCGGGGAGGCAGACCGTGGCTGAAGCCCTTCTCAGCACACAGCAGCTCACCAAGAAGTTCGGCGGACTCGCGGCGGTCGACGCCGTCTCCATCGATCTCTGGCGCAACCACATCCATGCGGTCATTGGTCCCAACGGCGCGGGGAAGTCCACGCTGACCAACCTGCTTTCGGGCGACCTTCCCCCCACCTCGGGCAGCGTCAGGATGGGCGCGACCGATGTCACCGGCTGGGCGCCTGAAAGAATCTCTCGCCAGGGGTTGGGGCGCAGCTACCAGAAAACCAACATCTTCCTGCCCTTTACCGTCCTGGAAAACGTGCGCCTGGCCGCGCAATCGCGCCGGCCTCACGCCGCGCGCTGGCTCACGCGCGCCGACACGCTGGCCAACATCCAGGCACGCGCTGAAGAGGCACTGGAGATGACCGGCCTGCAGGCAAGGAAGCACAGCATCGCCGGCACCATCAGCCATGGCGAGCAGCGCCAGCTGGAAATTGCCATGGCCCTCGCCACCTCCCCGCAGGTGTTGTTGCTCGATGAGCCACTGGCCGGCATGGGGGTTGCCGAGGCCGAGCGCATGGTCGCCCTGCTCCTGAACATCAAAAAGGGGCACGGCATCCTGCTGATCGAACACGACATGGACGCCGTCTTCACGCTGGCCGACCAACTGACCGTGATGGTCAACGGCCAGATCATCGCCAGTGGTACGCCCGCCCAGGTTCGCGCCGACGCGGGCGTGCAAGCCGCCTACCTCGGCGAGGAGCATGGATGAACACCCCTGAACAGTCGATCGACCTGCCAATGGTCGCGCAGCGCATCCACACCTATTACGGCGCCAGCCATGTGCTGCGCGGCATCGACTTTCATATCGCGCGCGGCGAAACCATTGGCCTCATGGGGCGCAACGGCATGGGCAAGAGCACACTGCTCAAAAGCATCATGGGCATCGTCAAGCCGCGCTCCGGCAGCGTGTCGATTGCAGGACGGACCATGACGGGCCGATCGCCCTACGAGATAGCACGCCTGGGCATTGCCTACGTGCCTGAGGGCCGCGGCATCTTCGGCAACCTCAGCGTGCGCGAAAACCTGGTCATGTCTGCCCGCGCCGGCACCCAGGGGCAGCGCGACTGGACCTTCGAGCGCGTGCTGGAGGTCTTTCCGCGCCTGGCTGAGCGCTTGAACCACGGCGGGCAGCAGCTTTCCGGTGGCGAACAACAAATGCTGACCATCGGCCGCGCGCTGATGACCAACCCCGACGTGCTGATCCTCGACGAAGCCACCGAAGGCCTTGCCCCGCTGATCGCCCGCGAAATCTGGCGCATCTGCGGCCTCATCCGTGAGAGCGGCATCAGCAGCGTGATCGTCGACAAGAACTGGAAACACGTCACGCAGATCACCGACCGCAACGTGATCCTGGTCAAGGGCGAAGTGGTGTTTCACGGCAGTTCGGCCGAACTGCATGCCCAGCCTGAAATACTGCAACAGCACCTGGGCATCTGAACATCGAACGCCATGCCCGCCTCGGAAAGGACGTTTCATGGTGGATCTGCATTACTGGCCCACGCCGAACGGATGGAAGATCTCCATCATGCTCGAGGAGTGCGCCATCCCCTACCGGCTGATTCCCGTGAACATCGGAAAGGGCGAGCAATTCAGCCCTGAGTTCCTGGCCATCAGCCCGAACAACCGCATGCCGGCCATCGTGGACCGGGCACCCCGCGATGCGGATGCCCCCGTCACGGTTTTTGAAAGCGGCGCCATCTTGATCTACCTGGCCGAGAAAACCGGCCGCCTGCTGCCGAACGACCTCAGGGGGCGCTACGAAACCCTTCAGTGGCTCATGTGGCAGATGGGAGGGCTCGGGCCCATGGCCGGACAAAACGCCCACTTTCGAATGTATGCCCCCGAAGCCCTGCCGTATGCCATTCAACGGTACGGCAACGAAGTGGATCGGCTGTATGGCGTGCTCGACGCTCAACTGGCGCGCACGGGCGCCTACGTGGCGGGTTCCGACTATTCCATTGCTGACATCGCCATCTTTCCCTGGATACGCATACACAAGGCGCAACAGGTGCAACTGCCACGCTTCCCCCATGTGCAGCGCTGGCACAACACGCTTCTGGAGCGGCCGGCGGTCAGGAAAGGGCTGAGCCTGGGGAAGGAACTCCGGGCTCCCACCCTGACCCCTGAAGCGCGCAGCATCCTGTTCGACCAAACCGCGAAAAGCGTGAAAGCAAACCACACCCTGCCTGGCCCAACCGAGGCCTGACGCATGGCTGCACACCGGGCACGCCAACTGCCCCCACCTTTGCACCACCCACACACAAGGAAGGTACGACCATGGCCAAGAGCAGCATTCAGGGCGCAAGCCCGGCACCCGCCGAACCCGCCGGCCGCGATACAGCGTCCTTCGGCCCCGGCGACAACTCCGACAGCGGCAGCGACATGATGGGCATCGCTGGAGGACGGGACGGATGAGGCGGATGAGCCTGACGAGGGCGAAGAACGGAAGCCAGCCGCCCAGGCTTCAAGACTAAGCGGCTCGTTCGACCGCCATTCAGGCGTCTTCGCCCAGCGCCTCCTGGTCGCTCTGCCGTTGGGGGTGCAGCACCAGTTCGGTCAGCAGCGGGAAATGGTCCGATCCGATGGAGGGCAAGCGCCTGATGCTGCGCAGCGTGAAGTGGTTGCTGTGGAAGATGTGGTCCAGCGGCCAGCGCAGGAACCAGTACCCCGCATGGAACGTGTTGTACATCCCGCGTCCGACACGCGGGTCCAGCAAATGGCTCTGCTTGCGAAACTGGCGTGTGGTGCGCGACCACGCCACGTCGTTGAGGTCCCCGGTGACCAGCACCGGTTCGGTCAAGTCAGCCACGCGCCGTGCCACCGTCATCAGTTCGGCGTCACGCGGTCTGGAGCTGTCCTTTTCGGGGTCTCCTCGTTTTCAGTGCAATAAGTGACGGTACGAAAAGCTAGCACTGGCGCGGAGGTGGTGTTGGTAGATCGTTGATTTC
>LNAQ01000275.1_pt1 | contig 11976 bp, 10 predicted proteins | sample 602591 | NCBI WGS metagenome assembly LNAQ01 (sample SAMN02440304, study PRJNA202911) | soil metagenome | biome: Subtropical and temperate rainforests or woodlands; isolation source: soil samples (1 kg each in a 20% v/v slurry with milli Q water) were... ... | reverse complement strand
AAACTGCCAGGCGCCGAACAGGATCAGCGGGTGGCTTTTGTCCGCTGTCCGCACGGGCTGATCCGCGGTGCGTCTTTGTACCGAGCGCAACCGTGCCAGCAATTCCCTTGGGTCGAAGGGTTTGGTCAGGTAATCATCCGCGCCCAGTTCGAGGCCGATAATCCGGTCGCTGACTTCGCTCATCGCGGTGAGCATGACCACCGGCGTGTTCGACTCCGTACGAATCTTCTGGCAAAGACTCAAACCACCTTCGCCTGGCAGCATCACGTCGAGAATGATGATGTCGGGTCGCTGATTCTTTATCGCCGCCCACATGCTGACGCCGTCGCCCGCGACTTCGACTTCGTAGGCGTGCCGAACGAAAAATCTTTTCAGCAGGTCGAGGATTTCGACGTCATCGTCGACGATCAGAAGTTTGCTCACGAGGGTCCAGTCATAGGCGATGAATGAGCCCTAATCTAAGTGAAATAAATGGCCCGGTCATATATTTCAGTCCGGTAACAATCATTCCGGACCGGCATATTCGCGACGCATTAGAGCAAGGTGAGTCGCCCATTCTTCAGCGAATGCCAGACCAGGCATTCAGCCTTTGGTCTTGATGGAATACATGCCCCCGAGAATCACCAAAACTGCGCCGACCACGGTCCAGGTATCAGGAATCTCGCCGAAAACGGCAAAGCCTATCAGGGTCGCGAATACCAGCAGGGCGTAGTTGAAGGGTTGCAGGGTTCCGGCCGTTGCATATCTAAGGGATTGAATCAGGAGCAGTTGAGCGACCACACCTGTCAGCGAGACGATGCCTATCAAAACCCATTCAGACGGACTCGGAGCCACCCAGCTGGGGAGCCCGACAAAGGTTACCGCTACGGCGCCGACAATCGCCATATACAGCATGTTCGTCGCGAAAGAGTCGTGCTGGCTGATGCGGCGTGTGAGTACGTTGAACAGGGCAAACCCCAGCGCGGACACCAACGGGATCAATGCGACGAGTTCAAAAACGCCTGTGCCGGGGCGAAGAATGACAAGGGTTCCCGAGAAACCTACGGCGGCCGCCACCCAGCGACGCACGCCGATAAATTCGCCGAGCATGAGCCCGGCCAAAGCGAGCGTCATCAACGGAAATACCGCATACAGCGCATGCATTTCCGCCAGGCCCAGATAGCGCAAGCCAATGGCAAACAATGCCACATCCGCCACGCCCAACAGCGCTCGAACAACTTGCTGCCAGGGGTGCCTGCTGCGGACAGAAGCCCGGATACCGCCTTGACAGGCTGCATAGCCAAGGGCAAATACGACAAACACCCAGTAGCGCAGCATCATCAGTTGCGCGACGGGAAAGTCCTTGACGAGTACTTTGGTGATGCCGTCCTGGCTGGCAAAGATCAGCATGGACAGCAGGCACAGGAAAATACCCAGCTGCGGGCGTGGGACTTCAATGGCTCGCTCTACATTTGCCGACTGTTCGCTCATGGTGTTCGTCACTTCAATGATTGAGGTACAGCTTTTTCAGGCTTGGCCGTGTTGTTCAACCTTCTCGCCCGGCCCTCAATGCCTGCCAGCTGATGACGGAATTTATACCGAGTCTGGTCAATATTTTGGGCGGCAATTTGCTGGGCCCGGGTGACTGGCTATAGCGCTCCAGGAAAATCGACCGGGTGCCGGTAGCCAACTCAGCTGTCATCACGCCAGCCAAGGTACTTTTTACAGTGCCCAGCCCGTTTTCGCAGCAGGCCGAATACAGGTTTTCCTCGATTTCCCCAAATGCAGCAGCGCTGTTCCGGCTCAAGCACAGCCGGCCAGCCCAGCTGAACTCCAAGGGAGTGGCTTTGAGTTCGGGAAAACGCAGATCCAGCGAGTGGCGCTGCTCGCGCGCTACGGCCGCGACGCGCTTGGGCGTCACTTGAATTGTCGGGTCATAGGTGAACTTGGTGCGAATGACGATACGCGAGAGGCCGTCCGAGGTGATTTTCCGCACTGTAGCCCCCATCGGATCAGCGGGCAGTAACGCCCACCGAGGATGGCCGGGCGCCGCTTTGGTGAATGAGTCATCGCTGTAAGCGGCGGTCATCGAAGCGTAGGTGAACACATGCAGCAAGCGACCCTGGAAATGCCCGAAGTCTTCGATGTGCCCGTTGACCGCCAATATCACTTTTACTGCACTGACCTGGCCACGGTGCGATTTAGCCAGCCACGTCCCGCTTTGGCGTGACAGCTCGATCACCGGGGATCGCTCGTACAAACTGATTTTGTCGCCCAGGCCCTGTGCCAGATCGCGGATGTATTGCGCTGGCTGAATCATCACCGCGCCAGGCGTATAAAGCCCGCCCCGGTAATAGCTGGAACCGGTGATCTCACGCATCTGCGCCGCATCGTACAGCTCGTAATGCTCGCCAATGCCTTTGAGGGACTTCGCGTAGTTGAGGTTTAGCTTCAGGCCGCGCTCGGTAGCCGCGGCGTTGATCTTCCCTGAAGGGTCGAAGGTGTCTGCTGCCATGCCGTATTCGCGTGCGGCCTGGGCGGCAAAATCGATGGCAAAACGGTTTTGCGCGATTTCCAGCGCTGTTGCCGACTCTCCGGCGACCGAATATTCCCCCGATGAAAGACTGTGGGGCACGTCAATCATGAAGCCGGAGTTTCTGCCCGCCGGCCCTTTGGCGATCTCGTGCGCATCCACTACGACAATGCGATCCTCTGGTCGCAGCTGTGTCAGCCTGCGTGCAGCGGACAGGCCGGCGAAACCGGCCCCGATAATCAGCCAGTCCGCCATCACGTTCCCATCAAGCTCACGTACAGGAGCAGAACGGGTGGAAATCGCCTCCCAACCTGAAATACCGGTGTCTACCGGCAGGCGCTTGATGGAATGAGTGTTCATTTTACGGTCTCATCCACCGAACGATCCGACACGTCGATCCAGATCGTTTTGATTTCGGTGTACTGATCGTGGGCAAACACGGATTTGTCGCGACCGCCGAAGCCTGATTCCTTGTAGCCGCCAAACGGTGTCGAAGCATCGCCCTCGCCAAAGCAGTTCACGGTGACGATGCCCGCGCGTATTTCCCGGGACAACTTGATCGCCTTGCGCAGGCTGCCGGTGTAAACCGAGGCCGCAAGGCCATAGACGGTGTCGTTCGCCAGGGCAATGGCTTCGGCGATGGAGTTGAAGGTAGTAACGGAAAGCACCGGGCCAAAGATTTCTTCCTGGAACAGTCGACTGTCGCGGTCGACGCCATCGACTACCGTCAGTTGTACGAAAGCATCGTCTTGGGTATCACCGCCGTAGACGATGTCCAGGTTTGCGGCGCTGGCGTAGTCGAGGTAGGACTTCACCTTGTCGAAGTGATCAGGGCTGACCAGTGCGCCAATTCGGTTCTGCGGATCAAGCGGATCGCCCATTTTCCATTCGCGGATATAAGCACCCATGCGTTCCAGCAACTCGTCTTTTACCGACGCGTGAACCAGCAAACGCGAAGTCGCGGAGCAGTTTTCACCCATGTTCCAGAACGCGCCGTTGACGACTTGTTCAGCTACCAGATCCAGGTCTTCGGCATCGTCCATCACCACGGCCGGGTTTTTGCCGCCACACTCCAGAACCACACGCTTGAGGTTCGAATCCGCCGAGTAGTGCAGGAAGCGCCGGCCCGTCGCGGTGGAACCGGTGAAGCTCACCATGTCCACATCCGGGTGCAGGCCGATGGGCTCGCCGACGTCCTTGCCGGTGCCGGTGACGATGTTGAGCACGCCTGCGGGAATCCCGGCTTCGAACGCCAGTTCAGCGACGCGCAGCGTGGTCAGCGAAGTCTGCTCAGCGGGTTTGACGATAACCGAGCAGCCTGCTGCCAGCGCCGGGCCGATCTTCCAGGCGAGCATCAGCAGCGGGAAGTTCCAGGGCAGCACGCAGCCCACCACGCCGATAGGCTCGCGGACCACCATGGTCAGGGCATCGTTGCCAACCGGCGCGGTGTGGTCATACAGCTTGTCGATCACTTCGGCATGCCAGCGCAACGTGTGGATGGTGTCCGGCACGTCGACTAATTGGCATTCGCGCACGGGCTTGCCGCTGTCCAGACTTTCCAGTACGGCCAGTTCGTGGCGATTGTCCTCCAGCAACTTCGCGAACTTCAGCAGCACGCTTTTGCGTTCGCCTGGGGATAGATGCCTCCAGCGTCCGTCTTCAAAGGCCTCTTTGGCTTTGCTGACCGCAAAATCCACATCTTCTGCCGCACAGGCCGCCAGATCGGTCAGGAACTCTCCGGTTGCCGGGTTATTGGTCGCCAGCGTGTTGCCGGACAAAGCAGGTTTGAACGAACCATTAATGAACGCGTTGCATGGAAAGGATATCGACTTGGCGATGGCGGCATATTCATCCGCAGTAAGAAGATCACGCATGGTTGGCTCCCGATGTAATGTGTGCGACGGTGCGTTTCACGTTGCTGATGACGGTCTGCAGGCTGCGCTTGTCTTGTGAGTTGAGCGGACGAAGCGGCGCTCGCACATCCCCGACCTTCAGCCCGTTCAACTCGCAACCGAACTTGATCGACTGCACGAACTTTCCACCGTCCAGCGCATTCATCAGCGGCATCATCGCCGACATGATTTGCCGACCTTTGTCGAAGTTCTTTTCGACCACGCACGCCTCATAGAGCGCCACATGTTCCCGGGGCAGAAAGTTGGAACCGGCACAAACCCAGCTTCGGGCACCCCAGGCAAAAAACTCCAGCGCCTGATCGTCCCAACCGCAGGAAAGGGCGATATGCGGAAACTCCCGGGCGAGTAAATGAACCCGGCCCATTTCCCCGGAACTTTCCTTGATGGCAATAACGTTTTTGGACTTGCCGACCCGCGCCAGGTATTCCTCGTTCATCTGTACACACATGCGGCCGGGATAGTTGTAAAGCATGATCGGCATGTTCGCGGCGCGATCAATGGTCAGCGCGTGGATAGCGTTTTCCTGATCGGTCGGCAGTGCGTAAGGCGGTGTGGTCACCAGAATCGCATCAGCTTTGATGGCCTTGGCATCCTCAGCAAACATCACGGCATCTTCGGTGCGAATGGCCCCGGTGCCAATGATCAGCTGCACACGTGAGCCGATGACTTCCTTGGCGCGGGCGGCGAGCCTGATTCGCTCTTCAGCAGTCTGCGCATAATATTCGCCGGTTGAACCGCCGATAATGATGCCGTGCACCTTGGCTTCAATCAGCGACTCCAGAACTTGCGGGAATACGTTCCAGTCAATTTCGCCATCTGGCGTGTGCGGCGTTACCGCCGGTGTATAGATGCCTTCGAATCTCAAGGGGCTTTCTCCGAATATAAAAATGACCGCAAGACCAACAAGCGCTAACTTTCGGTTTCGTGGCGCGATAAAGTATTCAATATTTGCAGTGGTGCAGGTAACCAAGATGTTTGTTGAGGATGGCCTCGACATGGAGGTAGTTGTTCTATGTATTATTATTTTCCGGGCTCAATGCTTGAGCCTTGGCGGCAAGTCACTAACTGCCACTGGTCGTTAATAACCTACCGATTTTAATTTTATATTATCGCTGCCACCCTCATTACCAAGTCGGTCGAGCATAGTCTGGCAATACCAGTCGTCGAACTGGCAAACGCCATTTTCAGCCTTGGAAGAGAAGGGGCCAGGTTCATAGGCGGGCGACTTGACTCCCACTTGCGCGCCTTCAACCAGGGTTCGGTCCTGGTCGTTGGTTGCCAGCCAAACTCTGGTCAAACGTTCGAGGTCATAGTCCACGCCTTCCTGGGCGGTCTTCTTGACGATCCATTTGGTGGTGACCAGCGTCTCGTTCGGGCCAATCGGCAACACCCGAAAGCTCAAGGCATGATCGCCCAGGAAATGGTTCCAGGTGGACGGGTAGTTGAAATAGAGAAGGGCGCCGATGTCTGCCTCGCCGCTGGCGTCCAGCCTGCTCGCAACAGCCGGTTTGCCATCCATCGTGTAGCTGACCGCTCCCGAAGACAGTGGAATCCGGGTGATGCGGAACCGACCCTCTTTATCCATCACCAGCTGGCTGGGCAGGCCAGCCGCTTCGCAGCGATCCCAATGGGCTTTGAGCTCCGGATCATCGCCGCCACCAACGCCGGCAACTGACAGGTTTTCGACAAACGAATTCATCAGCTCAGGATGAGTTCCGTCGCAGTGATAGCATTCGCGGTTGTTTTCGAAGACCAGCTTCCAGTTACCCTTTTCGATCAGGTTCGACTCGAACGCCACTTTGCAATCATCAAGCATGTGCGGCGCCAGGAAGGGTGACACGGCTTGCCTGAACGACGAAAAATCCGGCGCGGCAGCTGCTACGCACACATAAATATAGGTATTGACCACTTCGCAATGCACCGGCTTTAGCCCGTACTGCGACTTATCGAAGTCATCGCCCATGTTGCCGGCAAACAGCAGCCTGCCATCCAGTTCGAATGTCCATTTGTGGTAAGGGCATACCAGCTTGGCGACTTTGCCCTTGGCCTCCGGGCACACCTTCGATCCCCGGTGCCGACAGGAGTTGTGGAACGCGCGGATCTGGCCATCTGCACCCCGAACTACAGCGACCGGGTACTCGCCGATCTGTAGTGATAAGTACTGACCGGATTTCTCCAGTTCAAAAGTATGGCCCGCGAAAATCCAGTCCTTGTGCCAGAGCTGATCCAGATCTTGTTGATAAACATCCGGATCGCTATACAGGGCTCGCGGCAAAGCGTGGCATGGAATTTCTCCATGACTTTGTCGATACGCACGAAATCCACACCCGCGCTGATCAGCTTGGAGAAGCCGCCGAAGTACGGGAACAGCACGCGGTTGACCAGGAAGCCCGGGCAATCGTTAACCACGATCGGGCTTTTGCCCATTTTCTTGGCATAGGCAACGGTGGTGGCAACTGCGACTTCGCTGGACTTCTCGCCACGAATAACTTCAACCAACGGCATCATGTGCACCGGGTTGAAGAAGTGCATGCCGACGAAGTTTTCCGGACGCTTGAGGGCTTTTGCCAGCAAGTTGATCGAAATAGTCGAGGTGTTCGACGCCAGAATGGCATCTTCCTTAACCACAGCTTCCACTTCAGCCAAGACGATTTGCTTGACCTTCGGGTTCTCAACCACAGCTTCAACCACAATATCAACGTGACCGAAGTCGCCGTAGGACATGGTTGGGCGAATAGCAGTCAGAGCCTCAGCCATTTTGGCTGGAGTCAGACGACCTTTAGCAACGCGGCTACCCAGCAGCTTGGACGCTTCGGCCAAGCCCATCTGAATACCTTCCTCGCGGATGTCCTTCATCAGGATCGGCGTGCCTTTAGAGGCAGACTGGAAGGCGATACCACCACCCATGATGCCGGCGCCGAGTACAGCGGCCAGTTTCACGTCTTTGGCGATAGCGTCGTACGCCTTGGCCTTTTTCTTCAGCTCCTGATCGTTCAGGAACAAGCCAACCAGGCTTTGCGAAGCAGGCGTTTTGGCCAATTTCACGAAACCGGTGGCTTCTGCTTCCAGGGCTTTGTCACGGCCAAAGTTGGCCGCTTTCTGGATGGTTTTGATCGCTTCAACCGGCGCCGGGTAGTTCGGGCCAGCTTGACCGGCAACGAAACCTTTAGCGGTTTCGAAAGCCATCATTTGCTCAATGGCGTTGAGCTTGATCTTTTCCAGCTTCGGCTGACGCTTGGCCTTGTAGTCCAGCTCGCCGGAAATAGCGCGCTTGATCAGGTCCAGAGCAGCAGCTGCGAGTTTGTCAGCTGCAACAACGGCGTCGACAGCACCTACTTTGAGGGCGTCTTCAGCACGGTTTTCCTTACCGCCGGCGATCCACTCGATGGCGTTATCGGTACCGATAACACGCGGCAGACGCACGGTGCCGCCAAAACCTGGGTAGATGCCCAGTTTGACTTCTGGCAGGCCAACTTTGGCGCCGCTAGCAATGACGCGGTAATCCGCAGCCAAGCACATTTCAAAACCGCCGCCCAACGCGATGCCATTAATGGCAGCAACAGTTGGAACGCCCAGGTCTTCAAAATCACTGAAGATTTTGTTGGCTTCAAGGTTGCCGGCTACCAGCTCTTCATCGGACAACTTGAAGTTGTCGACGAATTCGGTGATGTCGGCGCCGACGATAAATACGTCTTTGCCACTGCTGACGATCACGCCCTTGATCGCGCCATCGGCCTTGATGGCGTCCACAGCCTGGCGCAATTCGGCCAGTGTGAGACGGTTGAACTTGTTGACGGACTCACCCTTGAGGTCGAAATTCAATTCGACAATGCCGCTCTCAAGAGCCTTAACCGTGATGGCTTTACCTTCGTAAATCATCAACTGATCTCCACGGTATGGAAGCTGAACAGTACACGTCGGACGCCAAGCAGCGGACCCGTCCGCAGCAGGACCGTCGAGAATAGTCTCGAACAGCCTGACATACCCGCCGACGCGATATTCGGGCGGCCTATAAACCAGGCTGCAACAAAGCAAACACTTGATTCATACGCCCGTTTGATTCGGGTGCGCACACCTTCGTGCAAAAGGATGCGCTTGTCAATTGGGGCGCAACGAGCTGTTGCGCCATCAGATGATTTTGACCTTGGTGTAAGGGAAAACATTCCAACTGCTCTAGATCGGGCTTACATAGCTGTAGGTCGCATGCCATCAAAGTGATGCCTGTCACAGCTAGCCAAAGCCAAAGCGTCCGAGTACAGTCGTCTCAACACGCCAAAAGTGCGTGACAAAAACAAAAACAATGAAGTCCACGGAGTACCCCATGACGAGCCGTCTGCTTGCCATATCGCTTAGCGCCCTACTCGCCCTTCTCGCTCCGCTGCACAGCGCGTTTGCAGCCACGCCCGCGACCGCGCCCACCGACAACCTACTCAAACTGCATCAACTACGCCTGGCCGCGCAGAAGAGCCTTGGCGATTTTTATATGTACAACAGCATGGACGGCGATCAGCGCTATGCGCGGCAGATCGAGGAATCGGTGCATGACGCCAGCGCCCGTATGGCCGAGCTGACTAACCTACCCGGCGATGCCTCCAAGGCCATGCGCGCACAATTGGAGCAGCAGCTAAACGCCTACGAGGCCGAATTGAAAAGCCTCACCACGGCGATGAAAACCCAGGGTTTTACTGACTTGCAGCCGGTAGCCGACCTCGCCACGCGCAACCAGCAGCTGATGGCCCTGAGCAGTGAGCTGTACAGCAAAATTCAGCAAGAGAGCGGCCAAATCGTGCCGCCCCTGACTCAGCAAAGCCGCGAGCAAAGTCTGCTGATGCAAGCAATCGCCGTGGACTATGCTTCGCGCAGTGCATCGGTAGGCGGCACCTTTATTGGTAGCGCGGCGGGTGAGGAGCACACCATCGACGACCTGGTGACCCAGTTCGCCGGCAAGCTCAGCAGCATGGAAAGCGCGCCGCAGAACACCGCACAAATTCGCGAGTCGCTGAACGGCATCAATACCAAGTGGCGCTATATCGAGAAATCGCTGAAAAACTACAACGAGAACTCTGTACCATTCGTGGTCAGTAAGTACTCAGACAGCATTATCGACGGGTTGGAAGGGGTTTCGGCGCAGTACTTGGCCGCTAAGCTTTAACCGAGTTGTCGCGCATGACCCACCGCTTTCCGGCCTGCCTGGCCAACCCTGGCCCGATTTGTTCGGGCCTTTTTATGCGTGTTCGCAAATGGCCTGCGGCCCTACGCCAGCGCTTTCAATACTGCCGCCACCGGCTCAAGGCTTTGCACCTCGCCGCGCTCGCCCCAACACAGCGAAACCATCTGCTTACTGGCTTCCACTTTGTAGACGTCAGCCGGCAGCGTTTGCAGATGCGGGATAAGCGCAGTGTCGGCGCAAGGTTCGCGCCATTGATTAACCCATTGCCCCGGACTCATTTGCCAGTAGCACCAGGTGTTTTCAGCGCCTTTGCGCCTCGCGCGATGGTACTGCGGGCAAGGACTTGGCGGCTCATCCGGCAGCCAATGCGGCCAATCTTGCTGCGACAACTGCATGCCCAAACCCTGGCTGCGTGCAGCCATGCGGATGGCCATACGCCCTTGCTGGCGGCGCGAGGGACGTAGCCAAGCCAAAGGGCTAAGGACAACAGCGACAAGCAGTAATACGATCCACACGGTCATACGATTAGTCCCACAACATTAGGGCTGCCTTTAGCCAGCAATCACGGCCATACTTCGATTATTCAGCCTCAGGAGGAGTCACCATCATGCTTTATCAGCACATTCTGGTTGCCTTGGATCTTTCCGAAGAATGCGACCCGGTGATGAAGCGCGCTTATGCGCTCGCCACTGCCAACAAAGCCAAACTGTCGCTGGTGCATATCGTCGAACCTATGGCCATGGCCTTTGGTGGCGACGTGCCGATGGACCTGTCGACCTTGCAACAACAGCAATTTGAACAAGCCCGCGAGCGCCTGGACGCTTACTCCGCCAAGTACCCGGAGCTGGGCGCCGACACGCGCCATCTGGTTTACGGCCAACCGCGCCAGGAAATTCACCGCTTAGCCGCCGAACAAGGCGCAGACCTGATTGTGGTCGGCAGCCATGGCCGTCACGGTTTGGCACTGCTATTGGGCTCTACTGCCAATGACGTGCTGCACGGCGCGCCGTGCGATGTGCTGGCAGTACGATTGAAAAAGCCGGAATAACACACTGTCGTCCCCGCGCAGGCGGGGCCCCAGAATTTCGCGTCGTACGCAGACAGCGTGCCACCACACGATTCCGTCATTCCCGCCTACGCGGGAATGACGGAAATCAGCGCTATTCGGGCAAATCGCCCGCGCTCATCACCATTGGCCGAATCTTCTGCAACTGGGTTTCCAGCGAATGGGTGATGCTGGTGGACATCGAGAAAAACGTCAGGAAAGCCTTGAGGTTCGAGTCGCCTTCACATACGTCGTGAATGCGCTGCCAGAACGCCTGATTGACCAGCTGCAATTGCTGGAACAGCCGCACCAAGCCCTTCAGTTCCCAATCCGCATGCCGCCCTTCACGAAAGTTGAAGTACTGGCGAGACAGATACAACGATACGGCCCGCAGAATAAATTCCTGATTATTGGCAAACGGCAGATGGTTGAACGCCATCGGCTTTAGCTTGCCAAGCACCGGACAGGCGCTGGTAGGCATGATCAGCCCAAGCAAGGCCCGCAAGCCCTCCTCCAGCCCCACCTGTTTGCTGTACTCGCGCTCAGGCGTGCGCACCCAAAACTGCGCTTTCTGGAATGCCGGCAAACCTTGGAAATCCTCGATCACCCGGTGCAAATCCACCGCTGCCGGGCAGTGGCTGAACTGCTCGCGTTTAAGCGGGCAGTTGCTGCACTGATGGAACTCCAAACGTGTCCAAGCCGGCGCCTGGCGCGCGCGCTCCGGGTCATATACACGATCAAGTTCGATGCGATAACTAAACTCGTGCACATCGTCGAGGGCAATTCGGTACTCGATGGCCATTCAGGTCTCCGCCCTGCTATCAGTCGTCCAGCTCGGCCCAGCGCTCCAACAGCGCGTCCAACTCTTGTTGAGCGGAATCCAGCAGCGCCATTACCGCAGCGCTTTCAGCCGCCGGGCGTTGGTAAAACGTTGGCCCGGCAATTTCTTCATTCAGTTCAGCGATTTTGCTTTCCTGGGCGTCGATCAGGCCCGGCAAGGCTTCCAGTTCTCGCTGCAGTTTGTAGCTGAGTTTTTTCTTTGCCACCGGTATTTCTACTGGCGCCGCAACGGGCGCAGACACCGGTGCCGGTGCAATCGCTTCCGGCTTGCCGGACTTGCTTTCGCCTACGCCCAGCAACCGCGGCGAACCGCCCTGACGCAACCAGTCCTGATAACCGCCAACGTATTCACGCACCTTGCCCTCACCTTCAAACACCAAGGTGCTGGTCACTACGTTGTCGAGGAATGCCCGGTCGTGGCTGACCATCAGTACGGTGCCCTGGAAGTTCGACAGCACTTCCTCCAGCAGCTCAAGGGTTTCCACGTCGAGATCGT
>LNAQ01000274.1_pt1 | contig 12005 bp, 8 predicted proteins | sample 602591 | NCBI WGS metagenome assembly LNAQ01 (sample SAMN02440304, study PRJNA202911) | soil metagenome | biome: Subtropical and temperate rainforests or woodlands; isolation source: soil samples (1 kg each in a 20% v/v slurry with milli Q water) were... ... | reverse complement strand
GCAGACCGCCATCCAGGGCGACGAGCTGCGCGTGTCCGGCAAGAATCGCGATGATCTGCAGACAGTCATCGCCCTGCTGCGCAAGCAGGAAGACTTCGACCTGCCGCTGCAGTTTGTGAACTTTCGCGATTGAGCATGCGCCTGCCTCCGGCCATGCGGTGCTGACGCCGTGAAAGTTCCGCCGCAGCTGCTGCCCCTGCTGGAAGACGGCCTGATCGACGCCGTCGTGCGCCCGCTGCGCAGCGGCAAGGAGGCGGCCGTGTTCGTGGTGCGCTGCGGCGAGGAACTGCGCTGCGCCAAGGTCTACAAGGACGCCCGCCAGCGCGGCTTTCGCCAGGCCGTGGCGTACCAGGAAGGGCGCAAGGCCCGCAACAGCCGGCAGATGCGCGCCATGGAAAAGCGCAGCCGCTATGGCCGCCGCGAGGCGGAAACCGCCTGGCACAGCGCCGAGGTCGACGCGCTGTATCGCCTGGCGGCGGCCGGCGTGCGCGTGCCCCAGCCGTATGGACTGTTCGACGGCGTGTTGCTGATGGAGCTGATTACCGACCCGGCTGGCGACGCCGCGCCGCGTCTAGGCGATCTGCCCCTGACGGAGCAGGAGGCGCTCGATTGCCACGCGCGCTTGCTGGCTGACGTGGTGCGGATGCTGTGCGCCGGCATGGTGCACGGCGATCTGTCGGAGTTCAACGTGCTGCTGACGGCCGACGGGCCGGTCATCATCGACCTGCCGCAGGTGGTCGATGCCACCGCCAACAATAGCGCCCGTGCCCTGCTGGAGCGGGACGTGACCAATCTTGGCGAGTATCTGGGGCGTTACGCGCCGCAGTTGCAGGGCCGCGCCTACGGCCCGGAAATCTGGCAGCTCTACGCAGCCGGCGCCCTGCATCCGGACAGCGTGCTGAGCGGTGAGGTGGTGGCCGACACGACGCCGGCCAACGTCGGCGACGTGATGCGCGAGATCGACGCCGCACGCCTCGAAGCCGAGCTGCGTCAGGCCGGCCGCGAGGCGGCTGCCCAGCGTTGAGCCGGGCGTTGGTGGGTGGCGCTGGTCCGATCGATGCTTGCCGCTGCCCACACCCGAAGCTTGGCGTTCTGATATGACTGCACCGCTCAATCGCAACCGCGTGTGGCCCGGCCGGCCCTATCCGCTGGGCGCGCACTGGGATGGCCGCGGCGTCAATTTCGCCCTGTTCTCCCTGCATGCGGAAAAGGTCGAGCTGTGTTTGTTCGACGCCAGCGGTTCGCGACAGACGGCGCGCGTGGCGCTGCCCGAATACACCGACGAGGTCTGGCACGGCTACCTGCCGGACCTGCGCCCCGGACAGTTGTATGGCTATCGCGTCTATGGCCCGTATGAACCGGAGCGCGGCCACCGCTTCAATCACCACAAGCTGCTGATCGATCCCTACGCTCGCCTGCTGCACGGCGCCGTGCGCTGGCACGACGCGCTGCACGGCTACCGGGTGGGCGATGCGCGCGGCGACCTGTCCTTCGACACCCGCGACAGCGCCCGTTATGTTCCAAAGTGCGTGGTGGTCGACGAAGTAGCGGATGGTGACCACTGGCGCCGGCCACGCAGGTCATGGCGGCGCAGCGTGATCTGCGAGATGCACGCCGGCGGCTACACGCGCCGCCATCCGCAGGTGCCGGATGCCCTGCGCGGCAGTTTTCGGGGTCTCGCCGAGCCGGCGCCGGTCGCGTACCTGGCCGATCTTGGCGTGACCGCGGTCGAGTTGCTGCCGGTTCATGCGCACCTGGACGAACGGCGCCTGGTCGATGCGGGCCTCAGTAACTACTGGGGCTACAACTCGATCGGCTTTTTTGCCCCGGACAACCGCTTCCTGACCCGGCCGGACCTGGGCGAATTTCGCCTGCTGGCGCGCACGCTGCACGACGCCGGCATCGAACTGCTGCTGGACGTGGTCTACAACCACACCGGTGAGGGCAGCGAGCTGGGGCCGACGCTCAGTTTCCGCGGCATCGACAACGCCAGTTACTACCATCTGAATCCGCAGGTGCCGCGCCATACGCGGGACTTCACCGGCTGCGGTAACAGCCTGAATCTGGCCCAGCCGCGGGTGCTGCAACTGGTGCTCGACTCGCTGCGCTATTGGGTGCAGCAGATGGGCGTGGACGGCTTTCGCTTCGACCTGGCCACCACGCTGGCGCGCGAGGGCCTGGACGGCGGTTTCGATCCGGGCAGCGGCTTTTTCGATGCCGTGCGTCAGGATCCGGTGCTGGCCGGCGTCAAGCTGATCGCCGAGCCCTGGGATCTGGGTCCGGGCGGCTACCGGCTGGGCGGATTTCCAGCCGGCTGGGGCGAATGGAATGACCAGTACCGCGACACGGTGCGCCGCTTCTGGCGCGGCGACACGGGGCAGGTAGCGACGCTCGCCTCACGCCTGACAGGCTCCAGCGACATCTTCCCGAATCACGGCCGCCGGCCGACCGCCAGCATCAACTTCTTGACCGCCCACGACGGCTTCACCCTGTGCGACCTGGTGTCCTTCGAGCACAAGCACAACGCCGCCAACGGCGAGCAAAACCGCGACGGCACCGACAGCAACTTCAGCTGGAACTGCGGCGTGGAGGGGGCGACCGACGATCCGGTCATCGGGGCGCTGCGTCAGCAGCAGATGCGAAATCTGCTGGCGACGCTGCTGCTGTCGCAGGGCACGCCGATGCTGCTGGCCGGTGACGAGTTCGGCCACAGCCAGGGCGGCAACAACAACGCCTACTGTCAGGACAACGCCATCAGCTGGCTGGACTGGACGCGGCTGGGGCAGGAAGAAGGGGCCGCCTTGCAGCACTACCTGCGGCGCCTGCTCAAGCTGCGACATCGGCATGGCGTGTTTCGGCGTGACCGTTTCTTCACCGGGCGGCCGATCGATGCCAGTGGCCGCAAGGACATCGTGTGGCTGAACGCCGACGGCAGTGAAAAAGCCCAACAAGACTGGCAGGCCGAGCCGCACCTGCTGGCCTTCGTTCTGGACGGCGAGGCAGGCATGGAGCACCTGGGGCCGCAGGGCCAGTCGCAGCGCGACGACAGCTACCTGGTCGTTCTGCATGCCGGTGCCGAGGCGACCGTGTTTCTAATGCCGCCAGCCGGGCTCGGCGCGTCCTGGCGGCGCGTGTTCGACACCTGTGCCGCCGACGGCCGTGGTGACGGATTGACCCTGCCGGCCGGTGGCGAGTGCAGCCTGTCGCCACGCTGCGTGCAGGTGTTCGAGCGGCTCGGCGAGTCATGACCGGGGACGTCGCTGTCCCGCTGGCCTTCGAGCTGGACGGCCGGTGGCTCGATTGCCGCGTGCTGCGCGCCCGGCGGCGTACCTATGCGCTGCGCGTGAGCGCCGATGGCGTGCTCGAACTGCGCGTGCCGCTGCGCCTGCCGGCGCATCTGTTGCCGGACATCCTGCATCGCCACCGGCGCTGGATCGCCGGCCAGCTCGAACGCCGCGCTCGCCGCGCGACCGCCGCGCCGGACTTCGGCCACGGCAGCCCGCAGCGATATATGGGGCGCAGCTATCCCCTGCAACTGGCGGCCGGCCCTGCGCATGTGCGGTTGCTGGACGAGTGCTTGCAGGTGTCGGTGCCGGCGCCGGACCACGCGCCGACGGTCAGCGGGGCGCTCGATGGCTGGTACCGCCGCCAGGCGCAGGCCCTGCTGCCGCCACGGCTCGCGAGCTTGGCGAGCACCTTGCCCTGGCTGTCAGGGCGGTCCCTGCCACCGCCGCGGGTGGTGCGTCTGCGCGCGCGCTGGGGCAGCTGCGCAGCCGACGGTCGCATCACGCTGAACCTGGGCCTGGTGCTTCTGGAGCAGCCGCTGATCGACTACGTGCTGCTGCACGAGCTGTGTCATCTGCGGGAAATGAACCACGGGCCGCGGTTTTACGCCCTGCTGGCGGCCGCGCTGCCGGACCATCGCGAACGTCAGGCGGCGCTGCGCCAAGAGCGCCCATGGCGGCCTGTGCCGGCCTGATCCGGACCGAACAGCCGGGCTGGAACGCGCATCGGTTGTGCTATAAAACAACGCGCCTCGGCCCACTTGGCGTCCGTCGCACGGGGTTCCGAACAGCCCGGCGCGCCCCGACGTGGGCAGGGCCGGCCGCGTGAACCTCCAGCCTGATGATTTCACTTGCGTGCCGCGCGCAACCGCAGTTCGGACAGGATATCGAACGGGTGGGCGTGTCGGCTTGCCCGTGGCGTTGCCCGAATTCCCCCAGCCACAGACCAAGAACAGCTTCCATGCCAGCTTTGCGCCCGCTTGTCCGGACCGTGCCCGCGGTTCTTGTGTTCGCCTTTACCCTGACTGCCTGCGGCAAACAGGAGCAGGCGGCCGTCAAACCGCCCGGCATTCTCGTGACCACCACGCAGGTCGGCATGGCGTCGGTGGAGACGCTGGAACACAGCGTCGGCCAGATCGAGAGCCTGGTCGATCCGGTGGTGGCGGCCGAGGTTGCCGGGCGCGTGCTCAGCGTCAAGGCCGAGGTGGGCGACGAGGTGCGCAAGGGACAGACCCTGATCGAGCTCGACAGCGAGGATTACCGCCTGCGGCAGGGTTCGGCGCAGGCCGAGATCGGCCGCCTGGCGGCCCTGATCGCCCAGCAGGAGCGCCTGGTCGAGCGCTACGAGACCCTCGCGAAGAGCGATTTTTTTGCCAAGAACGCGCTCGATGATGCTCGCGCACAGCTGCAGGCCCTGCGCAGCCAGCGGGCCGCCGCGCAGGCGCAGCTGTCGGAAGCCACGCGCAATCTGGCGCGTGGCCGGGTGACGGCGCCCATCGATGGCGCGGTGTCGGCGCGCATGGTCAACGTTGGAGATTACGTTGCCGTGGGGGAGCCGATCGTGCGCCTGAGCACCGATCGCCTGCTGCGCGTGGCCCTGCCGTACCCGGAGGCGCTGGCCGATGTGCTCGAGCCCGGCCTGCCGGTGCGCCTGCGCTCGCCCTCGGCACCGGACACGGTGGTCGAGGCAGTCATCAGCGAGATCCGCCCCACCGTCGGCCAGGACAATCGCGCCTTGCTGGTGCTGGTCGACCTGCCCAACCCGGGCGGCTGGAAGGCCGGTGCCAGTGTCGATGGCGAGGTCATTCTCGGTCGTCGGGAGCGGGCGATGACCGTGCCTGAAACCGCCGTGGTGCTGCGCCCCGCCGGGCCGACCGTGTACGTGATCGAGGGCGACAAGGCGCGCGCCGTCGCGGTCAAGCCCGGCGTGTACCGCGCCGGCACGGTGGAGATACTGTCCGGGCTGGAGGCCGGCGTCCGGGTGGCGGTGGACGGCGCCGGCTTTCTGACCGACGGTGCAGCAGTGCGGGTGCAGGAAGGTGGCGCATGAGTCTGCCGGAACTTTCCATCAACCGGCATGTACTGGCGTACATGCTGAGCGGCGTGATCGTGCTGTTTGGCATCGTCGCCTACCGTGCGCTGGGCGTGGACCGCTTTCCGCAAATCGATTTCCCGATCGTGTCGGTGACCACCACCCAGCCGGGCGCCAACCCGGAGGTCATCGACGCCAGCATCACCAACATCATCGAGCGCCAGGTCAACAGCGTGCCCGGCATCGACTACATCCAGTCCAGTTCCACGCCCGGCGTGTCGCAGGTGACCATCACCTTCAAGCTGGAAAAGGACATCGACGTCGCCTTTCAGGAGGTGCAGTCCAAGGTCAGCCAGGTGGTGGCCAACCTGCCGGATGACGCCGACCCGCCGGTGGTGGCCAAGGTGGAGGCCGACGCCACACCGATCCTGTGGCTGCACATCCTGGGCGATCGCACGCTGCAGCAGCTGAACACCTTCGTCACCAACACGCTGCGCCGGCAGATCGAGACCATCGATGGCGTCGGCGACATCCGCATCGGCGGCCTGCGGCCGCGCAACATCCGCGTCGAGGTTCACCCGGAGCGCCTGAGCGCGCACGGCCTGACGGTGCAGGACGTGCTGGACGCGTTTCGCAACGAGCATCTGCTGCTGCCCGGTGGCTTCGTCACCTCGCGCACGCAGGAGCGGTTGCTGAAGCTCGACATCGAGTACCACAGCCCGCGCGAGCTGCAGAACATGGTGATCGGCTACCGGGACGGCGCCGAAATCCGCCTGTCGCAGGTGGCCGACGTCATCGACGGCATGGCCGATTACCGGCGTCTGGCGCGGCGCGACGGGCAGTCCGTGGTCGGCATGGGCATCGTCAAGGTGACCGGCGCCAACACCGTGGCCATCGTCGACGAGGTCCAGCAGCGCCTGAAAACGGAAATCGTCCCGCAGCTGCCGGCCGGCATCCAGATTCTTCAGGGCACCGACAACTCGATCTTCATCGTCGAGATGGTCGATGCGCTCAAGGAGCATCTGATCTCCGGCACGCTGCTGGCCGGGGCCGTGGTGCTGCTGTTCCTGCGCAGCTTCCGGGCCACGATCATCATCGCCGCCGCCATTCCGGTGTCGCTGCTGGGCGCCATCGCGGTGATGTACTTTCTGGACTACACCTTCAATTCCATGACACTGCTGGCGCTGCTGCTGCTGGTCGGCGTGGTGGTGGACGATGCCATCGTGGTGCTGGAGAACATCCACCGCCATCGCGAGCACATCGACCCGGACCCGCGCAGCGCAGCCATCGAGGGCACCAAACAGGTGATGTTCGCGGTGCTGGCCGCCACGCTGTCGCTGGTCGCCATCTTCGTGCCGGTGGTGTTCATGGGCGGCATGATCGGGCGTTTCTTCAGCTCGTTCTCGGTGGTGGTGGTGTTCGGCGTGCTGGTGTCCTGGTTCGTGTCGCTGACGCTGACGCCCATGCTGTGTTCCCGCTACCTGGACGTCAGTCAGCGCCACGGCCGTCTTTACGGGGCGTTTGGCCGCCTTTTCGAGGCCATGGACCGTTTCTACCGGCGTGTGCTGAATGCCGGCCTGCGCTGGCGTTGGGGGGTGGTGGCGGCAACCCTGATGGTGGTGGCCAGCAGCGGCTATTTTTTCGGCGCCATCGGCAAGGAGTTCGTGCCGGTGGAGGACGAGAGCCGCTTCATGGTGATCTTCAAGACCCCGCTCGGGTCGAGCGTCGAGTACACCAACTCGCGCCTGCAGATGATCGAGCAGGTGCTGGAGGCCGACCCGACGGTGCTGTACACCTTCGGCGCCATTGGCCTGTTCACGACCGCGCAGGCCAACGAGGGCATGATTTTCGTCACCATCACGCCGCGCGAGGAGCGCGACATCAGCCAGCATGAGGTCATCGCCCGCCTGCGCCCGCAGCTGGCCAGCCTGCCCGGCGTGCGCGCCTTTGCCGTGCCGACACCGGCCATCGGCGGCCAGCGCGGCGAGACCCTTCAGTTTGCGGTGCGCGGCCCGAACCTCACGCGGGTCGGCGAGTACGCGGTGCAGATGCGCGAACGCCTGATGCAGATGCCCGGCTTCGGCTTCATCGACCTGGACCTGTTGCTGGACATGCCGCAGCTGCGTCTCGAGATCGACCGTACGCGCACGGCGGCGCTGGGCCTGTCCAGTCGCGACGTGGCGATGGCCGCCAACGTGCTGGCCGGTGGCATGGACATCGCCAAGTGGAACGACGATCCGGGCGACGGTGAGCGTTACGACGTGCGCCTGAAGGCGCCCGACGGGACCTTCGAAACGCCCGATGACCTGCGCAAGATTTTCCTGCGCGCCGGCAACGGCGAGCTGGTGCGCCTGGACACTGTGGCCCGCTTCGTGGAGAAGCCCGGCCCGGCGCGCATCGACCGCTTCGACCTGCAGTACGCGGCGCGTTTCTACAACAACCCCGAAATGCCCCTGAACGTGGCAGTCGAGAAGGTGCAGGGCGTCGCCGCCGAGGTGTTGCCGCTGGGTTATTCGATCAAGCTGCTGGGCTCGGCGCGCGAGTTCAGCCAGACCATGGGTTTCGTCGCCACCGCCTTCGTGCTGGCGCTGGTGATGCTGTACATGGTGCTGGCCAGCCAGTTCGATTCCTTTCTGCAGCCGCTGATCATCATGGTGGCCCAGCCGCTGGCGATGGTCGGCGGCCTGGCGGCGCTGTGGCTGGCCGGCCATACGCTGAACATCTATTCGATGATCGGTCTGGTGCTGCTGGTGGGTCTGGTGGCCAAGAACTCCATCCTGCTGGTGGACCTGACCAACCAGCTGCGCGACGAGGGCAAGAGCATCGCCGAGGCCCTGCGCGAGGCCTGTCCGGTGCGCCTGCGCCCGGTGCTGATGACCTCGCTGACGGTGATCCTGGCCATGCTGCCGGCGGCCTTCGGCGTCGGTGCCGGCTCGGACACCAACGGCCCGCTGGCGGTGGCGGTGATCGGCGGCATGGTGTCCTCGACCCTGCTCACGCTGGTGGTGGTGCCGGTGGTGTACTCGCTGGTCGAGAACGGCGTGCTGCGGCTGCGCGCGCGTCGAGCGGCTCGCCATCCCGTGTCGGCATGAGCCATCAGCCGCCACCGCCGGCGACCGAGCAGCGGGAAAAGCCGCTGCCGGAGCAGCATCCGAAGCCGGCGTCCGAGGATCCGGCCGCACCGCAGCGCGTGCAGGCCATCCTGGACAGTCCAAGCTACCGCATCGCCGACCAGGATCCGGATTTCCTGAGCCAGGAGGACACCCGCGGCCTGCGCCTGCACGTCGACTACCTGAAGCCGGAACTGCTGTTGCGCGAGCACGGCATACGTCACACGATCGTGGTGTTCGGCGGCACCCGCATCAGCGAACCGGCGGTGGCCGAACGGGATGTCGAGGCCTGCCGCGCCGCGCTGGCGGCCGAGCCGGGCAACACGGCGCTGGCCGAGCAGCTGGCGGTGGCGAAGCGGCGTGCCGCCAAGAGTCATTACTACGACGTAGCGCGCGAGCTGGGGCGCCTGGTCGGCTGTGCCGGTGACGGGCCGCAGGACTGCCGGGTGGTGGTGATGACCGGTGGCGGGCCGGGCATCATGGAGGCGGCCAACCGCGGCACCTTCGACGTGGGCGCCAAGTCGGTCGGCCTGAACATCAGCCTGCCGCGCGAGCAGTACCCGAACCCGTACATCACGCCGCAGCTGTGTTTTCGTTTCCACTACTTCGCGTTGCGCAAGCTGCATTTCATGCAACGGGCGCGGGCGCTGGTGGCCTTTCCGGGCGGCTATGGCACGTTTGACGAGCTGTTCGAGACCCTGACGCTGATCCAGACGCGCAAGATCCATCCGGTGCCGGTGGTGCTGGTCGGGGAGAGCTACTGGCGACGGGCGGTCGATTTCGACTTTCTGGTCGACGAGGGCGTCATCGATCCCGAAGACCGGGAGCTTTTCTGGTACGCGGAAACCGCGCAGGACATCTGGGACAGCATCCAGCGCTGGCACGAGGCCAACGGCGGCAGCCTGTTTCCCTGCGCCTGAGTCGTGCCCGGTACGGTACCGTGCCGCTGGCGCCGTTCAGCCCGATGCGGACTTGCCGATGCGTTTCGGCAAGCCTCTGCGGTAGGACCACCAGACCACTGCGGTGAGGATCAGGATGCCGATGCTCAGCGCCAGCCATACCCCGGTGTGGTTTTCCTCCCCGCCGAGAATTTCCGCGATCACGCTCTTGACCTGCAGCAGCGAGATCACCGCCAGCAGCATTTGAATGATGGTCTCGCCGCCCTTGCGCTGGTGTTCGCGCACGATCTCGATCTGGTTTTTCAGCTGATCCAGCTTCGCCAGCACGGCCGTGCGCCGCGCATTCGACCCGCGGCACAGGTCGCCGGCATCGAACAGGGACCGTTCGGTGACGTAGTTGAAAACATTCGGCAGATACAGCGCGTTGAGATGACTGTCGGCGTCGAAATGGGCGTCCTCGAGGGCGCCGAGTCGGGCGCCATGATCGGCCAGCGCCGCGCTGATGCCGCGCTCGGCCCAGTCCACCAGCGCTTCGTTGTAGATCAACGCCGCGTGGGGCAGGATCAGGTACGGGCTGATGCCGATGCTGTTCCAGCACTCGCGCATGCCGCGGTCGTCATCGGCGATGCTGATCAGCGTGCGGCGGTGAATGCGCAGGAACGATGAAGACGCGGCGAAGGTCGGCTCCAGGGTGTCGAGCGCCTCCTCGTCGTCGATTTTTTCGAAGTCGAAGATGCCGGTGACGATGCCGCAGTAGGCCATGATCTGCCGCCGCTGTGGGCAGTCGTCGCGCATCCAGGTCTTGAGCCGTTTTGCAGCGTCTTCGCCGTCCGCTTCACGGGCGCTGCGCAGGGTGTCGAACACGTTCGGCCGCCGCGGTTCGTCGGTCTTGGCTGCGGCGTCGCCGTCGTCGTTGCCGATCAGCAGCTGCAGCGTTCCGCATTTCAGCGGATCGTCGTTCGCCTGCAGCGGCAGCCCGAGGCGTCGCGGCAGTTCCGAGACCAGGCAGCTGGCCGAGTCGGCACCGTCCAAGCGGAACCGGATCTGCTCCCGCAGGCCGGTGCGTTCCGTGCGGCCGTCGTACAGGTGGATCAGCATGATCAGGTCGTATTCGCTGAAGGTCTCCTCCTCAGGCGGCGGGGTGATCACCAGATGCCAGATGCGTCGGCCGCAGGCCGCAAAACGCGTCGAACTGACCAGCAGCTCCGCCCGGCGCAACGGCGCCTCGATGCGCAGCTGCGGGGCACGGCCTTCGGAGTGGTAGGTGAACTGTTCCGGGTATTCGATCAGGATCGGCCGCCGCTGGGGATGCGCCGCGGGCACCGCTTCGATGCTGCTGCCGAACGGCGGAGGATCCTGGAAGCGGTAGGCCAGCAGGTCCAGTTCCATCGACTGGAACACACTGCCGGACGGATAGACGAACGGCGATGTCGACGACGCCGGGTTCTCGACGAAATGCAGGCACACCGCTGCCATTGCGATGTTCAGTGTGGGGTTGTCCGGTCCCGGTGCTTGGCTCAGGTCTGGCATCGTTTGCTCGCTGGGCGGTGGCTGACGCGCGGACTGTTGCGACGCGCGGGCACTACCGGGCGGCGACCGGCACGGCGCAATCGGCGCGCTCGGTCAGCGCCCGTTCCATGGCGCGAAAATCGGCATCCGACGCCGGATCCGTGATTCCAAGCGCCCGATAGAACTCGTGCAGAAACGCTTGCACCACGGCCCCCGGGACGGCGCCGGAGGGCGGATGGAACACCAGCAGCAGCAGGTGCCGGCAAGGTCCGCTGCCGCCCTCGAGCGCCGGTTGCACGTACGGCACATCGATCCGCCGCGCGCCCAGTCGCGCCAGCGCCGTCAGGCGTTCACGGGGCGGCATGGCGTTGCCATCCGGGCCGACCTGGTCCGGGTCTTCGGCTTCGGCGAACACGCCGCGCAGGGAGCTGCCATGGGCCTGGGCTTCCTGCTGCAGCCGGGCCAGTGCGCCCTGCACGAGCCGCCGGGCCAGGCCACGGCGGCGCGAGTCGGCCGCGATCACCAGATAGGTCAGCAGACCGCAGCGGCTGTCGCGGTAATACTCGAACGCGATACCGCCGAGCAGGTTTCGGCCCGGCTCGTCGACGGCGACCAGCAGGTGCATGCGCGGCTGCGGCGCGGGCAGCTCGCCATACAGCCGGGGGGGCCACTGTGCCGGGTCCTCGCGCTCGGCAGGATCGGTGAAGGTGCGCCGATACAAATCCTCGAAGGCGGCCAGCAATGCCGGATTCGGATGCTCGCGCAGATCGATCAGGTGTGGGTCGGGCATGGTGTCGCGCGGTAGCAGGAAGGTTTCTGTCGCGACTGCCCGGTCGCGGGGCGTGATGGGCTCAGCATCGGAGCGGGATCAGCTTGGCGCCGGCGCCGGCCAGTCGCCGCCGAGTGCCTTGTGCAGCGTTGCGGCGGCCACGCGCGCATCGCGCGCGGCGGTGGTCAGGTCCAGCTGCGCCGTGAGCAGGCTGCGGTCGGCATCCAGCACATCCAGATATAGCCCCCGGCCGCTCAGGTACTGCAGGCTGGCCAGCTCGCGCGCCCGGGTCAGCGCCGCGACGGCATCGGTCTGCGCCCGCTCGCGCAGCTGCGCCTCGCGCAGGGAGGTCAGCGCGTCGCGTACTTCACGAAACGCGGTCTGCACCGTCTGCCGGTACAG
>LNAQ01000267.1_pt1 | contig 12127 bp, 11 predicted proteins | sample 602591 | NCBI WGS metagenome assembly LNAQ01 (sample SAMN02440304, study PRJNA202911) | soil metagenome | biome: Subtropical and temperate rainforests or woodlands; isolation source: soil samples (1 kg each in a 20% v/v slurry with milli Q water) were... ... | reverse complement strand
AACAAGGCATCAAGAACCTCGATGTCGAGATCAAGGGCCCCGGCCCCGGTCGCGAATCGTCGGTGCGCGCCCTGGCTGCGCTCGGCATCCGGATCAATTCCATTGCCGACGTGACGCCTGTGCCGCACAACGGCTGCCGTCCGCAGAAACGTCGGCGAATCTGATCGCTTGGCGATCAGGTGCCGCCGCATTCAAGCGTCGACACCGACCGCGCAGTCCGCTTTACAGCGGCTGCGCATTTTGTTTTAACAAGCCCACCGCCATCGGCACGCCGCTGATGGCTCCTGCAGATCACCGCTGCAGCAGATGACACAAAGGAAGATCACGTGGCACGCTACCTCGGCCCCAAGGCCAAACTCTCCCGCCGCGAAGGCACCGACCTGTTCCTCAAGAGCGCTCGTCGCTCCATCCAGGACAAGTCCAAGTTCGACTCCAAGCCCGGCCAGCACGGTCGCACCTCGGGTCAGCGTACTTCCGACTTCGGTCTGCAATTGCGTGAAAAGCAGAAGGTCAAGCGCATGTACGGCGTGCTCGAGAAGCAGTTCCGCCGCTACTTCGAGGAAGCCGATCGTCGCCGTGGCAACACCGGCGCCAACCTGCTGTTCATCCTCGAATCGCGCCTGGACAACGTCGTCTACCGCATGGGCTTCGGCTCGACCCGCGCCGAGGCACGCCAGCTCGTGTCGCACCGTGCCATCACGGTGAACGGTCAGTCGGTCAACATCGCGTCGTACCTGGTCAAGACCGGCGACGTGATCGCCGTGCGCGACAAGTCGAAGAAGCAGACCCGCATTGCCGAAGCGCTGCAACTGGCGGCGCAAGTCGGCATGCCGGCGTGGGTGGAAGTGAACGCCGACAAGGCCGAAGGCACCTTCAAGAAGGTCCCGGATCGCGACGAATTTGCCGCCGACATCAACGAATCGTTGATCGTCGAACTCTATTCGCGTTGATCCCCTGCTCGCGCCCGTTGGCGCGAGTTGTTTTTGTTGATCCCGTTCCTGGCGTGCCCTGCACGCGCGCCGGGCGCTTCACCAGCCTTACCGGTGTAACGAACCGGGGGTATTGAGAGGAAGTCTGCATGCAAACCACCCTGCTGAAACCCAAGACCATCCAGGTCGAGCAACTGGCCGCCAACAAGGCAAAGGTCACGCTCGAGCCTTTCGAGCGCGGCTACGGCCACACGCTCGGCAACGCGCTGCGTCGCGTACTGCTGTCGTCGATGGTCGGTTATTCGGCCACCGAAGTGACGATTGCCGGCGTGCTCCACGAGTACTCGTCGATCGATGGCGTCCAGGAAGACGTCGTCAACATCCTGCTGAACCTCAAGGGCGTGGTGTTCAAGCTCCACAACCGCGACGAGGTCACGCTGAGCCTGCGCAAGGACGGCGAAGGTCCGGTGCTCGCATCGGACATCCAGACGCCGCACGACGTCGAGATCATCAACCCGGACCACGTGATCGCGCACCTGTCGCAAGGCGGCAAGCTCGACATGCAGATCAAGGTCGAGAAGGGTCGCGGCTATGTGCCCGGCACGATGCGCCGCTATGCGGACGAACCGACGAAGTCGATCGGCCGCATCGTTCTCGACGCGTCGTTCTCGCCCGTCAAGCGTGTGAGCTACACGGTCGAAAGCGCCCGTGTCGAGCAGCGCACGGACCTGGACAAGCTGCTCATCGAGATCGAGACCAACGGCGCCATCACCGCTGAAGACGCGGTCCGTGCCTCGGCCAAGATTCTGGTGGAACAGCTCGCCGTGTTCGCGCAGCTCGAAGGCGGCGAACTCGCTGCATTCGACGCCCCTGCACCGCGCAGCGCCCAGCAGTTCGATCCGATCCTGCTGCGCCCGGTCGACGAGCTCGAACTCACGGTGCGTTCGGCGAACTGCCTGAAGGCCGAGAACATCTACTACATCGGTGACCTGATCCAGCGCACCGAGAACGAGCTGCTGAAGACCCCCAACCTGGGTCGCAAGTCGCTCAACGAAATCAAGGAAGTCCTCGCATCGCGTGGCCTCACCTTGGGCATGAAGCTCGAAAGCTGGCCGCCGGCCGGCCTCGACAAGCGTTAATCCGCGAAGGGCAGTACCTGACACGGCTGCCTTTATTAAAAACCTCAAAGGAACATCACCATGCGTCACGGTCACGGCCTCCGCAAACTCAACCGCACCAGCTCGCACCGCCTCGCGATGCTGCAGAACATGATGAACTCGCTCATCGAGCACGAAGTCATCAAGACCACGGTCCCCAAGGCCAAGGAACTGCGCCGCGTCATCGAACCGATGATCACGCTGGCCAAGAAGCCCACGCTCGCCAACAAGCGCCTGGCCTTTGACCGCCTGCGCAGCCGCGACAGCGTCGTGAAGCTCTTCGCCGAACTGGGCCCGCGCTACAACACGCGTCCGGGCGGCTACACGCGCATCCTGAAGATGGGCTTCCGCGTGGGCGACAACGCCCCGATGGCGCTCGTCGAACTGGTTGACCGTCCCGAAGTGAAAGAAGTGGCTGCCGACGAGCAGACCGCTTCAGAATAAGCTATAATTCCATCTTGCCGCGCGATGGAGCAGCCTGGTAGCTCGTTGGGCTCATAACCCAAAGGTCGCAAGTTCAAATCTTGCTCGCGCAACCAAATTGAAAGGCCCTGTTTTCGAACAGGGCCTTTTTGTTTTTGGCGATGAGTCGCGCCGCAGGAGCGGTGCAAGCACAGCGGCGAAAAATCAAGGAAAGAAGGGGCCGCAGCCCCTTCTTGGCTTCATTTGATCGGTTGGATCCGGTCAGTCTGGCAGTACGGCCGTCACTTCGATCTCGACCTTGGCGCGCGTCTCGACCAACGCGGCCACCTGCACGCAGGTCATCGCGGGAAAGTTGCGGCCCATGGCATCACGATAAACCGGACCGAGTTCGGCCAGACGTGCGTTGTATTCGTCGCGGTCGGTGATGTACCAGGTCATGCGCACCATGTGCTCCGGACCGGCGCCGGCTTCGCGCAGCACCTCGGCGATGTTGCGCAACGCCTGCCCGCACTGGGCGATGAAGTCGTCGCTCTCGAATTGCTGCTGTCCGTTCCAGCCGATCTGGCCGCCGACGAAGATCTGCGTGCCGCGCGCGGCGATGCCGTTGGCATAGCCCTTGGGCGGCAACCAGCCGGCGGGTTGAAGAAGCTTGTTCATGGTGTCTGTCTCAGTTTGAAGCGCTGGAGCTTGCCGGTCTCGGTGCGGGGCAGCACGTCGACGAACTCGATCTCGCGCGGGTACTTGTAAGGGGCGATGGTGGCCTTGACGTGGTCCTGCAGCGCCTTGCACAGTGCAGCATCGCCGGTGTGGCCGGGCTTGAGCACGCAGTAGGCCTTGACGATCATGCCGCGATCCTCGTCGGGCTTGCCGATCACGCCGCATTCGGCCACGGCCGGGTGTTGCAGCAGGGCGTCCTCGACCTCCGGGCCGCCGACGTTGTAGCCGGCGGTGATGATCATGTCGTCGGCGCGTGACTGGTAGAAGAAGTAGCCGTCATCGTCCTGACTGAAGGCGTCGCCGGGGTAGTTCCAGCCGTTCTTCACATAGGCGGTCTGGCGCGCATCGTCGAAATAGCGGCAGCCCACCGGGCCCTGGATCGCGAGCTTGCCGACGGTGCCGCGTGGCACCTCGTTGCCGTCGTCGTCGACCACCTTGGCGATGAAGCCGGGCACCGCCTTGCCGATGGCGCCGCGCTTGACTTCATGGCCCGCGGCCGAGATGTAGATGTGGAAGACCTCGGTGCCGCCGATGCCGTCGAGCATCTCGATGCCGGTCGCATCCTTCCACAACTGTCGCGTCGCATCCGGCAGCGCCTCGCCGGCGCTCACCGTGATGCGCAGCGTCGGCACGCCATGCTGCTTTGCGAATGGCGCCATCTGCCGGTAGAAGGTCGGCGCGGTGTAGACGATGGTCGCGCCAGTCTCGTTGATCAGCTTGACCATGCCTTCCGGCGTGTACGGGATGTCGGGGTAGTAGATCGACGAGCCGGCCCACATCGGATAGACCAGCAGCCCACCGAGACCGAAGGTGAAGGCCAGCGGCGGCGAGCCCATCACGATGTCGTCGCTCGTCGCCTTGAGGATATGGCGCGGCCAGGTCTCGCACATCGCGAGCACGTCGCGGTGGGTGGTGGCCGGCGCCTTGGGCTTGCCGGTGGTGCCCGATGTGAAGGCGAGCAGGGCGATGTCGTCCGCGGCGGTCGGGCATGCAGGGAAGACGCCGCTCTTCGTTGCGGCCAAGGCCTCGAGCGCATCGGGCGCGTCGGTCTTGAACGCGATGACCTGCCTGAGCACCGGGTTCGCCTGCTGAGCGATCAGCATCTCGTCGATGAGCCTGGCTTCGCACAACGCGACCGCCGGCTTCGCCTTGTCGATGATGTCGCCCAGCTCGCGCGCGCGCAGCAGCGGCATCGTGGCCACGGCGATGAGGCCGGCCTTCACGACCGCCAGCCATGCCAGCGCCATCGGGATCGAATTGCCGCCGCGCAGCAGCACGCGGTTGCCGGGCACGAGGCCGAGGTCCTCGGTGAGCACCTGCGCCATGCGGTTCACTTCGACCGCAGCCTGCGCGTAAGTGAGCGTTCGGGCCGGTGAACGCAGCATCGGCTTGTCTGCGAAGCCCTTCGCGGCCGCCTTGTCGAGCAGCTCCTCCACCAGGTTCAACTGGTCGGGCAGCTGCAGCTCCGGCAGGTCGTACCGGAACACAGGCAGCAGCTCCGGGGGAGGCAGTCCCTCGTGGACGAAACGGTCGATTTGTGCGCTCAAGGTCTACTCCCGCAAGACGGATTTGCCGATGATGAGTTGCTGGACCTCCGTCGCGCCTTCGTAGATACGAAGCGCGCGGATGTCGCGGTAGAGGCTCTCAACTTTCGTGCCCACTTGCACGCCGAGGCCGCCGTGCATCTGCAGCGCCATGTCGATCACGCGCTGTGCGTTCTCGGTGGCGCACATCTTGGCCATCGCGGCGGCTGCGGTGTAGTCGCCGAAGGGCTGGCCGGTGCGTTCGCCTTCGTCGCGCATCCATGCCGCACGGTAGGTGAGCAGGGCCGCACTGTCGATGAGCGCCGACATGTCGCCGAGCTTGGCCTGCGTGAGCTGGAAGTCGGCCAGCGTCTGCCCGAACATGCGCCGCGACTTCGCGTGCGCGATGGCTTCGCTCAGTGCGCGCCGTGCCATGCCGAGTGCGGCGGCGGCCACCGACGCGCGAAAGATGTCGAGCGTGCGCATCGCCAGCTTGAAGCCGCCATTCAAATCGCCGAGCTGTGCACCGTGAGGCACCTCGCAGGCACCAAAGCGCAGCGTCGCGAGCGGATGCGGTGCCATCACCTGGATGTGCTCGCTCGTGTCGAGACCCTGGGTATCGGCATCGACGATGAAAGCGGTGATGCCGCGCGTGCCGCCGGCGGGTTCGGTCTTGGCGAACACGCAGTAGAAGTCGGCGATGCCGCCGTTGCTGATCCAGGTCTTCGCCCCGTCGAGCCGCCAGGCCGCGCCGGTGTCGACGGCCTGCATCGCCATCGCGCCGACGTCGGAGCCGGCCTCGGGTTCGCTCAGTGCGAAGGCCGCGATCTTGTCGCCGCGCGCGACGGCGCCCAGGTACTCGGCCTGTTGCGACGTGCTACCGGCGAGCGTGATCGCGCCGCTGCCCAGGCCCTGCATCGCGAAGGCGAAGTCGGCCAGCGGCGAATGGAAGGCGAGCGTCTCGCGCAGCAGCACGAGCGCGCGCGAGTCGAGCCGCTCGAGCGCACCGCCGAACGCAGCCGGAACGCAGTAGCGCAGCCAGCCGCCGTCGCCCAGGCGCTTCACCCAGTCGCGGCAGGCGGCGCGATCGTCGCGCTCGTCGACGTCCTGCGATGCGGCCCACGGCAGCAGCCCGCGCGCGAGTGCGCGGTGCGCATCGTCGAAGAAGGGCAGCGCGAGGTGCGCAATGGATGGATCGATCTTGGAGGCCGACATCGTCAGTCTCCGCCGAAGACCGGCTTCTGTTTCGACGCGAAGGCCTCGTAGGCGCGCGTGAAGTCGGCCGTCTGCATGCAGATGGCCTGGGCCTGCGCCTCGGCCTCGATCGCCTGCTCGATGGTCATCGACCACTCCTGCGACAGCATCGTCTTCGTCATGCCGTGCGCGAAGGTCGGACCCGCGGCGAGGTCGCGGGCCATCTGGGTCGCCGCATCGAGCACGGCATCGCTCGGATGCAGTGCGTTGAAGAAGCCCCACGCGAGGCCTTCGTCGGCCGTCATGGCGCGTCCGCTGAAGAGCAGTTCCGACGCGCGGCCCTGGCCGATCATGCGCGGCAGCAGGGCGCAGGCACCCATGTCCGCACCGGCCAGGCCGACGCGCGTGAACAGGAAGGCGGTGCGTACCGAGGGCGTGCCGTAGCGGAGGTCGCAGGCCAGCGCGATCATCGCGCCGGCCCCGGCGCAGATGCCGTCGATGGCGCCGATGACCGGCTGCGGGCACTGGCGGATCGCCTTCACCAGGTCGCCCGTCATGCGCGTGAACTCGAGCATCTCGGGCATGCTCATCTTCGTGAGCGGTCCGATGATCTCGTGCACGTCGCCGCCCGAACAGAAGTTGCCGCCGGCGCCGGTGACCACCACCGCCTTCACGTCGTTGGCGAAGTGCAGGGCGCGGAACAGGTCGCGCAGTTCGGCGTACGACTGGAAGGTCAGCGGGTTCTTGCGCTCGGGCCGGTTGAGCGTGACGGTGCCCACGCCGTCTTCATACGACCACTGGAAATGCGTCGCCGTGTAGCCGGCCTTCGCCTCGAATTGCGCGTGCATGGGATTGCCCGCGCCGATGTAGTGCTTCATGCCGTCTCCGTCGTTGTGATGAGGGGGGTGGTGTGCTGCTTGACCTTGCCGAGCAGCTTGTGAAGCTGCGAGATCTCCCTGGCGTTGAGGCCGGCGAAGGCCTCGACGATCCAGGCCTCGTGCTGCTGCGCCATCTCATGGAAGAGCTTGCGGCCACGTACGGTGAGGCGAACGCGCCAGGCGCGCCGGTCGCCCTCGACATTCACACGCTCCACCAACGCTTCGGCCACCAGTTGATCGGTGATGCCGGTCACGTTGCCGCCGGTCACCATCATGCGGCGCGACAGCTCGTTCATCTTCAGGCCTTCGGGCGAGCGCTCGAGCTGCGCCATCAGGTCGAAGCGCGGCAGCGTGGTCGCGAACTGCTCGCGCAGGCCGTTGCGCACTTCCTTCTCGATGAGCTGCGTGCAGGTGAGCAGGCGCAGCCACAACCGCAGTTCGTCGGGGTGTTCGCTGTGCGCGCGGGCTTCGAGGTCCATTCAGCGCTCCTCTTCGCTGGCGACCTTCACCGGCACCGCCGCCATCGCCTGCTGCTTGGCGATCTCGCGGTACATCTGGTCGCGGCCTGCCGTGTATTGCTTCGGCCAGTCGACGTAGCGGCTCTGCAGCTTGGCGGCCTCGTGCAGCGTCCAGGCCGGGTCGGCCAGGTGCGGGCGCGCGACAGCGCACAGGTCGGCGCGGCCGGCCGCGATGATGCTGTTGGCCTGGTCGGCGTCGGTGATGGCGCCGACCGCGATGGTCGCGATGCCGACCTCGTTGCGGATGCGGTCGGCGAAGGGCGTCTGGTACATGCGGCCGTAGATCGGCTTGGCCGCGCGCGTGGTCTGGCCGGACGACACGTCGATGAAGTCGCAGCCGGCCTCCTTGAACAGGCGCGCGATCGCGACCGCGTCGTCGTCGGTGTTGCCGCCAGGCGCCCAGTCGTGCGCGGAGATGCGCACGCTCATCGGTCGATCGTCGGGCCACGCCGCCCGCATGGCGCGGAAGACTTCGAGCGGGTAGCGCGCGCGGTTCGCGATGTCGCCGCCGTACTCGTCGGTGCGCTGGTTGGTGAGTGGGCTCAGGAAGGACGCGAGCACGTAGCCGTGCGCGCAGTGCAGTTCGAGCCAGTCGAAGCCCGCGTCGGCAGCGCGGCGCGTGGCGGCGACGAACTGGTCGCGCAGCCGGTCCATGTCGGCGCGTGTCATCGCGGCGGGCGTCTGGTTCTGCTCGCCGTAGGCCAGGGCGCTCGCGGCCATCAGCGGCCAGTTGCCGTCGGGCAGCGGCTCGTCGGTGCCTTCCCAGCCGACCTGCGTCGAGCCCTTGGGGCCGCTGTGGCCCAGCTGCATACCGATCTTCGCGCTGCTCTGCGTATGCACGAAGTCGACGATGCGCTTGAAGGCGGCACCTTGCTCGTCGGTGTAGAGCCCGGGGCAGCCCGGCGTGATGCGGCCTTCGGGCGTCGGGCTGGTCATCTCGACGAAGACCAGCGCCGCGCCGCCCATGGCGCGTGCACCCAGGTGGACCAGGTGGAAGTCCTGCGGCACGCCGTCGACCGCGCTGTAGGTCGCCATCGGCGAGACCACGATACGGTTCTTCAGCGCCAGGCCGCGCACCTTGAAGGGCGTGAGCATCGGCGGGATCGGCTGGCCGCCCGCCAGCCACTTCTCGTAGCCGCCGAGCCAGGCCGCGTCGCGCAGGCGCAGGTTCTCGTGGCTGATGCGCTGGCTGCGCGTGAGCATCGAATAGGCGAATTGCTCGATCTGCATGCCGGTGTAGCGCGAGACGTTCTCGAACCACTCGGTCGAGTTGCGTGCGGCGTTCTGGATCTTCAGCACCTCGACGCTGCGGCGCGCCTCGTAGCCGACGAGCACTTCGTCGATGCTGCCGCCGTGGCCGAATTCGTCGGCCAGGTCGATGGCGTCTTCCATGGCCAGCTTGGTGCCCGAGCCGATCGAGAAGTGGGCTGTGTGGGCCGCGTCCCCCATCAGCACGACCGGCACGGTCTTGCCACCGATGTCGATGCGATGCGTCCAATGCTTGCAGATCACGCGCGGGAAGCGGATCCAGTTGGCCGAGCCGCGCAGGTGCGACGCATTGCTGATGAGCGAGTGCCCACCCAGATACTTGGCGAACAGCTTCTCGCAGAAGGCAATGGCTTCGGGCTGCTCCATCTGGTCGAGGCCATGCGCCTTCCAGACCTCCTCGGGCGTCTCGACGATGAAGGTCGAGGTGGTCTCGTCGAACTGGTAGGCGTGCGCCTGGAACCAGCCGTGTTCGGTCTCCTCGAACGCGAAGGTGAAGGCGTCGAAGGTCTGGTGCGTGCCGAGCCAGACGAAGCGGCACTTGCGCAGGTCGATGTCGGGCTGGTAGACCTCGGCGTAGCGCGTGCGGATGCGGCTGTTGAGGCCGTCGCTGGCGATCACCAGGTCGGCGCCGTACTGGGCGGCCAGCGCCTGGTCGTCGGTGGCGTCGGTCTCGAACACCAGGTTCACGCCCAGTTCGAGGCAGCGCTCCTGCAGGATGTTCAGCAGGCGCTTGCGGCCGATGCCGCAGAAGCCGTGGCCGCTGGAGCGGACCTGCCCGCCCTTGAAGAAGACCTGGATGTCATCCCAATGATGGAAGGATTCGCCGATCATCCGGGCCGTGCCGGCCTCGGCCACCTGGAGGTTGGCCAGCGTCTGGTCGCTCAGCACCACGCCCCAGCCGAAGGTATCGAACGGGCGGTTGCGCTCGACCACGGTGATGTCGAGATGCGGGTGCCGCGCCTTCATCAACAGGGCGAAATACAGCCCCGCGGGGCCGCCGCCGATACAGAGGATGCGCTGGAGTCCGGGTGCGAGGATATTCATGAATAAATAGTTTAGACATAAACATTCTGGTGTCAATGGGGACAGGGTCATCCGGATGGCCGGTTGACGGGCGCGACCGTGGTGGGAAAAATCATCGGCATGGCCAGCCTGATACCCAAAATCGAATCGCAACTGGCGTCGCTGCCGGTTCCCATCGCGCTCCAGCTGCCTGACGGCAGGACCGTGTCGCAGCCCGGCTCCCGGGTGACGCTGGCCTTCACCGACTGGACCTCGCTCGCCAAGCTGGCCGCGCGACAGGTCGGCGCGATCGGCGAGGCCTACGTCGAGGGACGGGTGCAGATCGAAGGCGCCATGCGCGACCTGACCGATGCCGCCGCCGGTCTCCTGCCCGGCAACCCGGTCGAGACGGACACCGGCTGGTGGTCGCGCATGATGCGCCGGGCCAAGTCCCGCGGCTCGCACACGCTGGGCAAGGACGCCGCGCAGATCGAGTTCCACTACGACGTCTCCGACGATTTCTACGCGCTCTGGCTCGATCCGCGGCGCGTGTACTCGTGCGCGTACTACCGTACCCCCGACCTCACGCTGGCCCAGGCCCAGGAAGCCAAGCTCGAACACATCTGCCGCAAGCTCATGCTCCAACCCGGCGAGCGTTTCCTCGACATCGGATCCGGCTGGGGCGGCCTGCTGCTGTGGGCCGCCGAGCATTACGGCGTGGACGCCACCGGCATCACGCTGTCGAAGAACCAGCACGCGCACGTCACGCGGCTCATCGAGGAGAAGGGCCTGCAGGGGCGGGTGCGGGTGGAACTGCGCGACTACCGCGAACTCGACCCGGGCCAGCCTTTCGACAAGATATCGTCGGTCGGGATGTTCGAGCACGTCGGCCGCACCAACATGCCGATCTACTTCCAGCAGATCCACGGGCTTCTGGCCCCAGGCGGCCTGGTGATGAACCACGGCATCACCTCCGGGCGGCTCGACTACCAGCAGCTGGGCGCCGGCATGGGGGACTTCATCGAGAAGTACATCTTCCCGGGCGGCGAGCTGCTGCACGTGACCCAGGTGCTGCGCGACATGGCCGGGGCCGGGCTGGAGATGGTCGACACCGAGAACCTGCGGCCGCACTACGCGCGCACGCTGTGGGCCTGGTCGGACGCGCTGGAAGCGCAGCTCGACGAGGCGCGTGCCGTGCTCCGCCGCACCAGCAGCGACGACGCGCGCGCCGAGCGCATCCTGCGCGCCTATCGGCTGTACCTGGCCGGTTCGGCGATGAGTTTCGAGCGGGGGTGGATCTCGCTGCACCAGATGCTGGCCACGCGACCGGACGGCGATGTGGCGAAGGGCCCGATGCGGGGTGCCCAATCGGTGTACCCTTTCGCCCGGGACTTCATCTACAAGTAAACAACATGCTCTACCGCTTCAAATCGCAGGCGACCGCCGATGTCGTGATGCTCGAACCCAGCGCCCGCCATCTGCTGGACATCGTCGGCAAGACCCCCGGTCCGCAGGGCATCATCACCAGCGAGCAGATCCCCGCGGCCATCGCGGCGCTCGAAGAGGCCGTCCGCCTGGAGCACGACCGGCACCGGCACAACGGCGACCCGTTCGCCGCCGAGGACCACGAAGAGCCCGCCGAGCGCGAGCACGTCGCACTGCACCAGCGGGCCGCCCCGCTGATCGACATGCTCAAACGCTCCGCCGCGGAGGGCAAGGACGTCGTCTGGGGCGTCTAGCCTCAGTCGACCTTGGCGCCGGAGTCCTTCACCACCTTCGCCCACTTCGCGTGCTCGCGCTCGATGTGCTTGGCGAACTCGGCGGGTGAATTCCCGCTGGGGATGGCGCCCTGCGCCAGCAGCTTTTCCTGCATCGCCGGCGTGGCGAGCGACTTGGCGACTTCCTGCTGGATGCGGTTGACGATGTCGGTCGGCGTGCCGGCCGGCGCCAGCAGGCCGAACCACGAACTGGCCTCGAAGCCCTTGAGCTGAGGGCCGCCGGCTTCTTCCACCGTCGGCACGTTGGGCAGGGCGGGCGAGCGCTTCGAGCTGGTCACGGCCAGCGCCACCAGCTTGCCGCCCTTGATCTGCTGCATCGACGACGGCAGGTTGTCGAACATCACGTCGGCCTGCCCGGCCACCATGTCGAGCAAGGCCGGGCCCGACCCCTTGTAGGGGATGTGCGTCATGAAGCTGCCGGTCATGCTCTTGAACAGCTCGCCCGCCAGGTGGATCGAGGTGCCGCTGCCGCTCGACGCCATGTTGAGCTTGCCGGGGTTGGCCTTGGCGTACTTGATGAAATCCTGCACGTTGCGGATGTTCAGTTCCTTCGCCTTCTCGGTATTCATCTCCATCACGTTCGGCACGGCGGCCACCAGCGTGATCGGCGTGAAGTCCTTGATCGGGTCGAACTGGAGCTTGGGGTACAGCGCGCGGTTGATGCCATGCGTGCCGACCGTGCCCATCAGCAGCGTGTAGCCGTCGTTCGGCGACTTGGCGACGATGTCGCTGCCCAGCT
>LNAQ01000266.1_pt1 | contig 12140 bp, 12 predicted proteins | sample 602591 | NCBI WGS metagenome assembly LNAQ01 (sample SAMN02440304, study PRJNA202911) | soil metagenome | biome: Subtropical and temperate rainforests or woodlands; isolation source: soil samples (1 kg each in a 20% v/v slurry with milli Q water) were... ... | reverse complement strand
GCAGCGAAGCCCAAGTGCGTTTACGGGCCAGCGTTCCAGTGGAATTCGGCCGGCGTATCATCGCTCCCCATTTGAGCCGGCTGCTCGATCGCCATCCCGGCCTGGAGATCAGCCTCTCGCTGAGTGACGAGGTCAGTGACCTGCTCAGCGAGCAGATCGATGTGTCGGTGCGTCTCGGTTCTTCGGTCGTCAGTGATGACATCGTCAGCAAGAAGGTGGGTGATTTCCAGCGTTGGGTGGTGGCGAGTCCCGACTACCTGATGCGCACCGGACTGCCCCATCACCCTCGTGATTTGCTGGAGCATCAATGCTTGCGGTTTGATTACCGCATGGGTCACCACAATTGGACATTCCAGGGCGATGAAGAAATCATCCGCTTGAATGTGCAGGGAAGACTGCAAAGCAACAATGCCGACATCCTGCGGGAGGCCGCCTTGGCGGGTGGCGGGGTGACGCTGTTGGCCGATTGGCTGGTGCGTGACGATGTTGGCGCCGGTCGGCTGACTCGCGTGCTTGAGCAGTATGAAGTCAACCCAGGGAGTGCGAGCACCTGCATCAACGCGCTGTATCTGCCCAACCATCGCGGCTCCAGTCGCATCAATGTGTTCATTGAATTTCTGCAGGAAATACTCGCCCCCTGAGCACATTGTCATTGGCGTCAAATCAGCGATTTATGGGGCGGTAAACGTGACCAATGTCTTGGGCTCCAGATACGCGCTCATCCCCCACCGGCCCATTTCCCGCCCAAGGCCTGAATGCTTGAAACCACCGAAGGGGGCACGCGGTTCGTGGGCCAGGGTGTTGATGAGCACACGTCCCGAATCGATCTGAAGGGCGATATTCACACAGCGTTCGTGGCTCTTTCCCAGCACCAGGGCGCTCAGCCCATAGTCCGTATCGTTAGCAATGCTGATCGCATCGGCGTCATCCTCGTAGGGGATGATCGTCAGCACGGGGCCGAAGATTTCCTCACGAGCGATGCGCATCCGGTTGTTGGCATCAGTGAAGATCGTCGGCTTCACGAACCATCCGGCGTGCAAGCCTTCCGGGCGACCTTCGCCACCCGCCAGCAACCGCGCGCCTTCTTCCTGGCCGCTACGGATGTAGCGCTGCACCCGTTCCCATTGTTTCTGGCTCACCATTGGGCCAATGTCGGTGTCGGCGTTGCGTGGATCACCCGACTGGATCTGTGAGACGCACGCCTTCGCAACCCTCTCGAACTCTGCCAACCGTCGGCGCGGCACAAGGATGCGAGTGCCCGCGATGCAAGCCTGGCCGCTGTTGAGAAATCCGGCTTGCAGCACCATTGGCATGACCGCCTGGAAATCCGCATCGTCAAGCACCACGGTGGGCGACTTGCCGCCCAGTTCGAGCGTCACGCGCTTCATGGTGTCGGCGCCGGTTCTTACCAGATGCTGACCGACAGCGGACGAACCCGTGAACGAGAGCTTGGCGACGTCGGGATGCCGGGCGATTTCCTCGCCAACCACATCGCCCCGCCCGTTGACGATATTGAATACACCCGGTGGCAGCCCCGCTTCGTGCAACGCCCTGATCACGACCTGGGTCTGTAACGCACTCATCTCGCTGGGCTTGATGACGGTGGTGCAGCCTGCCGCCAGCGCGGTGGCCAGCTTGTTGCAGATGAAGCCGGCATTGCTGTTCCAGGGCGTGATCAGACCCGTAACGCCCACGGGCGTCAGAATGACCTTGGCCATGCCGACCTGTTCTTCGAAATCGAACGCCTTCAGCGCATCGATCGCTTGCGCAATCACATCCATCGGGTAAGTCGCCATCCAGCGCCCGCGAACCGCAGGCGCGCCGTATTCCACGAGGATGGCTTCCAGCAGTTCTTCCTCCCTTGCCGCCATGGCCCGGTGCATGCGTTCCAGTGCCGCAATGCGCTCCTCCCGACGGGTGCGAGACCAGGCCGGAAATGCGGCCTTGGCGGCTGCGATCGCACGTTGTGCGTCCAGTGCATCGCCCAGCCGAACCTGACCGATGACTTGCTCGGTGCTCGGGTTATGGAGGTCGAACCATTCCTGACCGTGCGGTATGACGAACTCGCCGTTGATGTAGATGTGTTCAATGCGCTGCATGGCGATTCCTCGTTCAAATGAGCCTTTGTGCAGCGAAGTCTATGAGGGGCTTATTGTTCCGATAAGCTATCCTTTTGCTTATGTAGCATCCGCATTTTCAGGACAATCCATGCACAGAACAGGAATGACCGAGCTGGAAGTGGTTCTGGCCGTTGCGCGCCGCAGCAGTTTTCGAGGCGCGGCACAGGAATTGGGCATGTCCACCACCGCCGTGAGCAGCGCAGTGGCCGGCCTGGAAGCGCGCCTGAAAGTGCGCCTGTTCAATCGCTCCACGCGCAGCGTTGCCCTCACCGACATCGGGCGACGCTATGTGGAGCGCATTGCCCCTGCATTGGCGCAGATCAAAAGTGCCGGCGAAGAGGCCAGCGTCGGCCCCGACGAACCCAGCGGCACACTGCGCATCAATGCACCGTATGGCGCGGCCTACCTGCTGCTGGATCCGCTGCTCAAGCAGTACGCTCAGCGCTATCCCGAGGTGCGCATCGACATCGTCAGTGAGTCAAGCATGGTCGACATCGTCGCCGGGGGCTTCGACGCCGGGATTCGCCTGGCAGAGTCCGTACCGCAAGACATGATTGCTGTGGCGCTGTCAGGTGACATGCGGATGCTCGTGGTGGCAGCGCCCGAGTATCTTGAACACCATGGCGTGCCCGAGCACCCGCGAGACCTACTCACCCACCACAGCATCGGCATGCGCATGGCCCACGGAGGTCTCTACCATTGGGAGCTGGAGCGCGACGGCCAGAAGTTGCAGATGGAGCTGCCGGTGCGCCTTGTGTTCAATGAGTTGCTGGCCATCAAACAGGCCGTGTTGTTGGGCCTTGGCATCGGTTTCATTTCCGAGGGGTTCATCCGGGAAGAACTTGCAAGCGGGGCCCTGGTGCCGGTGCTGATGCCGTGGTGCCCGTCGTTTGGCGGGTTGAGGCTCTACTACTCGGGCCATCGCTTCGTGCCGGCGCGATTGCGCGCACTGATTGATCTGGTGCACGAGTTGCGGCCCAATCCGGTTTGATTCGGGCGACGAGTGCACACTCGAATCCTGAGGATCGCTTCGCGCCAGGTGCTCTTGGCACGAGCCGTATGCGGTAGTTGCTCACGTCTGGATCTGTGCGGTGGGGGTAGATAACGGCCATCCCTACCGCGACCCATTAACCCGCCGGGCTTTCGCCACTGAAGTTACATTGCCGAGCGTCAACTGTGTCGCAATGGCCATTTCTCAAAGGTGTTAACGGCTATACGCAGTGGGGCGGGCTGACGAGCATTGTGCTTTGCATGGTGCTGTACATGGGCGTCACGGGCTTGCTGGGAGCCAATTGCACGGCGAGTCTGATGAGTATGTTCCCGGGGCAGGCGGGGGCGAGTGTCGCCCTGGGTATTTCGGTGCAATTCGCCAGCGGGGCGCTGGCCAGTCTGTGGGTCAGTCGCCTGGCCGATGGCACCCCATGGCCCATGTGCCTGGTGGTGGGAAGCTGTGGGCTTGGCTGCCTGGTTGCGTATGGCATCTCGATCCGCGTGCCTATCAATCCAGCCGCTGCGCGGGATGAAGTGAGTGCGACGCTTCGACCCTGACTTCTACATGCTTGGGCAGGTGTCCTGTCCTGAATGAGGCGAAAGGAACGTTTTTTCAGCGCGGCTTAAGGGTGTCCGTCATGGTTTGAAACTCCGTTACGACGGTTACACCTGTCGTCTCGAGCCGATCCATATTCATCAACGCGTCGATGGACTGCTCCAGGCTGATGGTTTTACCTACGAGTTTTTCTGGCGCCAGTTTGCCGGAGGTGAGTTGTCACAATACAACGGGTGAGGCGGACTTTTTACTTGAGGTAATTGCACGAGACTTGGACAGCTAGACCCGCTTTGTCGAAAAAGTGCTGAGGAAGCTCCCTGGCGTTTCAAGTATTCGATTGAACCTCTCCCGACGTGAGATGAAGGCCACCAATAGACTGCCCGTGAATGAGCTCTTGAATATCTGAATTCTGTTGGGACAGGGGCCAGGATCATCAGCTTGATTCGGGCTCCTGATACAGCCGCCGATCAGTAGCGAGGAGCAGTAGACTTTCCATCAATTTGCCCTGGCAGGTCCGACCGGGCATAGCGTCAGACACTATCGACACTGGCGCGAATCTTGTCGGCCAGCCCCAGCAACGGCCCGGCGTATTGTGCGACAACCGCCTCGATCGACTGCGGGGTGGATAAGCTGATATTCAAAATATGGTCCTGGTAATTGCGGATGCCTAGCGGGGTTGAAATGGCCACGACTTCGGCCTGCCAGGATGCTGCGCAATACCCTCGAAGTCGCACGCTCTCGCAGGCATCGACAATATCCGTTTCCAACACCTTCCACCTGGCATCGCAGCGCCTGGACTTGAAGTGGTCCATCAGCGCTTGCCGTTTCTGCACGGTAATTGTCGCCAGATAGGCACGCCCCAGGGACGTAAATTCCATGGGCACCCTTTGACCGGTTTGTACTGTACGCGGTGTGTTCTTGCGGCTCAGTCGGATCGACTCCAGATAAATCATTTCATCCCGGTCGGCAGCGGCCAGCCCCACATTCACTCTTAGCGTGTGGGCGGCTTCACGCATCAGTGGCGCGGCAAGGTGTATCAGCGAGCTGCTGTTGTACATGGCATTGGCAAAACAAAGGGTCGCGGGGGCGAGGCGATAAGCACTGCGCTGGCCGTCGTACACCAGCATGCCGCTGTGGATCAGTGTCTGGGTCAAACGACTGATCGTGGACTTGGACAAACCGGTGCGCTCGCTGATATCGCCATTGCCCAGGTATTCGGTGCCCGCACGGAAGGCCCGCAGAATTTCCAGGCCGCGCTCAAGCGAACGGTTTATCGGCGCTTTGCCGGCGCCCCCATGCACGACGCGCTGCTCAAACGCCTGCAGGCGGCCTTCGAGCCCGAGCTCTTCGTGAACCACTATGGCTCCTCGGAGGTGTACACCTTCTCCATCGACCAGCAGGCGCCGGACAAGCCCGGCAGCGCCGGCCGCGCCGGCATCAACACCCGGCTGCGTGTGGTGCGCCTGGACGCGTCCGACGTCGACGACCGCGTGGGCCCGAGGGTGGAGGGCCAGATCATTGCCGACCTGCGCGGCGACGAAGCCTTTGAGGGCTACTGGAAACGCAAGGACGCCAATGCCAAGTCCCTGCGCGGCGGCTGGTACTTCACCGGCGACACCGGCTACCTCGACGAGGACGGCGACCTGTTCGTGACCGGCCGGGTGGACGACATGATCATCAGCGGCGGCGAGAACATCTCGCCGGTCGACATCGAGTCCGTCATCTCGCTGTGCCCTGGCGTGGGCGAAGTGGCCGTGGCCGGCCTGTCGGACGAGCGCTGGGGACAGCGGGTCGTGGCCTTCGTCACCACCCGCGACGGCAGCGCGGCGCTGGATGCGCAGGCGCTGGACGCGCACTGCCGCAGCTCCGACCTGCCCAACTTCAAGCGGCCGCGCGAGTATGTGTTCGTCGCCGAGATCCCCAAATCCCCCGTCGGCAAGGTGCTGCGCCGCAAGCTCGTGGCTGGCGAGTACACGCCCCTGCAGGTCGACGAAAACCGTTCCGCCTGATCCCACTTCACCACCGCACACCCATGACCAATTCCGCCCCCGCCCTTTCCACCGACCTGCGCTGCTGGCTGGCCCACCTGTCCGACACTGGCCGCCTGGCCGTCATCCGCGAAGGCGTGAAGCTCGAACACCAGCTGGCCGCCATCGCCAAGCGGCTCGACGGCCGGCAGGCGGCCTATTTCCCCCGGCCCGGCGGGCATGACGTGCCGGTGGTGTCGGGCTTCATGTCGCGCCGCGGCTGGATCGCCGAAGCCATGGGCGTGACCGAGGCGCAACTGCTGCAGCGCTTCCGCCAGGCCGCCGAGAACCCGCTGCCCTGGCGGGAGGTGCCGGCGGGCGAGGCGCTCTGCCAGCAGGTGGTACACAAGGGCGTCGATCCGCGCCAGGTGCTGCCCATCCCCACCCACAGCGAGCACGACAACGGCCCCTACATCACCGCCGGCCTGGTGATCGCCCGCAACCCGAAGACGGGGGTGCAGAACGTCTCGATCAACCGGATCCAGGTCCACTCCAAGGAGCGCATGGCCATCCTGATGCTGCCGCGCCACCTCTGGGCCTTCTACAAGGAGGCCGAAGCGCGCAAGCAGCCGCTGGAAGTGGCGGTGGTGATCGGAGTCGACCCGCTCACGCTGCTGGCCTCGCAGGCCATCGCCCCGCTCGATTGCGACGAGCTGGAGATCGCCGGCGCCTTGCACGGAGCGCCGCTGCGCGTGGCCAAGTGCCTGACCAATGACGTGCGCGTGCCGGCCGACGCCGAGGTGGTGATCGAAGGACGCATCCTCCCTGGCGTCAAGGAGCTGGAAGGCCCCTTCGGTGAGTTCCCCAAGTACTACAGCGCGCGCGAGCACCGCGAGGTGATCGAGGTGGACGCCATCACCCATCGCCGCGATCCGGTCTTCCACACCATCGTGCCAGCGGAGATGGAGCACCTCCTGCTGGGCTCCATCCCGCGCGAGGCGACGCTGCTGGCCCACCTGCAGCGCAGCTTCCCCAACGTGCTGGACGTCCATCTATCGATCGGCGGCGTCGGTCGCTACCACCTGTTCGTCAAGATCAGGAAGACCCACGAAGGCCAGCCCAAGAACGTCATCTGCGCCGCCTTCGGAGCGCACTACGACATCAAGCAGGTGGTGGTCGTGGACGACGACGTGGAGGTGCACGACCCGCTGCAGGTGGAATGGGCGGTGGCCACGCGCTTCCAGGCGGACCGAGACCTGGTCGTGATCGCCGGAGCGCAAGGCTCGGTGCTTGATCCTTCCACCACGGTGGGCCAGGAATTCGGCGAGAACAGCGCGCCGCCGTCCCACGTGCAGGGCATCAGCGCCAAGATGGGCCTGGATGCCACCAGGCCGGTGGTCTACCACGAGCACGTCTTCACCAAGGTGCGCGTGCCGGGTGAGGACACCGAGGACCTGGACGCGCTGATCGACACCTCGGCCCGCGTCGACTTCCAGACCGGCAAGGTGCAAAGATGACCACAAAGCGCCTGATCGTGGCCATCACCGGTGCCAGCGGCGCCATCTACGGCATCCGCCTGCTGCAGGTGCTGCGCACGCTGCCCGGGTGGGAGACGCACCTGGTGCTGTCCGCCTCCGGCGCGCTCACCGCCGCTCAGGAGGTGGACCTCAAGCGCAGCGAGATCGAGGCCCTGGCCGACGAGGTGCACAGCGTCAAGGACATCGGCGCCGTCGTGTCCAGCGGATCCTTCCACACCGCCGGCATGGTGGTAGCGCCCTGCTCGATGAAGACACTGGCCGGCATCGCACATGGGCTGGCCGACAACCTGGTCAGCCGCGCCGCCGACGTGGTGCTGAAGGAACGGCGTCGCCTGGTGCTCCTGGCGCGCGAGACGCCCCTGAACCTGGCGCACCTTCGCAACATGGTCGCCGTGACCGAGATGGGCGCCATCGTGTTCCCGCCCGTGCCGGCCTTCTACGTCCGTCCCGCGTCGCTCGACGACATGGTCAACCACACCGTCGGCCGCGTGCTGGACCTGTTCGACGTAGATCACAGTGATCTCGTCAAACGCTGGGAGGGCCTGCGCCGGCCTCAGCCGGCCGCCCTGGTGCGCATGCCCAATCCCTGAATCCCTTTCTTCCATTGATCCACGAGAGCCCTTCCATGACCCAATTGACCCACCCGGCCCAAACCCTGCTCCAACAGCTGGATGGCTTCAGCGTCCAGATCGACGCCGAGCGCGAGCGCGCAGACATCGTGCTGCACCGCCCGCCCTACAACATCATCTCCATGGCCCAGCGCGACCAGCTGAGGCTGGTGTTCGAGTCGCTGGACGAGAACCCGGCCGTGCGGGTGATCGTGCTGCGCGCCCAAGGCGAGCACTTCTCCAGCGGCGGCGACATCAAGGGCTTTCTGGAAGCATCCCCGGAGCACGTCTCCAAGCTGGCTTGGAACATCGCCGCCCCCGCTCGTTGCAGCAAGCCGGTGATCGCCGCCAACCGTGGCTACTGCTTCGGTGTCGGCTTCGAGATTTCGCTGGCCTGCGACTTCCGGCTGGTGACCGAAACCACGCGCTACGCCTTGCCCGAACAGAAACTGGGCCAGATCCCCGGCTCCGGCGGATCGGCACGCCTGCAAAAGATGGTGGGCATCACCCGCACCAAGGACATCGTGATGCGTTCGCGCCGCATTCCGGGCCAGCAGGCGTACGAGTGGGGCGTGGCCACCGAATGCGTGCCCGATGCCGAGCTGGAAGCGGCCACCGATCGCCTGGTCGACGAGCTGCGCGCCTTCTCGCCGATCGCGCAACGCACCGCCAAGAAGTTGCTGAACGACACCGAAGACTCCACGCTCACTGTGGCCATCGAGCTGGAAGGTCATTGCTACAGCCGGCTGCGCAGCTCCGATGACTTCCGCGAGGGCGTCGAGGCCTTCCACGGCAAGCGCAATCCCAGGTTCATCGGTTCCTGAACGTCGGTCGAATTCGAAGGTGCTGCCTCCCATGACCGATGCAAAGCCCGTCAGCAAGCAGGATGCGTGGAACTTCATCGTGGCACGCTATCGCGACCTCACGCCCGACGAGTCGAAGCATCTCCACGGACTGCAGGATGCGCATGGGCTGGACATCGTGCTGCACCTGTTTCAGGAGTACTCGGCCTTGCGGCTCGGACGATCACTCACGCCAGACGAAGTCGCCTCCGCCGAATCGCAGATCGCCGGTTGGCGCTCCGAAGTGATCTTGCCCCTGCGGCGACTGCGGCGGGGCCTGGAGGATCCGCCCAGCTTCGCTACAGGCCAGCCGGAGAGTGCGCAGGCACTTCGTGCCCTCATTGGCCGGGCAGAACTGGAAGCCGAGCAGGCCGAGTTGTACGCGCTATGTGACTGGCTTTCTTCCCAGGCATGCCCCCCGGCCCGCACTTCGACGATCGTGGTGGACGAGCTGAAGCGCGAAAGCCGCATGCAGTACGCCAGTCTCTCTTGGCCGTGGTGATTGCGCGCCTCTCGCTCCAGCACCTTGAAACCGGGGCGATGATGGGGGGCCCGCAGATCCAAGGCACCGGCCAGCCGCATCGGTGAAGCGACGGCCACGTTGACACTCACCGCCGTTGGCGACGGCGACGTTCCTTCAGGAGGATCGATGACGACAGCACTCAGGATCGCGCAGGGCAGATTCGGTCGCTTGGCACTGCTCGACATGGATACACCGCTGGTTTCGCATGCGCACTCGCAGTGCCACGTGATCTTCAAAGCCAGCGGCGCCGATTCCGCCTTCTACGTCAGCGAGGAGCGGCTTCCGGTCACCGACCGCACCGCTATCCTGGTGAATGCCTGGGAGCCGCATTACTTCTACAGCGAACCGGACTTTCCGCGCACCGTCTACCTGGCGCTCTACATCGAACCCAGGTGGCTGGCGACGCTGCACGACCCGTTGCGCCTGGCGGCCCATCCCCGCTTCTTCCCGCGGCCCTGCGTCCAGATCACTCCCCGCATCCGCAAGCTGGCGGATGACCTGATCGGTGAACTGATGTCGCCGATCCCGATGAAGCAGGAGCGCCTAGAGAGCGCGTTGTTCGACCTGATGCTGGCGGTCAGCGAACAGTTCTCGGCATGGGAGAGCATCCAGGACCTGGTGCGGCCGGAAGGGCTGCGACTGCCCGATTCGCGCATCCAGCGCGCGCTCAACCACATCGGAGAGCACCTGGGCCAGGCACTGGATGCGGACCGGCTGGCCGCCTCGGCGCATCTGTCGCGCGCGCAGTTCTTCGTGCGCTTTCGCCGCTGCACCGGGATGACGCCGCACGTCTACGTCAACACCTTGCGTGCCGAGACCGCCTGCCGGCGGCTGGCGCAGGCGGACGATCGCACCAGCCTCGGGCGCCTCGCGGAAGACCTGGGCTTCCCCGACCAGGGCCACTTCACGCGCTTCATCCGCGGCCAGATCGGCGTGACGCCCGGCGAGTACCGGCGCGTGGTGCAGGTGTATTGACTGCTACTTCAGCTTTTCCAGTGTTCCCGCAGAAGGAACACAGACGAGCATTGCCTCGTAGGTGTCGAGAATGTTGTCCAGTGTGAATTTGCGCGTCCACAGGCGCGACGACGCGGGCGCGTCGTCAGCCGGCGCTTCCTTGATCGAGAACACCGTCGTCGTGTAGATCGCCACTAGTGACATGCGCTGTTCCAGCACCGGGGTAGGGATGTGGGCAAGCAGATTGCGGAAATGCTCGAGGCAGCGGCGATAGCCGGTATTCCACTTGGCGCCAATGTAGGCGCGGAAAAGCTCGCGATGCGTGAGCTGCACGTTCGACAGGAAGCGCAGGTAGGTGCTGCCTTCGGATTCGGTCACCGTCAGCTGGTACACCGGCCGGACGAAGGCGTCCAGCACATCACGCACATGGCGCGGTCCACCGTCCTCCGCCATCTGGTCGAGCAGGGCCAGGCGAAAGGCATCCACTTTCTGCGCGCCGTCGACCAGCAGCTCGCCGATCAATTCGTCTTTCGATCCGAAGTGGTACTGCAGCGAAGCCTTGTTGCGCTGCCCGGCCGCCGCAACGATATCGGCCACCGTAACGCCGTCGATGCCGTGCTGCGCGAACAGGCGCTGTGCAACGGCCTTCATCCGAACCTTCGTTTCCCTTCCGTCCGAGCGCACGGGTTTCAATGTTGACATTGCTAGTTAATTGTGTAGACTTAAATAAGGCAGTGTACTTAAATCACTACCGAAAGGCCAGTCCGGTGCGTCCGCGCCGGATTGCTGTGCGAAATGAAAGGAGCCATCATGAATCGCGAAGAGGAAATCGTTGCACGGTCCCTGTCCTACAGGAAGCAATACGTGGAAGACACCCCCGGCTGGTACCGCGGCGAGCTGCACTTGGGCTTCACGCTGGTATTCACCATCGGCGTGGTCTGGTATTGCGCAGCGCAGCTACAGAACACGACCTGGCAGGAATGGCTGTTCGTCGTGGTTCCGATGTTTCTGTTCGGGAACTGGGCGGAATGGGCCGGGCACCGCTACTTGTTGCACAGCCCTAAGAGCTGGATCAAGCCGGCCTACAAGCGCCACGTCGCGACCCACCACCAGTTCTTCTCCCACAAGACGCTCGATTACAACGGCCACAAGGAGTGGCGCGCGTTGCTGTTTCCGCCGTTCGCGCCCGTGCTGTTTGTGCTGGCGGCCCTGCCGGCGGCCCTGCTGATCGGCAACCTGTGGTCGGCCAACGCGGGGTACATCGCCATGCTGACGATGGCGTCGTACTTCCTGATGTACGAAGGCCTGCATACCTTGTCGCACCTCGAGCACCCGATTCTGGATCGCCTGCCGCTGGTCAACACGGTGCGGCGCATGCATGTACTTCATCATAACCCTGACTTCATGCACACCCGTAACTTCAACCTCACCTTCCCCATCTGCGATGCGCTGTTCGGCACCAGCGACCTGAACAAGGGCCTGCTCGGCACGCTGTTCAATGGCATGTCGGACGAGGCGCGAAACGAGGAGGACCAGGCTAGGTTGCGTGCCCAGCAGGTTGACCGCACCGGCCATACGAATCCTGCCGGTAGGGGCGCTGTTGGCGCAGCCACGTGCGAAACGTCGGGTATGCAGGACGCCAGGCAGGGCTAACAAGGAGGGGCGCATTTCGCCCCTCGGTCGCGAACCCATGCTGCTACTGCACATCGATTCAGACTCCATGGCAAAAAGTCGGAGCTTTTGTCAATGCGGTGCCCGGCGCCGGCTCGTAAAGTGCACCAAGCGTTGCGGGCCTGCATGCAGGATTGCCGGTCAGTGGCAACCAGTCCAGGAAATTTGAGAGCCACTCACACATCGAACGAAGGAGACAACACATGAAATTCAACAAGCTGCTCACTATCCTCGCCGCCGCCGCCGGACTCGCCCTCGGCGCGGCAGCCCATGCGAAGGAAATGCGCCTGGGCCTCATCGTGCCGGCCAGCCACGAATGGTCGAAGGCCGCTGTCGCGATGGGCGAAGAGCTCAAGCAAAAGACCAATGGC
>LNAQ01000263.1_pt1 | contig 12191 bp, 9 predicted proteins | sample 602591 | NCBI WGS metagenome assembly LNAQ01 (sample SAMN02440304, study PRJNA202911) | soil metagenome | biome: Subtropical and temperate rainforests or woodlands; isolation source: soil samples (1 kg each in a 20% v/v slurry with milli Q water) were... ... | reverse complement strand
CAGGCCGGGGGCGTCGGCGTGGATGACTTTGGCGACGCCGGTGATTTGGGCTGCAGCCTGGGCTGCGGCGCTGGCGTTGTGGCCGGCGACGAGAACGTGGACGTCGCCGCCGCAGGCGACGGCGGCCGTGACGGTGTTCAGGGTGGCGCCTTTGATGGAGGCGTTGTCGTGTTCAGCAATAACGAGTACCGACATTTAGATCACCTTCGCTTCGTTCTTGAGTTTTTCGACCAGGGCGGCCACGTCGGCCACCTTGATGCCGGCGCCGCGTTTGGCGGGTTCGGTCACTTTGAGGGTTTTGAGGCGCGGTGCCACGTCCACGCCGAGGTCTTCGGGCTTGAAGGTGTCGAGCTGCTTTTTCTTGGCCTTCATGATGTTGGGCAAGGTGACGTAGCGGGGCTCGTTCAGGCGCAGGTCGGTGGTGATGACGGCGGGCAGGCTCAAGGCCAGGGTTTCCAGGCCGCCGTCGACTTCGCGGGTGACGCTGACGCTGTCGGCCGTCAGTTCGACCTTGCTGGCAAAGGTGGCCTGGGGCAGGTCGGCCAGGGCGGCGAGCATCTGGCCGGTCTGGTTGGCGTCGTCGTCGATGGCTTGTTTGCCCAGGATGATGAGGCCGGGTTGTTCTTTGTCCACCAATGCCTTCAAGAGCTTGGCGACGGCCAGGGGCTGCAGTTCTGCGTCGGTTTCCACCAGGATGGCGCGGTCGGCGCCGATGGCCATGGCGGTGCGCAGGGTTTCCTGGCATTGCGTCACGCCGCAAGAGACGGCGATGACTTCGGTCACCAGGCCTTTTTCTTTCAGGCGCACGGCTTCTTCAACGGCGATTTCGTCAAAGGGGTTCATGCTCATCTTGACGTTGGCGATGTCCACGCCGCTGCCGTCCGATTTGACGCGGACTTTGACGTTGTAGTCAACCACGCGTTTGACTGGGACGAGAATTTTCATGGGGTATTTCCTTGCTAGGTTCCTGAAATGAAATGTGCGGGCTAGGCCGTCGGGCGCAGCATGCCCGCCAGGCGCCCGGAGATCAGCGCCTCGGCCTGGGCCATGATGGAGTCAATCAATTGCTGCACGGTGGGCACGTCGTGGATCAGGCCGGCCACCATGCCGCAAGACCAGACACCGGCCTCCATCTCGCCCTGCTGCATGATGCGCGGATAGACGCCAGCCACCTCGGGCGCGATGTCCGCGAAGGTGATGGCCGCGCCCAGTTCGCGCTCTTTTTGCAGCAGGCGCTCGGTGGCGGCATTGGTCAGCACGCGCTCGGTGTTGCGCAGCGGGCGCATCACCAGGCGGGTGTCGAGTTCGCTGGCCGCCACGATGGCACGCTTGACGTTGTCGTGCACGGGCGCCTCTTGCGTGGCGATGAAACGCGTGCCCATGTTGATGCCCTCGGCGCCGAGTGCCAGCGCGGCCACCAGCGAGCGGCCATCGGCCATGCCGCCAGATGCGACGAAGGGAATCTTCAGCGCCTCTGCCGCGCGCGGCAGCAGGATGAAATTGGGCACATCATCCTCGCCCGGATGGCCGCCACATTCAAAACCATCGACGCTGATCGCGTCGCAGCCAATCGATTCGGCCTTGAGCGCATGGCGCACCGAGGTGCATTTGTGGATGACCTTGATGCCGGCATCCTTGAGGGCGGGCAGCCATTTTTGCGGGTTGTTGCCCGCCGTTTCGACCACTTTCACGCCGCCTTCGATGATGGCCTTCACGTAGCCGGGGTAGTCGGGCGGGTTGACCGATGGCAAAAAGGTCAGGTTCACGCCGAAGGGCTTGTCGGTCATGGCGCGGCAGCGCGCAATCTCGCGCGCCAGCAGCTCGGGCGTGCGCTGCGTGAGGCCGGTGATGATGCCCAGGCCGCCGGCATTGGAGACCGCCGCCGCCAGCTCGGCCAGGCCGACGTGGTGCATGCCGCCCTGGATGATGGGGTGTTCGATGCCAAAGAGTTCGGTGATGCGTGTCTTCATGGCGGCGTTACTCAGAGGCGATGCCCTTGGCGCGGATCAACTGGCCCCAGCGGGTGTAGTCCTGCTGCACGCGCTGGCCCATTTGCGCCGGGTCCTGGAAATGGGCAATGGCGCCCGCGTTGAGCAGCTTGTCCTGGATTTCCTTGTCGGCCAGGATCTGCTTGACCTCGCCCGCGATGCGCTCGACCACGGCCTTGGGCGTGCCCGCAGGCGCCAGCAGGCCGCCCCACGATACGGCGTCGTAGCCCTTGATGCCCTGCTCGGCAATGGTCTTGACCTCGGGCAGCATGGTCACGCGCTGGGGCGAGCCCACGGCAATCGCGCGCAGCTTGCCCGCCTGGATGTGCGGCAGCGCGGCAACCAGGTCAGCGTACATGATGGGCACTTGGCCGCCAATGGTGTCGGTGATGGCCGGCACGCCGCCCTTGTAGGGCACATGCTGCATGTCAAAGCCGGCCATCTGCTTGAGCATCTCCATGCTCAGGTGACCAAAACTGCCAGCGCCCGAGCTGGTGTAGTTGAGCGGCGTCTTCTGCGCCTTGGCATGGGCGATGAGGCTCTTGAGGTCGGTCACATCGGGCAGCAGCCTGGGGTTGACCACCACCACGATGGGCAGGTCGTACACCGTGGCCACGGGCGTGAAGTCTTTCACCGTGTCGTAGCCGGCCTTTTTGTACAGGTGCGGCGCCAGCAGCGTGGGCGTGGCCAGCATCATCAGCGTGTAGCCGTCGGCCGGGCTTTTGCTGACCTGGGCGGCAGCAATCGACCCCGAGGCACCCGCCTTGTTCTCGACGAGCACGGTCTGCTTGAGGCGCTCACCCAGCTTCTGGCCGACGATGCGCGAAGCCGTGTCAGTAGGGCCGCCCGCCGGAAAGGGCACGACCAGCTTGATCATCTTGTCAGGCCAGGCTGCCTGCTGCGCCATGGCGCTGCCGACCAGCAGCGGCGCAACAGCCAGGGCCAAGACGGTGCGTCGGCAAAAAGGTGAAAATTTCATGGCAGTCTCCGTTTTATATAAAAACAGGCTCTAGCGCTTATTCAGCAAGCGCCAATAGCTATCATTTTTGACATATTTAAGCCTGCGGCAGCGTCAGTACGCCCTTGTCACGCAGCGCCTGCAGCTCCTGCTCGGACAGTTGCAGCAGTTGCTGCAGCACCTCGCGGGTGCCCTCGCCCAGCGTGGGCGGCGCATTGCGAATCGGCAGGCGCTGGCCATCGAGCCGGTAGGGGGGCGCGAACACCTGCGTGGTGCCCGCCACCGGGTGGGGCATTTCTTGCAGCAGGCCGCCACGGCGGGTGCGCTCGCTGGTCAGGGCCTCGTGCAGGCCGGCCACCTTGCCGCAGGGGATGCCGGCGGTCGTCAGGCGCTGCAGCAGCACGTCGCGCGGAAAGCTGGCAATCAGCTCTTTCATCACCGGCAGCAGGGTCAGGCGGTTCTTGGCGCGCTCCACGTTGGTGGCGTAGCGCGGGTCTTCGACGATGTCGGGGCGCATCACCACCTGGCGGCAGAATTTGTCAAACTGGCTGTTGTTGCCCACGGCCACGATGAGCGGGCCGTCGGCGGCATCGAACATGCCATAGGGGACGATGGAGGGATGGGCGTTGCCATAGCGCTGGGGGTCGTGCCCCAACAGCATGGCGTCGAGCCCGTAGTAGCCGGTGATCATGACGCCGCAGTCGTACAGCGCCATCTCGATCAGGCGCCCCTTGCCGGTGCGCGTGCGCTGAAACAGCGCGGCCAGCACGGCCTGGGCGGCGTACATGCCGGTCATCAGGTCCACCACGGCAACGCCGAACTTGAGCGGCGGCTGGTTCGCCTCGCCGTTCAGGGCCATCAGCCCGGCTTCGCCCTGGATCACAAGGTCATAGCCGGGGCGCTTGGCCTCGGGGCCCGAGGTGTCGTAGCCGGCCACGGCGCAATAAATCAGACCGGGCTGGAGCGCCTTGAGCTGCTCGTAGCCCAGGCCGAGTTTTTCGGCGCCGCCGGTCTTGAAGTTGTGGATGACCACGTCGCACTGCGGCAGCAGCTCGTGGATGATCTTGAGCCCTTCGGGCGTCTGCAGATCCACGGTGACGGACCGCTTGTTGCGGTTCATGCTGTTGTAGTAGGTGGTTTCGGTCTTGCCGATGCGCATGCCCCAGTCGCGCGTGTCGTCACCGCGTCCGGGGTGCTCCACCTTGATGACCTCGGCGCCGAAGTCGGCCAGCACCATGCCGCACAGCGGCCCGGCAAACACGCGCGAGAGGTCGAGCACGCGCACGCCCGCGAGGGGAAAGTCCATGCCGTCAGGCGGGGTGGTGGGTGTTGTTGTGGTCGTTGTGGTGGTCATGTGTGTTTGTCTCCTTGCCAGCGCTCAGGCCGGGGGTTGGCGCAGTGGCGCGAAATCGGGCAGCCGCTTTTCGTTGAAGGCGCGCACGCCCTCCTTCGACTCGTCGGTCTCGTAGTACAGCGCCAGCGCCTGCAGGCCCATGGAGGCCTGCCCGCGAATGTGCTCGCTGTCGGCGTTGAAGGAGCGCTTGGCGATGGCCAGCGCGGTCGGGCTCTTGGCCATGATCTCGGCGCACCAGGCGGCGACTTCGGCGTCCAGTTCCTGGTGCGGCACCACCTTGTTGACCAGGCCCATGCGCTCGGCCTCGTCGGCCGTGTAGCGGCGGCACAGGTACCAGATCTCGCGCGCCTTCTTCTCGCCGACGGCGCGCGCCAGATAGGCGGTGCCGTAGCCCGGATCGACCGAGCCCATCTTGGGGCCGACCTGGCCGAACTGCGCCCTGTCCGAGGCGATGGTCAGGTCGCACAGCAGCGCCAGCACGTTGCCGCCGCCGATGGCGTAGCCCTGCACGCGGGCGATGACCGGCTTGGGCACGTCGCGGATGACGGTGTGCAGCTCTTCCACCGGCAGGCCGATGGTGCCGCGGCCGCCATAGCTGCCGGCGTGGGATTTCTGGTCGCCGCCGGTGCAGAAAGCCTTTTCCCCTGTGCCGGTGAAAACGATCACGCCGACTTCGGGGTCCTTGCCCGCCATATCGAGCGCCTCGGCGGCATCGACGCTGCGGCCGGTGAACGCCAGTTCGCAGGCGCGCGACATGCCGACCACGCGCGGCAGAAGCCAGGCGCCGCCGTCTCCCGGCGTCAGGCCCAGCTTGACGAAGCTCTCGGCGAAACGCGCTTCTTCAGCAGCCAGGCGCATATCGCACATGCACGCCAGATCGCAGCCGGCGCCAATTGCCGCGCCATTAACCGCCGCGATCAAGGGCACATCGAGGCGCGCCTGGGTTTTGGCCAGCACCTCGTCAGCGCTGACACCCGGCGCAAGCTCGGTAAGCCGCAACCCATCAGGGGTTACTTCCATCACCCCCAGATCGGTAATGATCAGGCTCACCACGCCCACGCCCGTCAGCGGCAGCGTGCATTCGGGCAGCAGCTTCATGTCTTCCGTACCGTCTTTCTTGCGGGCGACGTGTTCCATAAGCACCACCACCTTGCCCACCCCGGCCACCAGATCCATAGCGCCGCCCATGCCTTTGACCATTTTCCCCGGAATCATCCAATTCGCCAGGTCGCCTTTTTCAGAAACCTGCATGGCACCCAGGATAGCCAGATTGATTTTGCCGCCCCGAATCATGGCAAATGAATCGGCCGAGGCAAAAAATGACGAGCCCGGCAGCGTGGTAATCGTTTGCTTGCCCGCGTTGATCAAATCGGCATCGATATTGTCTTCCGTCGGGAATGGCCCAATACCCAGCAAGCCGTTTTCCGACTGCAGCCAGACCTCGATGCCGGCGGGGACATAATTAGCCACCAGCGTCGGCAAGCCGATGCCCAGGTTCACATAAAAACCGTCTTTCAATTCGCGGGCGGCACGCGCCGCCATTTCTTCACGAGTCCAAGCCATTATTCTGTCTCCTTATGCGTTGCTGAGCGTGCGCTGTTCGATACGTTTTTCGGGATTGGCATTAAGCACAATACGGTGAACGAAAATACCCGGCAAATGCACCGCATCGGGGTCGATGGCGCCCGTCTCAACCACTTTCTCGACCTCGACAATCGTGATCTTTCCGGCCATCGCCACATTGGGATTGAAATTGCGGGCGGTCTTGCGAAACACCAGGTTGCCGCTACGGTCGGCCATATAGGCTTTGACCAGGGAAACATCCGGCGTCAGCGAGCGCTCCATCACGTATTGCTCGCCATCGAATTCGCGTACCTCTTTGCCGTCGGCAACCACAGTGCCTACGCCGGTGCGCGTAAAAAACGCCGGAATGCCAGCGCCGCCGGCGCGCAGTTTTTCAGCCAGCGTGCCCTGAGGGGTGAATTCAAGTTCAAGTTCCCCGGCCAGGAACTGCCGCTCGAACTCTTTGTTTTCGCCGACATACGAGGCAATCATTTTCTTGATCTGACGCGTGGCAAGCAACTGCCCCAACCCAAAACCGTCAACCCCCGCATTATTGCTGATGCAAGTCAGGTTTTGAACGCCCGAATCGCGCAATGCCGCAATAAGCGCTTCGGGAATGCCGCAAAGCCCAAACCCCCCCACGGCAATACTTTGACCATCGGCCACGACGCCTTTAAGCGCCTCTGCGGCATTGGCATAGACCTTATCCATTTCTCTCCTTTATTTCTTTATTAAATAAACAGCGATATAAATGCAACAAAAATCGTCTATAGGAAAAGCATCGTTAATCCACTTCCCCCTGATAGTCTTGATCTTACCCCAGCGACAGCCTGGCCACGGCGCCTTCAACTTTTTTATAAGTGTACGCGACCCGGACATCCGTGCAGCGAGCGCCTCGCATCGCTGCACAACCAATACAGACAAATTCCAGCGGCGGATTTCATTCAACTTAAAACCCGCAACGCAGTCTGCAATACAATTGCCCTACTAAAACGTAAAAACGCACTTGGCCTCGCCAGGCCAACAGCATCAAATACAAATCAGTACAGGAGATAGTGATCAATGTCTGAGCGCGAATTCATGGAATACGACGTCGTCGTCGTGGGCGCGGGCCCCGGCGGCCTCGCCACAGCAATCCGCTTGAAACAACTCGCGGCTGAACGCGGCCACGAACTCAGCGTCTGCGTGCTTGAAAAAGGCGCGGAAGTCGGCGCCCACATCTTGTCCGGCGCCGTGGTCGACCCACAAGCCCTTGCAGAGCTGATCCCCGACTGGAAAGAAAAAGGCGCACCGCTCAATACGCCCGTTACGGAAGACAAATTCCTGTTCCTGACAACCAAGGGCGCACGCTCGACTCCCAACTGGCTCTTGCCGGCCTGCTTCCAGAATCACGGCAACTACATCGTCCGCCTGGGCGAAGTCGTGCGCTGGATGGGCGAGCAGGCGGAAAGCCTGGGCGTCGAAATTTTCCCTGGTTTTGCCGCCACTGAAATCCTGTACACCGACACCGGCGCCGTAAAAGGCGTCGCCACCGGCGACATGGGCGTCGCGCGCGACGGCTCGCACACGCCCCACTACCAGCAAGGCATGGAGCTGCATGCCCGCTACACCGTCTTTGCCGAAGGCTCGCGCGGCCAACTTGGCCGGGAACTGATCGAACGCTTCAAGCTGGACGAAGGCTGCGACCCGCAAAGCTACGCCATCGGCATCAAAGAACTCTGGGAAGTCGACCCGGCCCAATCCCAACCCGGCCTGGTCATGCATACTTCGGGCTGGCCGCTCGACGCCGACACCTATGGCGGCTCCTTCCTGTACCACCTGCCCGGCAACTTGGTCGCCGTCGGCCTTGTGGTCGGCCTGGATTACGCCAACCCCTGGCTCTCGCCCTTCGACGAATTTCAGCGCTATAAAACGCACCCCGCCATCCGTCCGATTTTCGAAGGCGGAAAACGCATCGCCTACGGCGCACGCTCCCTGACCGCTGGCGGTCTCATGTCCTTGCCCAAGTTGTGCTTCCCGGGTGGCGTCATGGTCGGGTGCGAAGCCGGCTTCCTGAACGCCTCGCGCATCAAGGGCAGCCACGCCGCCATCAAAACCGGCGCACTGGCCGCCGAAGCCGCGTTCGACGCGCTCATCGCCGACCGTCGCCACGACGAACTGACGGCCTTCCCGGACGCCTTCAAGAAATCATGGCTGCATGCCGAACTGAACAAATCGCGCAACTTCAAGCAATGGTTTAAAAAAGGCCGCACCGTCGGCACAATCATGACCGGCATCGAGCAATGGCTGCTGAAAGGCAAAATGCCCTGGACACTGCGCCACAGCAAGCCAGATCACGCCTGTTTGCAGCCCGCCGCCGAATGCGCGCGCATCGACTACCCCAAGCCCGATGGCAAGCTGACCTTCGATCGCTTAAGTTCGGTATTCATTTCCAATACCAATCACGAAGAGAACGAACCCGTCCATTTAACGCTTAAAGATCCTTCGGTACCGGTAGCGATCAACCTGGCCAAATACGGCGGCCCCGAAGCACGCTTCTGCCCCGCCGGCGTCTACGAGTTCGTCAAAACCGACACCGGCGGCGACCGCCTGCAAATCAACGCGCAAAACTGCGTCCACTGCAAAACCTGCGACATCAAAGACCCCACGCAAAACATCGTCTGGGTCGCACCGCAAGGCGGCGAAGGCCCCGTCTACAGCGGCATGTAAGCCAGCCGGGCGCCCGCAATCAGGGCGCCCGCCTTTCCCACAGCAGCTTGCCAGCGCGGACAACCTCACCATCCAGTCGTCGCGACCACTGGTCAGCTCACAATTAGCAATTAGCGATTAGCGATTAGCAGTTAGCAGTTAGCAACTGACAACCAGCAATCAGTAATTAATAGCTGGCAACAGGCAACTGCCCATAAACCGATCATGCTCCACCACCCCGTCGCGGCGCAACAAAACAACGCAGCAAAACAATGTAATAAAACAGTGTAATAAAACAGCGCAGCAAAACAGCGCAACAAGAAGCGATTCACCAATACCCACCGCTCCGCGACTCTGAGTCACAAGGGGCAAGGGTATGGGCCCGCTCCCGGCTAAGCAATCACCTTCCGGGCCGGCGACAAATTCACCACCACCAACCCCGCCATCGTCAACGCCATTCCCGCCAGCTCCAGCGACGTCGGCCGCTCATCCAAAATAAGCCACGCCAAAACCACCACCAGAACCGGCACCGCCAGACTCGACATTCCCGCCACAATCGTCGACACACGACGCACCACCGACAACCACAAACACCACCCCAGGGCCGAAGCCAGCAATCCCATATACAACAGCCCCATCACCAGTTCAATTCCCCAATCGATAGAACGCTGCGGCCACAACAGCGCAAGCGGCAAGGTCAGCAAAACCCCCAGCAACATCTGCCACATCGTCAGACTAAGCACATTCGGTTTATGACGCTGGAACAGCATTTTGCTCAGCACCGTGCCCAGCCCCCAGGCTGCGCCACCGCCCAGCGCCAACAGCGAACTCAAGACACTGCCCAGACTTTCGACCGGCCCGATAATGGCCACCAAACCCGCCGCCGCCAGCACCAGCCCCACAGCCTGCCCGCCCGAAGGACGCTCACCCAGCAAGGCCCAGGCAAACAATACCGCCCAATACGGCATCGTATAAGCCAGAATCGTCACATGCGCCGCGCCGCCCGCGACCAGGGCCAGTTGAACCAGGCAAGCAAACGCACTCGTCTGGAAAATGGCAATACCCAGCGTGAACCAGAACGGCGGAATGCGAAAAGGCTGCCCCGAAACCCGAAGAATAACGACAAACGCCGCCAGCCCCACCGCATAACGCAACGTCACCAGATCAAACGGACCAATATAAAGTCCCATGCTCTTCATGACGATCCAACTGAACCCCCACACCACCACCGTCAAGCCCATAAGCAGCAGCGCACGACCATCCGACTGGGTTGTATCCAAAATAGACCTCTAAGCAAACATAAAAAATGCCAGCCGACAGGCATAACGCCCGTGGACTGGCCTTCCTCGAGCGATTTTATACTGACTGCGACAACTGATCGAGAATCGCCGGATTCTCAAGCGTCGACACGTCTTGCGTCACCTTCTCGCCTTTGGCCACAATGCGCAATAAACGCCGCATGATCTTGCCCGAACGCGTCTTGGGCAGGTTCTCGCCAAAGCGTATATCTTTGGGTTTGGCGATCGGCCCGATTTCCTTGGCGACCCAATTGCGCAGTTGCAAAGCAATGGCCTTGGCTTCTTCGCCCTCGGGCAAAGAACGCTTCAACACCACAAATGCCACCACGGCTTCGCCGGTGGTAGCATCGGGGCGCCCGACCACCGCCGCCTCGGCCACCAGCTCATGAGAAACCAGGGCCGACTCGACCTCCATGGTGCCCAGTCGGTGCCCCGACACATTAAGCACGTCGTCAACCCGGCCCATAATCCAGAAATAGCCGTCTTTATCGCGTTGCGCGCCATCGCCGGCCAGATAATAGCCTTTTAGCTCGGGCGGAAAATAACTTTGCTTGAAACGCTCGGGGTCGCCCCAGATTGTGCGGATCATGCCCGGCCAGGGGCGCTTCATCACCAAAAAGCCCCCCGTGCCTTGCGCCACGTCGTCACCGGCTTCGTCCACCACCGCCGCGGCGATGCCCGGCAATGGCAAGGTGCACGAGCCCGGCTTCAACGGCGTGACGCCGGGCAGCGGCGTAATCATGTGTGCGCCGGTTTCGGTTTGCCACCATGTATCGATAACCGGGCAGCGCCCGCCCCCGACCTCGGTGAAATACCACATCCAGGCCTCGGGGTTAATCGGCTCGCCCACGGAGCCGATGATGCGCAAACTGCTGAGATCGTAGGCGCGGGGATGATGAGGCGCATCGGCCTCAGCCGCCTTGGTCAAGGAACGAATGGCCGTTGGCGCGGTATAAAACACCGTGACTTTGTGCCGCTGTATCATTTCCCAGAAACGCCCGACATCGGGATAGGTCGGCACGCCTTCAAAGACAATCTGAGTTAATCCGGCCGCCAGGGGCCCATAAGCAATATACGTATGGCCCGTTACCCAGCCCACATCGGCCGTGCACCAGAAGACGTCGGAGTCCTTGGCGTCGAACGTCCACTTGACGGTCAGCAAAGCCCACAGCAGAAAACCCGCCGACGAATGTTGAACCCCCTTGGGCTTTCCGGTTGAGCCCGAGGTGTACAAAATATACAAAGGATGCTCGGCGTTCACGGCAACCGGCTCGCAGGTATCAGGCTGGTTGGCCGATACATCGTGCATCCATAAATCGCGCCCTTCCGTCCAGACGACATCTCCGCCCGTGCGCCGATAGACCACGACATGGCGAACCGCCTCGCAACCGCCCGCCGACAGCGCATCGTCCACCGCCGCTTTTAAGGGAATTTTCTTGCCGCCACGAACCTGCTCATCGGCCGTGATGACCAGCGTAGCGCCCACGTCGATAATACGTTCCTGCAGGCTTTTAGCCGAAAACCCGCCAAAGACAACCGAGTGAATAATGCCCAGGCGCGCACATGCCTGCATGGCCACCACGGCCTCGATGGACATCGGCATGTAGATGACGGCGCGCTCGCCGGTTTTATAGCCGAGCGCCTGTATGCCATTGGCGAATTCGCACACTTTGGCATGCAATTGCTTATAGGTCACGTTCGTGACCTGGCCGTCGTCGGCCTCGAAGATCAACGCCGTTTTATTGGCGGTAGGCGTATTCAGATGCTTATCAAGGCAGTTAGCTGAAACATTCAGCTCGCCATCGCCGAACCAACGATAAAACGGCGCTTTGGACTCATCCAGCACCTGGCTGAACGGTTTGTCCCAAACCAGATTCTGGTGTGCGAGTTCTCCCCAGAACTCATCCGGCGCCTGCTCGGCGTGCTGACACATCGCCTGGTAGGCCTCCATGCCGGAAATAGCGGCATCCTTGACCAAATTATCGAATGGAGGAAAGACACGGTTTTCGACCAAAACCGACTCAATAGTACTGGACATAATAGTTGCTCCTATATTTTTTTACTCAGTAAACCGCTCTTCGGTTCGCGGCCCAGCTGGCCCCAACACGGCGACGGCCCGACCTGTAATCCGTATTATTCTGGATGAAACTGATACGAAGCTTACGGCCCCTTCCAGCCCTGCTGATTTCAGCCGTTTTTTCTTTATTTCTTATGCACACATAGTATCGCGCACACGAATACCACGCTCAAAATTCAGCCTCGACAATACCAGCAGGCCGGCAACAAAGAAGGCCCCCGTACAAAGCAGTGCCAGACGGTGATTGCCGCCGGTGACCCACGTG
>LNAQ01000260.1_pt1 | contig 12204 bp, 8 predicted proteins | sample 602591 | NCBI WGS metagenome assembly LNAQ01 (sample SAMN02440304, study PRJNA202911) | soil metagenome | biome: Subtropical and temperate rainforests or woodlands; isolation source: soil samples (1 kg each in a 20% v/v slurry with milli Q water) were... ... | reverse complement strand
GGGTGGGCAGCAGCCCTGCGCGATTCAGCTCGGCCCAGCCGTAGAACTGGCAGGTGGCGAGTTCAACGAAGTCCGCCTCCAGGGCCAGGCACAGTTCGATGATGCGTTCGATCTGGTCGATGTTGTGCCGGTGGATGACGAAGTTCAGGACCATGGGATAGCCCTGCGCCTTCACCGCGTGCGCCATGGCCAGCTTCTGCGCGAAGGCCTTTCGCGAGCCGGCCAGCAGGTTGTTCACCTCTTCGTCGGCAGCCTGAAAGCTGATCTGGATATGGTCCAGCCCAGCCTCCTTGAAGGCGGCCATGCGCGCTTCGGTCAGGCCGATGCCGGAGGTGATCAGGTTGCTGTAGTAGCCCAGCTCGCGGGCGGCGCGGATCAGCTCTTCCAGGTCCTGGCGCACCAGCGGCTCGCCGCCGGAAAATCCCAGCTGTACGGCGCCCAGCTCGCGGGCCTGACGAAACACCTCGATCCACTGCATCGTGCTCAGTTCCTCGCCCTGCTGGTTGAAGTCCAGAGGGTTGGAACAATAGGGGCATTGCAGCGGGCAGCGGTAGGTCAGCTCTGCCAGCAGCCAGAACGGCGGGCCCGGCTGATTTTCAGGCTTCAAGTTGTAACCAGTACTGGGCATGGGCCACCTCGATAAAAGCCAGTGTGTCGTCGTCCAGCCGAGTGCGTCCGGGAAGCGCTGGCGCAGGTCGAACATGATCTGCGCCACCGAACGTCGGCCATCCACCAGGTTCAGGATCTGCCCGGCGCTCTCGTTCAGCCGCACCATGCCTTCCGGATAAAGCAGCACATGGCAGCCCTGGGCCGGCTCCCATTGCAGGCGAAAGCCCCGACGCAGGTGGGCACTTGATGCAGGCCCACGTCGCTCACAGGACGATTCCCCGGTGCCACACCCGCTCACGGGTCACCGTATGGTAGGGCGGGCGGTCCAGCTCGTAGGCCATGCTCATGGCATCGAGCATGCTCCACAGCACGTCCAGCTTGAATTGCAGGATATCCAGCATGCGCTGCTGCGCTTCCCATGTCCGGTAGTGGTCGAGGGTGATGCGCAGGCCGTGTTCGACATCGCGACGGGCTTCCTGCAGGCGCTTGCGGAAGTAGTCGTAACCCGCCGGGTCGATCCAGGGATAGTGCTGCGGCCAGCTGTCCAGCCTCGACTGATGGATCTGCGGTGCGAACAGCTCGGTCAGCGAGCTGCTGGCCGCTTCCTGCCAGTTGCTGCGGCGGGCAAAGTTGACGTAGGCGTCTACGGCGAAGCGCACTCCGGGCAACACCAGTTCCTGGGAGAGCACCTGCTCGCGCTCCAGGCCCACGGCCTCGGCCAGGCATAGCCAGGCCTCGATACCGCCGGCTTCGCCCAGCGTGCCATCGTGATCGATGATGCGTTGAATCCATTCACGGCGGGTTTCGCGGTCCGGGCAGTTGGCCAGGATCGCCGCGTCCTTCAGCGGGATGTTTACCTGGTAGTAGAAACGGTTGGCTACCCAGCCCTGGATCTGTGCGCGGGTCGCACGGCCTTCATACATGAGCACCTGATAGGGATGGTGAATGTGGTAGCAGGCACCTTTGGCACGTAGCGCCTGCTCGAACTCGGCGGGGTTCATGGGGGGGGGGCGTCATAGCCAGTTCCTGAAAAATGCCCCGGCGAACCGGGGCAAAGGTTTGTGGCACTGAATGCACGCGGTGGCCGGCATTTAATGCCACGGCAATGTCAGCGGTTGGAGAAGTACATGGTCACTTCAAAGCCAATACGCAGGTCGGTGTAGGAAGGTTTGGTCCACATGGTTGAGTGCCTCGTTGTGCTGATTGATATGACAACAATTCATGAGCACGCCCGGCTACTGCGGGCTCATTGTTTGTTCAGGGGGTAGCGGGCTTGGCTGCCTTGGCCTGTTGTACCTTGAGGTAGTCCTCGTACTCTCTATGCATCACGTATTGCTTGATTTGCTCTACCTCGGTGGGGTTCAGGCTGTCCTTGAAGGAGGGCATGCCCAGTGGACGCAACACGCCGTCCAGAACAATCTGCTGGAACAGATCCCGTCGCGTCTCGTCGGACTTGCGCAGGTCAGGCACAACCCCGCCGCTGACAGCGCCAACGCCGTGACAGATAAAACAGTAGGTGCCATACAGCTGCTTTCCGACAGCAATGGTGGCGGCGGGCGCATCGACCGGTTTCGGTGTGCGGCTCTGTGCCGCGACCGTTTTCGGCGGCCGTGGCGGCAGGGTGGCTGTGCCTCCCAGCTTGAACACCAGCAGGCGGCTGACATTCCCCACCCCAGGGGCATTGGCGGCATCGCCACCCAGCATAGGGGCGACGCCACCCCATCCGGCCATCACGGCAACGTACTGCGAACCCTTGAAGCTGAAGGTCATGGGGGCCGCGACGATGCCGGTCTGGGCGGCAAACGACCAGAGCTTGCTGCCCTTGTCCGCCGAGTAGGCGATGAGGTTGCCGTCTGCGGTGCCCTGGAACACCAGGTTGCCTGCGGTGCTCAGCGTGCCGCCGTTCCAGTAGTGGGGATAGGGCACGCGCCAGGCCTCTTTCTGCTTCACCGGATCCCAGGCCAGCAGCGCGCCAGAGACGACCTCGCGGGGGATTTCGGTCGTGTCGGAGAAGGCGGCGCCGGTATTCACCGCCTTGTGCATGACGAAGTCCTTGCCTTCGTTGCGATAGACACCGGGTACTTCCTGGTAGGGGATGTAGACCAGGCCTGTTTGGGGGTTATAGGACATCGAGTGCCAGTTGTGAGCACCGAAAGCACTCGGCCATATCACGGTGGGCTTATTCTGATAACGCACACCAGGAGCTTCCACTGGGCGGCCGGTGGCCAGGTCGATTTTTTCGGCCCATGTGACCTTGCCGTATTTCTCGGCAGTGAGCAGCTTGCCGGTCTCACGATCTATGACATAGAAAAAACCGTTTTTCGGCGCCTGCATCAGCACCTTTCGCGGCTTTCCGTCGATTTGCAGGGTAGCCAGAGTGATCTGCTGGGTCGCGGTAAAGTCCCAGGAGTCGCCAGGAGTCACCTGGTAGTGCCAAACCAGATCGCCGGTCTGTGGGCGAACCGCCAGGATTGAAGATAAGTAAAGGTTGTCGCCCCCAGCCGGACTGCGCAGTTCGCGGTTCCATGGCGAACCGTTGCCGGTGCCGACATACAGCAGATCCATTTCAGGGTCGTAGGCCATGCTATCCCAGGCCGTGCCACCGCCGCCGGACTTCCAGTACAGATCCCCCGTCCAAGTCTTGGCCGCTTCGGCCAGTTCAGGTTGTTCGTAGGGTTTGGACGGATCGCCGGGCACTGTGTAGAAACGCCAGGCCATCTCGCCGGTTTCCGCATCGTAGGCAGAGAAGTAACCGCGCACGCCGAACTCGGCACCGCCGTTGCCGATGATCACCTTGCCTTTCACTACGCGCGGTGCGCCGGTGATGGTGTAGGGCTTGCTGTTGTCGGTAGTCTGCTGGCTCCACACTTGCTTGCCCGTCTTGGCGTTGATGGCGATCAGGCGGCCATCCAGAGTGCCAATGAACACCTTGTCATTCCATAGCGCGACACCGCGGTTGACCGCGTCGCAGCACGCGTCACGGCTCTTGTCGCGTGCCACCTGCGGATCGAAGGTCCAAAGGGTTTTACCGGTGCTGACGTCTACGGCGACAGCCCTGCTCCAGGAGAGCGAGGTGTAGAGCACGCCATCGGAATACAGCGGTGTAGCTTCCAGGCCACGATAGTTGTCGAGATCGATGAACCAGTCCAGGCCCAGCTTCCCGGCATTCCCGGAGGTGATCTGATTCAGCGGGCTGAAGCGTTGCTCGCTGTAAGTGCGACCATGGCTGAGCCATTCGCTCCCGTCCTTCTCGGTAGCGACAATGGCGGTCTGGTCGACTTGAGAGGCTTGCACTGGCGGTACCATCAAGGCAATCGTCAGCACAATGGCAAGGCTTGAACTCACTCCAATTGCTGGCTGCGTCCTGAACATTACGCAGAACTCCTTCGTTGCTTTTAATTATGGGTAGACGCTTGTGAGTGGGCTACGCAGCGTCAGAACATCTGCATGATGCGCAGGTTGATGCGATCGCTTTCCTTGAAGCCGTTATCCACGGACGTGTCGCGTCCATAGTTGAGCATCAACTGAGTGGTCGGCGTGACGAAATACGAGGTGCCCACGGTGAACTTTTGGGTCCCGGGCTTATCGTCCAGCTCGGCATCATTGACCTCGCTTTCGCCGCCCCACAGGCGGGACACACTGGCACGCACATCGAAGCGCTCAGTGAAGTTGTAACGCAGCAAAGCCTGGCCCTGGTAAAGCTCGGACTGTTTCTGGGTGGCACCGGCAGGACCAAAGTCATCGTTTTTGCCGAAGTAAGTGACATCAGCGGCCAGGTCAAGGGTCAAGTTGTCGGTCAAGCCGGTTATGAATCCGGCCTGTAGCGTGAATTTCCAACGGTTCTCGCTCAGGTTCACTGCCCGGTCGTTTTCGTAGCTGCCGATGGGCACGTAGAGGAATGGCGTAATGCCGAAGTAACGACGATTGGCCGGGTCGTTGAGCAGCCATATCGTCGCGGCCAGTGTCAGGTCTCCGGTACCGCTGTCACTGCCCAGGCTTTTGGTGTCGTCCTTAGCCCGTAGATGACCAAACGGCAGGACGAACTGTGGGTCGATGATGTAGTCGCCAAGCTTCATATAGTGGATGCCGCGCAGGATGCCCACATCAGAATCCAGACCGGCATCGATAGGCACCTTGCGACCATCACTGTAAAGAGAACGTCGCTCCGCGTGCTGGTAATAGAGCAGGCCGAGGGTGGTTCCCGCCGGTAAGGCCGTATAGTCACCGGCCTCTACATCCAGTGCTTGCGCGGCAGGGGCAAGCACTGCCATCAAGCTGAACAGGCAGGTCAGAATCAGCCCTTGGCGAGGGTAATGTTTAAATCGACAGGCGAGGCTGGATGATGGGAAGTTTCCACTCATGGTCATGATATTCCTTTTGTTTTTTTTGTTTATCATTGCTCGAGTTTCCGGGGATGCCGGTGTGGCAAAACCGACTCTCAGGGAACAAAAGGAGCAGAACCTGTGCCAGTGCGTTAAAGAGTTAAATAACAATTATAAATCAACAACTTAACCAACAAAAAAAGGAAGGCACTTGTATTTCCTGGCGAAACTCGCTGTATCGCTGTCCCAGAATGAGTCAGTCGGGGGCGGGGCGGGTGGCCAGATTTGATACAGGACCAGGCCAGAGGCAAGCACCATGCATAAGTCCGATAGTTCCCTCGCTGTCCGCCCCGAGTCCCATGCCCTTGCGGCGCTTGGGGTCCGGGGCCCGGTCATCAGCTCCCAGGTGATCGCCCGCTCCTGGGAACGCTCCCATCGCCATGGGTTGTCCACTCGGGACCGGGTGATGCTTGATGCACCTATCGTGGCTGGCCTGTCGGAAGTCGAGGAGCAGAATGCGCAGCTGTTGAATTGCGCCAAGCCTGAAATGGAGCAGTTGCAAAGCGCTCTGGCCCCGCAGGGTTGGTTGCTGGCTTGTATCGATCTTGAGGGTGTTGTGCTCAACACGCTGGGCAATCGTCGTCACGAACTCAGCCAGATATTCAGAGTGGGTGCGCAGCTCTCCGAGCAACATGTCGGGACTTCGGCAGCGAGCTGCGTGCTGGCGGAACAGGAGTCGGTTGTCGTCAACGGTGAGGAGCATTTTCTGGAGGAGGCCAGGCTTTTTTCCTGCCTGGCCACGCCAATCTTTGGTCTGAGCGGAGACATGGTCGGCGTGCTGGATCTCAGTGGCAAAGGTGTCTCACCCACGCAGATGGCTTTGGAGTCGTTGCTGGTCACCGCGCGTGCTATCGAGAATCGCATGTTCTCCCTGCTGGGTGACGTACTGCTGGTTCATGTGCACCATCGCCCCGACATGCTGGGAACCCCCCTCAAAGGCCTGTTGGCTTTTGATCAGGCCGGGAGGTTGAAAGGAGCGAACCGCATTGCGAGCCAGTTACTCTCATTGAGCAAACGCACTACGGGCGTGGATTTCGCTGACCTGTTCGACCAACCCTTTGTCCATGCCGCCTGTTATCGGCGCAAGGATCTCAGCGCTCCTTTCCTGCTGTGTACGCAGTCGGGAGTACAGCTTTATGCATGCATCACCACGGCTCCGATGAAGCGTGTGCGGTCCGCACCACCATCAGACATTTCAGCCTGTGCGCAAGGTCGGCAGCCGAATGTTCCTCAGGGCCCTTGTCTGGAGGACCCGGTGGTGCAGGAGTCCCTTCAGCGTGCGCGAAAAGCATTTGAGCGCAATATTCCGGTTCTGATCAATGGCGAGACAGGCACTGGCAAAGAGGTGTTCGCGCGCCTGTTGCACGAGGGAAGTCATCGTGCCGACGGGGCCTTCGTGGCGATCAATTGCTCCTCGATACCGGCGAGTCTGATCGAGTCCGAGTTGTTCGGGTATGTCGAAGGCGCCTTCACCGGCAGTCGCAAAGGCGGTGCAACGGGCAAGATCGAGCAGGCCCACAAGGGCACGCTGTTCCTCGATGAGATTGGCGATATGCCCCTGGAGTTGCAGGGACGGTTACTGCGTGTACTGCAGGAGCGCAGCCTGAATCGATTGGGCAGTACTCAGGTGATTAACGTGGATTGTGCATTGATCTGCGCGACCCATCGCGATCTCAAACTGCTCAGTGCCAACCAGGGTTTTCGTGAGGATCTTTACTACCGCATTAACGGCCTGCGCGTGACCTTGCCGGTATTGCATGAACGCCGCGACCTGCCGGAACTCATCCGGCACCTGCTGCAGTTGGAAGCTGTCGAGCACCCGCGAGTGTTGCTCAGCGAGCCAGCGTTGCAGGCTCTTTTGGCCTACCGTTGGCCAGGCAACATCCGTCAGCTTTACCAGACATTACGGTTGGCGGCGGCATTGGCCGAGGATGAGGGAGTGATCGGCCTGCAGCACCTTCCAGACGAAATACTCGACGGCTGTGTGTCCGAGGTCAAACAGCCGTTGGTGAGCGGCGAAGTTCGGCTAATGGCCAGAGATACCCTGCAGGTCTCCGAACAGCGAATGATCCGTGCGGCGGTGGACGCGTGTGGTGGCAATCTCTCCGCAGCCGCACGCAACTTGGGCATTGCCCGGGCGACCCTTTACAGGAAATTGAAGCTGATCGAGGAGGGGGCAGAAACGATGGCCGGTCCAATGCCCGGGAACGGCCTCGATATTGTTGAGTGAGGGTTGTTCGGCTTACAGCCTGATCAGCACTGACTTCAGTTCGGTGTAGTGCTCGCCATCTGCACGCTCGGGTCCAGACCGTTGCCCAGCTTCATGCCGTTGGCGATGCCAGCGATATCGGCGATCACGTTGTCGAAGTGCTTGCGGTGCACATAGAGGCGCGAGCCGGCGCAGCACACCTGGCCCTGGTTGAAGAATATGGCGGTGGGGGCACCGGCAGCAGCCTGTTCTATGTCGGCGTCGGCCATGATGATGGTGGGTGACTTGCCGCCCAGCTCCAGGGGCATGCGGGTCATGTTTTCCATGGCCGCCTTGCCGATCTGCTTGCCGACTTCAGTGGAGCCGGTAAAGGTCAGCTTGTCCACGCCCGGGTGCTGGGTAAGGGCGACGCCTGCATTCAGTTCAGCCAGCTTGAGTGCGGTCAGTGGGGTTTCGTCGGCGGGCTTGAGTACCATGGAGCAGCCGGTGGCGAGCGCCGGGCCGAGCTTCCAGCAGGCCAGCAGAAGAGGGAAGTTCCAGGCAACGATGGCGCCGACCACGCCCACCGCTTCGCGGCGTATAAAACCGTGGAACTGGTCCTTCGGCATCAGCGGCATCGAGACGTCGACGGTGGCGCCTTCGATCTTGGTGACCCAGCCGGCCATGTAGCGCAGGAAGTCGATGGCCAGTTGCACATCCATGACGCGAGCCACGGCGGCGCTTTTGCCGTTGTTCAAGCACTCCAGTTCGGCCAGCATATCGGCGTCGCGCTCCATCAGGTCGGCCAAGCGCCACAGCAGGTTCTGTCGCTCGCGCGGACGCATTCGGCTCCAGGGCGAGTCATCGAAGGCCTGGCGCGCGGCTCGCACCGCGCGGTCGACATCTTCGGCGGCGGCCGAGGGCACTTAACCCAGGATTTCCCCAGTGGCCGGATTGCGAAAGCTCACAGTGTTGCCGCTGGCGGCATCCAACCACTGTTCGCCGATCAGCATCTTCAGTTTGCGAGCGATGAAGTCAGTGGTCTTCGGGTTGATGGGCAGGGGTTGGATAGGCTCAGTCTCTTCAATGGGTATGGGCCCTTGGGCAGAGGAACGCCTGTGCCAGCAAAGCGGACGCCTATCAAACCGCTGAAACGTAATGCTTTATTTCAATGTCACGACATTCACCCAGCGTCTGCAATGGTGTCCCGAAGTGGGACAGTTGTAGCGCAATGGGACAGGCAAAGTGTCTCAAGCAGTGTTTGCCGGCGCCGAAGGGAAAGCACAAGACCTGCAAATTATGAAATACCAAAACTACACCCGCGGGCGCCTGGACAAAGACCTACTCGTCATAATCATTCGAGGTAATTAACTGTCAGTGGCGCGGCAACAGCAGGTTCGCCTTCAGAAAACCTTATGCTATATGCGGAAAGAAAACACCGGGGATATCAGGAGATTTCTATCCCATGTAGAGAATGAGCTGCAACTCATTGGAATGTCATCGACAATGGAGAAAGAGGGTAGGAGGAAAACCTGATTCCTTATGATCGTAGAACGCTTGGAATTAGCTCAACTAAATGGTTCTTTAGTTTAGTTATAACCATTTGATGGTTTTAGGCGGGATAGGGTAGACCTGACCTCAAGAGGACTTGCCAGCTTTCAAGAGAGCCTGGAAAGCCTCCGCAGCGGCTTGCTCAGCTTCCTTAATTTGAGTAAGAACTGCCATAAGATGCTGGTTAATTTCCTCTTCATTTGCCGAATCTGACAGATCACCTAGCAAGCTCGACATCATTTTCAGGCGGTTGACCTGGGCGAATGCATTGGCGAGCCTGTTGTTGACGGTTTCGCTGAAAAAATCTGCCTTATCCAAGAATTGGGATGGTAGATCTATCGTGATCTGTGCCGCTTTGGTCACTAAATCTTTTCGCGCATCTTCATCATTCAGTAGGTCCACCAAGTAGCTTTGATCGCCATTAGATGGCACAACCGTGGATCTGAATTTGGCGATTTCCACCTGGGTGGCTCCAATGGGTGTCGTCATGATCTGGGCCAGAAGTTTGGCGCTTGCAGCTCGTTCACGTTTTCTTTGAGACTTGTCATAGGTCCAAATAATCAGTGCGATGATTGCAGCAACAGAGGTCGCGACAGCTGCAACCGCGTCCCAGTCAATTTTCCATTCGGTACAAAGCCACATACAATTTCTCCATCCACTGGTGGGCGCAACGATCCCAAGGGGCGGCATTCAAGCATGCAATGAGAACTGTCGCCAACTGGGCAGATTGCGAGAATGCTTGCAGGTGTTTGACTTGGTGACACTGCGCCGTAAAGCGGCGGACGTGATGAAGGATCTGGGCTTTGGATGACTGAGCTACTGTTGAAAAGCAGCCTCCAGAGCCCCCCAGCTCCGTACAGGACGGTTCGCATAATGTATATTATGTTAAATGTCGTATTGAAGCAGATCCCCCCCTCAGTTCTGAGGTCCACAGCTCCAGCTCTCTGAACCAACTCTTTGAATTCTCACCAGCGGAAATTCTCTCCCGCTCGGCCAAACTGCGCCGCTTCCAGGCCACCTGCTACGACACCAGAATCGATGCTGGATGAGCGGGAATCCACGAGCAATAAGAAACCGCTTGCTACCCGGTTTTCAGGGTGTCTTTGAACTATGATTTTCTCTGGGATACCGGAGGCGACAGCCACTCTTTCTCCCCGTGATCGCTTGGCCCAGGCGATCTTCGGGTCGATACATCCAAAGGCGTCGAGGGTCGCACCCAGTTGCCGAAGATGGTTCAGGATGCGATGAGGTGCACGGCCCAAGGCACTTTCGTCTGACACCCTGAAACGGAGAAGCCAACGTGAACACCTTGAAACTTCACCCTGCACTGGACAATGGTATCCAGCCTGCCGCTGCGAATTTCACAGGAGGCACCCTGCAATGCCTGTGTGCGACCGACAAGGTCGAGGTCAAGATCGACGCACAAACCCTGCATAACCACGCATGCGGCTGCAGCAAATGCTGGAAACCGCAAAACGCGATATTCGCTGTCATTGCCGTAGTACCTCGGGATAAGGTCAGCGTCACTGCCCACGGTGAAAAACTGGCAATTGTCGACGAAACCGCCACCATTCAGCGGCACGCCTGCAAGCAGTGCCACGCCCATCTCTTCGGGCGCATCGAGAATAAAGACCATGCGTTTTATGGTCTGGACTTTGTCCACACCGAGCTCTCTCCCCAAAGTGGATGGGCTGCGCCGAGCTTTGCAGCGTTCGTGTCTTCCATCATCGAAACCGGCACACCGCCATCACAAATGAAGGCCATCCGTGAGCGCCTGCGCTCGATCGGCCTGGAGCCCTATGACTGCCTGTCCCCGGACTTGATGGATGCACTGGCGACTCATGTCGCCAAACAGAAAGGCCTGCTCCCCGCAGCCTGATTGATCGGCCGCCGCGGTTTCTTCGTCGGACCGCGGCCCCGACATCCCGAAAAAACACTTCCCGCACACTGGGCGCGACAGGTTACTTCAGACTACCCGACAAAAACTGTTTCAACCGCTCGCTACGGGGCTGCTCCAGCACAGTGCTCGGCGCCCCCTGCTCCTCCATCCGGCCCTGATGCCGGACATACAGGGGCTGCCTTCAGTTGTGATCTTTTTCGGTCAGCGATCCAGGCCGCCGATGGTTGCAAGGCAAGCGCTGCCACCCTGCCTGGGCAGGAACACCTCGGCCAACATGCAGCGCGCGCTGCCGCCACCGATGCGCTCGATGGTGTCGATGTTCACCGGCAACGGCGTGGTGTGAGCTTCGATCAAGCGACGCTGATTGGCGTCCAGTGATTGCCAGGCTGTGCGCGACATCACCAGCAGCGGCTCGCCCGCTGCGCTGTGCACTTCCAGCATGTTGCCGGCAAAGGACTCCAACTGCTCCCAGTTCAAGGCGATGACCTGTTTGCCGCTGGTTTCGAGCCGTTCACGCAGCGCCGTACGTTCACCCGAATGGGGCAAGGACGCCAGGCAAGCCACCGCCAGGCGGGTGCCAACACTCATCATCACATTGGTGTGATAAATCGCCACGCCCTGGCGATCCACCGCGTTGAACGCACAGAGTTCATAGCCCAAATGGGTGACCAACTGATCCAGGGCCTGGGCGTGGGTGCGTGTGGAATACCCGGCGTAGCAAATCCGCTGTTGCCGATCCAGGACCATGCTGCCGGTGCCCTCCAGGAAAACCTCGTGCTCTTCGAGGCTGGACAGGTCAAGCAACTGCTCGACCCGGTATTCGCCCAGCAGCCCGTCGAGTACACCTTTGTCCCGCTCCAGTCGCCGGTTGTGGCCCTGCATCGGATACAGCACCAAGGTGCCATCCGGGTGGCTGCTCCACCAGTTGTTGGGGAAGATCGAGTCCGGGGTATGGGGCGCTTCCCGATCGTTATGCACCAGGACTTCAACGCCGTGCCGACGCAACGCGGCGACATAGCCATCGAACTCGGCAAGGGCCTTGAGTTGAACGTCTTCAGCAACGGTTGCCGGACGCTGGAAGCGGTTGTTCGCCGCCGTGTCCTGATTGAAGGAGAAACGTGTCGGGCGAATCATTAAAACCGTATTGGTGGTTTGCATGGGCACAGACTCAATGAGGGTCGAGAGAGGCTCATTGTCTGTTTCGAGGTGGGAAAAACCCGGTTGATAACAGCTGTTGCGCTGATGAAAACGGCTGAAGATTCTGACCCCTTCAGCCGATTCGGTGAACAACACAAAGCAAGCCCGCTCCCACGGTTTTTATCCGTTTGATGCTTACTCCATCGTGGTCTTGACCATCGCCAGTTCCGGGTGGCTGACCAGTTTGTCGATGTGCAAATCCGGGTCGTCAAACCAGACTTCGGTCAACACCCGGTAATGTTCCATATCACGGCAGCGCATGCGCAGGCTGTAGTCGAACGCACCGCTGATCAACTGACATTCCATCACCTGAGGGCAGGCGCGGACCTTGGCTTCGAACGCCTTCTGCGCCGCGCGCCCGCTCTGGTTCGACAACG
>LNAQ01000259.1_pt1 | contig 12232 bp, 14 predicted proteins | sample 602591 | NCBI WGS metagenome assembly LNAQ01 (sample SAMN02440304, study PRJNA202911) | soil metagenome | biome: Subtropical and temperate rainforests or woodlands; isolation source: soil samples (1 kg each in a 20% v/v slurry with milli Q water) were... ... | reverse complement strand
AGAATGAAGGCGAGAGAACGAGGTTACCACCGTCTGATGGCATGTTCCCCTTCAGCATGATTCCGCGGTCATCAGACACCCTGCTACGAGGCTCGATGATTACATTAGCGCCGGGCGCCAAGTATGCGTTGATATGAGTGGAGCTTCGCTTGATTGGCAATCCAGCTTCATCGTGCGAGAACAGGGTCGCCGTGGTTCCCGGACGCGTCGTGCCGGCCACAATGACCACGGTTACGCCTGCATTAGACGCCGCCAAGTTGGACCACTTGAATGACGTATGTGCGAAGTGAATGCGAATGTCACGCTCGAACATTAGAGGCCAGAGCAGCGGCACTTGCTGGCCTTGGCAAATAGAGTTTGTGCTGACAAAGGCAAACTCCGAACTCACTGCCCGCGCGTACTGCGCAGCCTTGAAGAACCAGCCCGCTATGTAGTCAAGGTTCTTCCAGGATTCAAGCACCGGTGCAAACAGCGTTTCCAGGTCTGTCTTCTGCGAGTCGGTCTGCAAGCTGCTACCCACATAGGGCGGATTGCCACAAAGGTATGTCTCTCCGCCTTCATTCTCGAAGTCGATCTCGGCTTGGTCGAGTGGCGTCTTGAGCAGGTCATCAGCCTGCACCTTCGCGCCGGTGCCGGTCGGCGGGCAAATGCTCAGCCAGTCCAGCCGCAGCGCGTTGCCACAGGTGATCCAGTTGTCGTTGCGCAGGGGCAGAAATTCAGCCAGGGCCAGCTTCTGACCGCGATAGAGCACGTCGCACTGGTACTCGGCGATAACCAGCGCGAGGCGGGCGATCTCCGCCGGGAAGTCGCGCAGTTCAATGCCGCGAAAATTGGTGAGCGGGATGTCCGAGGCGCGATCCGGCTCGCCGCGCTGCCGGTTGATCTCGGCCTCGATGGCGCGCATTTCCTTGTAGGCGATGACCAGGAAGTTGCCGGAGCCGCAAGCCGGGTCGAAGACCCTGATTTTCGCCATGCGCTTGCGCAGGTTGAGCAGCATGCGGGCGTTATCGCCCGCCTCCTCCAGCTTGGCCCGCAGGTCGTCGAGGAACAGCGGGTTCAGCACCTTCAGGATATTGGGGACGCTGGTGTAGTGCATGCCCAGCTCGCCGCGCTCCTCGTCCTCGGCGACGGCCTGGATCATCGAGCCGAAGATGTCCGGGTTGATGCGGGTCCAGTCGAGGCCGCCGACGTGCAGCAGGTAGGAGCGGGCGATGCGGCTGAAGCGCGGCACCTCGGTGCTGCCGGAGAACAAGGCGCCGTTGACGTAAGGGAAGTCGGCAGCCCAGCGAGGAATGCCGGCGGCGGCCCGGTCCTCGCGCGGGGTGTTCATGGCGCGGAACAGCGTGGCGATGACCTCGTGGGTGTTGGACGAGTCCTTGGCGCTCATCTGCGCGACGGTTTCGGTGAAGCGGCCCTTGCCGATGAAGATGTCGGTGTCCTCGGCGAAAAAGCAGAAGATCAGCCGCGCCATGAAGTGGTTCATGTCGTGGCGGCGCTCGGCCGTGCCCCATTCGGGGTTGTCCTTCAGCAGTTCGACGTACAGGCGGTTCAGGCGGCTGGTGGCGCGGATGTCGAAGGCGTTTTCGCTGATCTGGCGGACGGTGCTGATGCCCGCCAGCGGCAGGAAGAACCCGAAATGGTCGGGAAAGTCCTTGAAGGCGCAGGCCACCATGTCGCCGCTGGTCAGGTCTTCGGCCTCGAAGTCCGCACCGTCCGTGGCGAGGATGAACTTCGCCTTGGCCTTGGCCGTCGCCGGGCTGGCCTTGAGCGCGGCCAGCGTCTGCGTCACCCGCCCTGCGTCGCAGGTCAGGATGTGGATGTTGCTGGTCTGGAGCACACCGCCGAGGTCGGACTTGTTCGACGCCCCGGCGCGCAGGCGCTTGAGGGTGGTGGCCTTGTTGCCGAAGGCTTCCAGGAAGGCGTACGGGAACTGCGCCGGGTCAAAAGGCTGCTCCGCGAGGTCTGTTATGGCCTGCTCGATCTCAACGGCGTTCAAGGCTATTCATCCTTCTTGCGCATCGTTGGCCCTCCGGCCCTTCACGCCCGGCCCTGCCGCGATTGTCGGTTAACTGCTCCCGCATGAAACGCCGATGTATTGGCGCCGCTGGGCGAAGCAGCGTGGGCTTCATTGTCGCTGGTCACAGCGGTTCCTGCCGACTTGCGTCATTCTCGGGTTGCGCCGCTTGCTCGGGGACCGCGATACCCCTGCGCCCGCACCGGTCACGCATCAGTACCTCACCTCGACCAGGTTGGCGGTGGTGCGGTGCTCGCGCTCGGGGCGGCCCCCAGCGCCGCTTTCAGCGGCGGCTCCATGCCAAAGGTTAGCGTGGTGATCTTGGCGGTAGGCATGGGGCTGGGTGGGCTCGACGGCCTACCGCTGGATAATCGATCTCGATGACACGCGAGAAACCTTAGCCTACCTTGGCCCAACCATGGGGTCCGCATGGGGTTCGCTTTTTCTTCGGCCGCAATCCGTTCAGAGCGGCGCGCTGCTTGCCTTCAGGAGTCAGCGGCCCGGTGCTCAGGCCACCATGGAACCGGCAGCGACCCGAAGCGTACAGATCAGTCCGCTTGCACGGCGTGCCGGCGCGCGTCTTGGCGCCACACGTCAGGTTGTGCAGATCGTCCGGCAGCGGCGGGAAATCCGGCGGCTTTGGCTCCAGCGGCATCGGGCCTTTGAAACCGCCCTCTGCCCATCGAAGGAGCGCGTCGTGGTAGGCGTCCTGTCGCCGCCAGTCATCGTCAAACAAGCGTCTGCGCTTGATGAAATGGGCACGCCAACGTCGGCGGCGAATAGCCTCACTCACGTTCAGCTCGGACGGCTCATCGTTGACTTGGACTGGCACCGGCAGGGCAGGAGCGCACGGCGGCTCTATTCGCCGGGCCGGACGATCCGGCGCGTAACGGATATTTCGATGGGTTTGTCGCCACCGCCTTCAACGACGTGGCGCTCGCGGTACTTCTCCGGCCGCCGGGCCTTGAGCAAGAAGATCAGCAGCGTGTCGCTGGCATCCGTCGCGCGCTGGCGGGCCACGTCTTCCAGCTCGTCCGTGCCCGCCTCGATGGCATCGTCGGCCTGCGCGGCGAACGCGGGGTCGGCCGCTCGCCAGGCGTAATACGTGCTGCGGTGGACACCCTCGGCCTGACAAGCCGCGGTGACACTCCCACCGGCCCGCAGTACCGCCCGCAGGCGCTCCCCTTTTTTAGGTGTCGGATTCGTCGGATTCAGGCGCCGCATCGGTATCTCCTTGGTGGGCTTTGCCGGCCACAGTTATCGGTACAGCGCCCCCAGGTCAGCGTCATCGGCAGTCGCGCCGCCAGCGGCCCAGCGCCGCACGCGGCCCGAAGCGGATTGCGGCTCTCCTTGGTGGGCACGCAGGCGTTCGAGCAGGTCATCGGTCAGCGCGGATCGTTCCATCGGTCGATCAGCTGCGGTAGTGCCAGCGCATCGAACTTCGCGCGCGGGATTGCCATCTCACAGGCGCCCGTGCCGCGAATGGCAATGACCAAGCGCACCGGGTCGGCGCCGTCATCGGCGCAGGTCCAGGCCACGCGCAGCGCCGGATCAGCCGCCAGCATGTCCAGCACCACACGGCGGCGGTCACTCAGGCCAGGCGCCGGCAGCTTGGCGGCTTCGGATTCAAGAAACGCGCGTGCGTCATCGATGCCTTGCTGGTCGCGGCGAGCCCATGCCACGAAGTCGCGGCGGTCCTGGTCGGTCCACTCGAACGCGACGCTCACCCGGCGCAGCAGGACTGACAGGTCGGTCGGCCACGGCTCAGCCGGGCGCGGCGCGGATGGCAGCTTGCCGCCGCCGAAGTTTCTCCAGGTGCTGACGTGCTCGCCGCCCGGTGGAGCGCATTGTTCGCAGCGCCATGCGCCGGCCTGGTCGCGCCATAGCGAACCGCAGCCGCAGGCGGGGCAGGGTGCGTCCGGGGCGACATTTCCACCGGCCAGGCCGGGCGATCGGGGCGATCGGGCGATTACCCGCACAGTAGAGCCATTTTCGGCGGGCGACTTCGGGGCGACTTCGGGCGACTTTGGGCGACTCTCGCCCTTTTCGCCCAGGATGTCCGCGAACAGTTCGTCAAATAGCGACACGCCGCACCTCCCACGTTCCAGGAACCAGCCGCTCGCCGCCGGTAGCGGTACAGTCGATGGCCCGGCGGATCAAGCCTTCGGCTTCGAGCAAGGCCAGCGCGGTGTCGCGCCGCTGCCGACTGCGCAGCGACTTGGGGCCGGTATGCAGAACGGCCGTTTCAGATACGCGCCCGCCCTGTTTCCCCATCCATGCCAGCAGGGTGCGCGCCCACTCGACGGCCTCGGCTTCTTCGCGTTGCCCGAACACGCCTTGCCACGTTTCCAGCGAATACGTGACAAGCCGAACCGCGCCCCGCATGGTGCTGGCGTCAATCGTTTCGCGCCCGGCGAAGGTGGCCAGCACGCCGGCCACGCGAAAGGCTTGCTCAGTCGCCCGAACCGCGAAGGGGCGAACGTCGGCCAGCTTGCCGCCTGCGGTGCGCGCGGCCTGTTCCAGCGCCTCGAACGATCGGCACGCCAGGGCCAGCGCCTCCCGGTCGGCTTCGATGACGGCCAGGTCGCTGCAACCGTCCGGCAGCGGTTCCTTGAACAGCTCGGCGCAGCGATCCCAAAACGCGACAATCTCGGGGTTGGCGTCGGGGTGCCACGGTCTCGCCTTACGCGGTGCCAGTGGCGCCGGCCAGGCGATCAGGAAGCGCGGCCAGAATCCGATATTTTCGAGAAGCGGATCATGCAGCGCCCCTCGCGCCGGGGCGGGTTGCAGCAGCCAATGCACGGCCAAGCGGCGGCCGTAAAGCTGCGTGCGGCCGTCAGTGCCACGCGACAGGCTCACGGCGCCGCCGTCCCACAGATCGTTGAGCGCGCCGGCCGTGTGGGCGCGGTGCTCGGCGCTCATGCCCCAGCCGCACAGCATGGAAGCGCCCTCGGCGGTGAAGCTGCCCTGTGCCGGCTGGCCGTCCTTGAACGCGCGCCATATGCCCTGCGCCGTGGCGTCCTTCATCACGCGATAAGGCGAGCGGGGCGGCGGTCGATCGTCTTTCTTGTCGCGCCGCGCCAGGTCGGCCGCGAAAAGATCATGCTCGACGCGCTCAAGCTCCGAAACGCGGCGCAGCGCCACCGATTCGGCGGTGCTCTTGCCGTCGCCGGATTCGGCAATCGTCAGCATGTACAGCGACAGCGGTTTCACGCCGGCCAGGGTGCGCACGTTGCGGGTGCCTTGGGCCAGTAGGGACGCGGTGGCAAGTACGGTTTGCCCGGCCATCGCCACGTCGATTTGCCCACCTTGAGCAATGGCAAGCGCCACGCTTTGCAGCGGGCCAAGCGCATCGATCGGGTACTCGGGCGACACATAGCGGGGCGAATCGCCCAAAAGTCGCCCCGAGTCGCCCGAAAGTCGCCCGTCGTTTTTTGGCGCCAGTGCTTGCGAATCGCCCGAATCGCCCGAATCGCCCACCCTTCGCGATTGCGAAGTCGCCCGCGCCCCTCTCAGCAGTTCGTCGGCCCGCGCCTCGATTGTTGACAGGCTCATCGGGACACCCCCAGCGCGACAACTGCATCGGCCAGGCGGTCGGCCGCCAGTCCGGCCCGCTCGGCGTCCTCGGCACTGACAGTGCGGCCGGCGGCGATGTCAGCAGCCGCGATAGCTGCAATGCCGGCTTCGTGCGCGACGCACTGCCAAACGTCGCCAGGAATCCAACGCTCACGCGGGCGCAGCGGCATACGGTTTTCTGGCTTGTGCGGAAACAAGTCCGCGAGGCTCAGGCCGACGGTGGCCACAATGTCGGCCGCGCCACAGCCGGACCAGCACTTCAAAAGCAACGTGCCGTCGCCGGTTTCGCGAATCGAAAGACTCGGATGCCGGTCCTGGTGCGCAGGACAGCACGCCACCCACCGGCCGGGCCCGGTCTCCTTCACCTTGTCGAGGCGGTCGAGCAACTTATCGATCGGACGGTCTTGAAAGCGGCTCACAGCCGCCGCGGCAGTCAAGGCGCACCCCAGAGCAACGAGCGGGCCGACCGGTCAAGTCGATCAGCCGCAGCGGCCATGCCGGCGACAACACGCTGCATTTTCCGAAGCAGCTCGCTGTACTGCGCGCTGGTGTCGGCGTTAGAATTCGCGTGCAGCTTTTCGTAAGTGCTTGTCCCCGCCCCCGATCCGGTCACCGCCGGGCCGGGGGCTTTTTCGTTCTGGGGCCTCACGCAGCACCGCCTTCGGCGAACGCCGCCAAAAGGTCGGCCATTCGCCATCCCTTGGCGCGCTCCGACAGACGCAGCGCGGGCGGGACCCGGCCTTCGCGCTCATAGCGCCACAACGTCGTGCGGCTGATTCCGAGAAATTTCGCAGCCTCTGGCGAGCGCAAAACGCGGCCGAGCTGCTCAGGACTGAAGTCCTTAGCCCATACCGGGACGGCGTGGGCAGGGCGTATGAATTTCGACATGGCAAGCGCCTGGGTTGAGCCGGCGAGATGCCGGCGGGCGCTTGCTTAATTACTCTCACGATGGACACCATGCAACTGTGCCCGTCAAGAGGTACAGACGCCAAACAGCGTTTCAATGGCGTTCATTTTCCGCCGCTATCGACGTTTCTTCAATGGCTTACGCGCGTTCAGGCCGGGATATTTTTTTTCGCCTGGGTGCGTTGACGGCGGCGTTTTTCCGCGTTTCAAGAGGTAGTTTGCGCAAAACTTGCGGTCGGCGCGATGGCCGTGACCCCGCATGAAAGCGATCGCGACCGTTTGTTGATGGGTGCCCGCTGGGTGTCGTGACCCGGTGCGAGCTGTGCAGGAATCCGGTCGCGACCGTTTACCTGCTGGCCGTCAGCCGTCGATCAGCGGTATCTGGCCGGATGCTTCGGGCGTCTTTTCTTCGGCTTCTGGGTACCGCGCTGGCTGGCCGTCGCGAGCAACAGGACCTCGACTGGCGCGCGGGCGGTGAGTCGCTGGCGCTGCATGATCTGGTCGAGGATGGCGGATGCTTCGGCCGACAGCCTGATCCGCACGTCACGGGTTCCGCCTTCGGCCTGGCGCTGGCGGCGCGCGCGCTGGCGCTCTGCTTCGTTTGCCCATATCCGCTTGCGGCCCATGGGTCAGGCCTGCCGGTCAGGCGATCAGGCGTCGGCGGCCGTCAGGGCATCCTTGCGGACCGTCGCCAATGCCTTCTTGAACGCCCCCGGTTGCCGGCCAGCGACCAGCAGCAGCACCCGCGCCGGGCCTTGTGGCTCACGGCGGCCCTGCTCCCAGCCGCGGACCGTGCCGACACTGACGCCAAGGAAGGCGGCGAATGCGTCTTGCGACAGCGCCAGCTGCTTGCGGATGCCCGCCACGTCGGCAGCCACGGGCAACGCAATTTCGGTGCTGCGCAGCGTGACTTCGCCGCGGCGCCAGGCCTTGGCCTCTTCGATGCCGTCCAGGATTTCCCGGCCGATGTTGCGCTTGCTCATTTCAGAGTCTCCAGCGACTTGGCGATGGCGTTCAGCGTGGCCTTGTCCAGGTCTGCCCGCTCGCTCTTTCCGAAAATGCTGAACAGGAACACCTGGTCGGCGGCCCGCAGCCAGTAGTAGATCACCCGCACCCCGCCCGACTTGCCGTGCCCGCTGGCGGCCCACCGCAGCTTGCGAAGACCGCCGCCACCGGGGATACGGTCACCGGCGTCCGGGTGCTCGGCCAGGTACATCTGCAACTTGCGGTACTCGTCATCCAGCAGGTATCCCGGCAGACGGGCGGTGAAGGCGCGGGCTTCTACGAAGACCATACTACGTCAGTGACGCACTACGGACAAGCGCGGCACCCCAGCGGCGGATGACCTCGGCAGCGCGCCGTTCGGCTTCGTTCTGTGGTGCGGTCATGCGGCAGTCCCTCAAAGTTCCCGGCGCAGCGGCACCACGTTGGCCGACTGCACGCCGCCGGTCAGGACTTCGTTCAGGCGCCGCGCCCACATTTCGAGCGTCCGCCGCTGGGCGGCCAAGCTGCGGCGATTGATGTAGACGACGCCGGTGACGGTTCGGCTCTGGTGCCCGAGCACGCGGGCGACCTCGGTTTCTTCGAGGCCCAAATCTTCAAGCTCGGTGCCCACGGTATGCCGCGCGCTGTGCGGCGTGGGTCGGTCACCGACGGCGCCGAAGGTCAGGCGCAGGGCGCGGTTCAGGCCGCTGTCCACCCGGCCTGGCCCGCCAAGGGCGCTTGGGAACAGGTGCTCGCTGCCATCGGAAAGCGTCATCGCTTCATTGATGATGTCGACCGCTTCGGGCACGAGCGCTATCGCGTGGTCGCGGCCGTTCTTGCGGCGAGTTCCTGGGATGCGCCAGACCGGGCCGCCTTCCGCTGCATCAAGGTTGATCTCGGCCACCTGCAGGCCGGCTACCTCGCCCGGCCGCTGTCCGGTCAGCAGCAGCAGGCGCAGCGCGAGCATTACCGGCGCCGGTACCCGGTCGCTGCCCTGCCACCAGGTGCGGATCTGTTCGGGCGTCATCGCCTTGCGAGCCGGCCGTGGCTGGCGTTCGGTGACGTGTATGACCGGGGTGGACTCGATCACGCCACGCTCGACAGCGAACCGGAACATCTTGCGCACGACCGCCAGCACCGCGCCGGGCATGCGCGTGTTACCGGCATCGCGGCAGGCGTCCAGGATGGCCACGATGTCGCGCCGGTGCACCGCGTCCAGCTTCATGCGGCCGATGCGCGGGGTTACCCATCGGTCGAGCATGCGGCGGTCGTCATCCCACGACTTCTTGCGCAGCTTGGCGTAGCGCTCGATGTATTCGTCGGAGAATTCAGCCACCGTCGGCATGCGTCGGCGCTCGGCCGCGGCGGTCTGGGCCGCAGCGCCCGGGTCTTCGCCCTGGCGGACCTTCGCCCGTGCCTCGTGTGCAAGGCGGCGGGCGTCGGCGAGGCTCACCGTGTTGGCGCCGCCCAGCGTGAGCACGCGAACCTGGTCGGCCAGCTTGTACCGGTAGCGCCAGGTCTTGGCACCGGTGGGATGAACGCGCAGGTACAGGCCGGGCGTCGAGTCATCCTTCACGTCGAAGCGGGCGGTCGTCGGCGCGATCTTCGCGACGGCCTGCGCGGTGAGCTTCATGCGCCGCTGTCCCGCTGCGCGGCGATGGCCCTCTGCGCCAGGTCGTCGAGGCCCAGCAGACCTAGACCGCGCTCCAGCCCGAACAGCCAGCTGCTGAACTGGCGCGCCTCGAAGTCCCAGCCATTCCGCTTGGCCTCGCGAAACCTTTCTTCCCAGCGGCTGATGGCATCGGTCACCTGCTGCTCGGTCGCCTTGTCGATGGTCATGGTCCTGTCCTCGCGCGGTTGTCCGGGTTACCCGGGGTTACCCTTGGGGTTACCTTTTGCGCATGGTAAGACCTGAAACGCTACGACACAACGGGCGCCGTTAAATAACGGTACTTCAAGGCGTTGCTGATTGCGGGCGACTCGCCATAACGCGTCTGGAAGTTTCACGAAGTGCCAGACACGGTGCCTCTTAATCAGCGGGTCGTAGGTTCGAGCCCTACGCGGCCCACCATTTAAGAACGAAAGGGGGCCAGGCGTATGCCTGGCCCCCTTTTTTGTTGCCCACTGCGGCTGTTGCCCACTGCGGCGCCTCCCCGGCCAGTGCCGCGCCCTTGCAAACGGCTGAGCCCGGGGACCGCAAGGCGCCCAGTCGCGCGCCGCGCCTTCCATGAACCGCATCGCCGCTTACCGGACGAGCGCGCTGTGGCGCGCACCGGTGGGCATCCGGCTTGCGCTATGATTCAACGAAAGTTGTATAATTGAAATGTGAATGAATCCCAAGCCGTTTCCGCCCTCGCCGCGCTCGCCCATGCCCAGCGCCTGCGCGTGTTTCGCGCGCTGGTGGTGGCCGGCCCCGCCGGGCTGACGCCGAGCGTGCTGGCCGAGCAGCTGGCGGTGGCGCGCAACACGCTGTCCTTTCACCTCAAGGAGCTGGCGCACGCCGGGCTCGTCAGCATCGAGCCGCAGGGGCGCCACCTGATCTATCGCGCCGATTTCGGGCAGATGAACGATCTGCTCGGCTACCTGACCGAGCACTGCTGCCAGGGCGCGGCGCCGGCTTCGTCCGCCGTGCCCAGCGACTGCGCCGGCGGCCAAACGGCGCCCACCAAGTCCACCCTCGAGACCACGCCATGAGCCAAATCACCATTTATCACAACCCCGCTTGCGGCACTTCGCGCAACGTGCTGGCCCTGATCCGCAACAGCGGCGAGGAGCCCACGATCATCGAGTATCTGAAGACGCCACCCGACCGCGAAACGCTGCACCGCCTGATCGCCGCGATGGGCATACCGGTGCGCGCGCTGCTGCGCGCGAAAGGCACGCCCTACGCCGAACTCGGCCTCGATGATCCGAAATGGAGCGACAAGCAATTGATCGACTTCATGCTTGAACACCCCATCCTCATCAACCGGCCCATCGTCGTCACGCCGCTGGGCACACGGCTGTGCCGACCTTCGGAAACCGTGCTGGACATTCTTCCCCAGCCCCAGCGTGGCGCATTCAACAAGGAAGACGGCGAAGCCGTCGTCGATGCGGGAGGCCGCCGTGTCTGAGTCCAGCATCGACCTGCCCAATATCGACAGCGCGCTGTTCCAGCAACCCGATGCCCAGCGGCTGCTGGCACCCCGGCGCGCCACGCACGCGCCGCGCTTCCTGCTGCTCTACGGCTCGCTGCGCGAACGCTCATACAGCCGCCTGGCTGCCGAAGAAGCGGCGCGCATCCTGCGGGCGCTCGGCGGCGAGACGCGTATGTTCAACCCCTCGGGCCTGCCGCTGGTGGACGATGCCCCCGCCGATCACCCGAAGGTCAGGGAACTGCACGAGCTGGTGCAATGGGCCGAAGGCTTGGTGTGGAGTTCGCCCGAGCGCCACGGCGCGATGACCGGCCTGATGAAGACGCAGATCGACTGGATTCCGCTATCCATCGGCGTAGTGCGCCCCACCCAAGGCAAGACGCTGGCGGTCATGCAGGTCTCGGGTGGCTCACAGTCCTTCAACGCGGTCAACCAGATGCGCCTGTTGGGCCGCTGGATGCGGATGCTGACGATCCCTAACCAGTCCTCGGTTGCCAAGGCATACCAAGAGTTCGACGAGGCCGGGCGCATGAAGCCCTCGCCCTACTACGACCGCATCGTGGATGTGATGGAAGAACTGATGAAGTTCACGCTGCTCACCCGCGACGTGGCGCCGTATTTGGTGGATCGCTACAGCGAGCGCAAGGAAAGTGCCGAGGCTTTGGCGCAACGGATGCGGCAAGACGCCCTTTGACCAAGCGCTGGGGAACCACTGATCAATCCCTCGCCGCCGAAGGCATGACCGAAGGAAAGGCACGATGCCCCAACGCATCGATCGCGCAGGCGATTGAAATGGCGTGAGTCTCTAGCGGGCGCCCCGCGAAAGACGCTCTCGAAAAGCCTCCCGGAAAACGCCGCCCGGCGCCCTGCCCGGCGGGCAGCTCGGTGCGCCAGTCCAAGGCAAGGGGAGCGATTCCAGCGAAGGGTCCTGTGAGCGCCGGTGGGATCATCAGGACATGACCGTGACGCTCAAGACCTCCGGGGCTCCTGAATCTGGTCTCAGGCGCCTGTGCGGATTGGAAAGGACCGGCGCCGCCAAAATCGATGGCTGCAAGCTGCCGATCCTGTCAGCCATCGGACAACTGTAGAGCCCGGCTATGCCAGGCGATCAGCGCGCGCGCCGTATGCGCCGCTATCGAGCCGGCCCATCCCCCGGCTTGCGCTTGGGGTAGCCGGTCTTGGCCTTCGGCTTGAAGGCCTTGTCGCCGGCCGGCCGCGGCTTGAACGGTCGCGGGGCGCCTTCCGCTGCCGGGCCGCGCGACGGGCGCGGACTCTTGTAGGGATTGGCAATCGGCGCGCCGTCGGCGACGCGGCTGATGGCCAGCGGCTGGCCGGCCACGCGGGTGCGCTTCAGGATCGCCATCAGGTCTTTCGGCAAGCCTTGCGGCAGGTCGACCGTGCTGTGGTGGTCGTAGATTTCGATGCGGCCGATGAACTTGCTGTCGAGGCCAATCTCGTTGGCGATGGCGCCGACCAGGTTCGACGGCTTCACACCGTGGCTGCTGCCGACCTCCACCCGGTAGGACTCCAGGTGCTCGTCGGGGGCGGGGGCACCGCGCGGCGGGCGGCGCTCGCCGGGGGCCCTGTCGCGCGATCGCTCGCGCGTCGGCGGGCCATC
>LNAQ01000256.1_pt1 | contig 12360 bp, 9 predicted proteins | sample 602591 | NCBI WGS metagenome assembly LNAQ01 (sample SAMN02440304, study PRJNA202911) | soil metagenome | biome: Subtropical and temperate rainforests or woodlands; isolation source: soil samples (1 kg each in a 20% v/v slurry with milli Q water) were... ... | reverse complement strand
CACATCTGAAGTATCACGTCAAAAAGCAGATCGTGAATCTGCCCCCAGACCGCTACACCGAAGCCGACCTCGCCTTCATCGTCCCGCGTGTACTGGAGCTGACCTACACCGCCTGGGATTTGCAGCCCTGGGCCGAGGAATTGGTGAGCGTGTGGAAAACGGAAACCGGCGACTGGAAGCCCGGCACCCCCGAGGCCATCCGCCGCACGCCGCTCACCCCTTTCCCTTATGACCCCGACCGCCGCGCCATCCTGCGCGCCGAACTCGATGCCTACTACGCCAGACTCTACGGCCTCACCGAGGAAGAACTGCGCTACATCCTCGACCCCGCCGACGTCATGGGCGAAGACTACCCCAGCGAAACCTTCCGCGTGCTCAAGAACAAGGAACTGAAGGAGTTCGGCGAATACCGCACGCAAAGGCTGGTGCTGGAGGCTTGGGGGCGCTTGGAACAAGCGTCACCGGCCATCATTCCGCAAGCCCAACCCGCTCGCCCGAGCACACCATTCCGTACCTATGCAGCGGGCTACACACCTGCTACCGAAGCTGAAGACTGGCTCGCGGGATTAGTCTGCGACATTCTCCTTCAGGCAGGTACTTGTGATGATGTTCGCCTGCGCCAGATTCTGCTGACAGACCTGCCGGAGCATATTCCGCACAGGGAGCTTCTGAGCGAGTGGCTGCAGCCGGTCAAGAACGAGCGGTGGTCACATATCTGTGCCTGGCTGCGCAGCCTGTTGGGGGTGCCGACCACAGAACCTCTGTCTATCCGTGATGCGAAAGGTCTGGCACAGGTGCTGGGCGACATCCGTACAGCATCGCTTGCCAGCGCCTTGATTGACGCAAGGCAACAACAGGAGTTGGCGTTGGAGCAGGCATTGGTCGTACCAGAAACGCCCATGCAAACGGAAGGTCTGCAAAAAAGGGGATAAGGGATGAACGCTGTCGGTATGCCAGAACCATTTTCTACAAAGCCTCGCCTATGGGTAGAGACGTTGTGGCTACTGGAGTCACTGACAGCGGATGAGCCCTTGCGTGAAATATCGCTGCGTCGCGGCCTCAACCTGATCGTATCGCCACCAGGAAAAGGCAGCTCTGGGCATGGCGTGGGAAAAACCGCTTTTTGCCAATTGCTGCGGTTCGCACTGGATGACCCCCTCTGGTCCGAGGGGTCAGCCTTGCGCGATGAACTGCTGCAAAGCGAGGATTTGAAGGAGGGGGCTGTTGCCGCCCGTGTGCATATTGGCGGGGAAGTATGGACAGTCTTGAAGCCGTGGCGACACCAGAAGATGTACCGCGCTTCCCGTCATGCGGATTGGCGGCAGCTGGTCGCAGGTAACGCTGAGAACGAATACCACGCTTACCAGAATGCACTGCGACAGCATTTTGTCGAAACCTTGCCGGTTCAGGAGCTGCCTGGCTCCGGGCAGCCTATTGAATGGCACCACATTCTGGCCTGGTGCTCCCGTGACCAGAACGCCCGATACCAGCATTACTTCCAATGGCGTGCGGAAGGTGTCCGGTTCAGTTTGCCAGCGAAATCGCCACTGGCTCTCATACAGATCGTATTAGGTCTGCTGCACGACGCCACGACGCTGCGTGATCTGGATAGCGCAGCAAAAGCGGTAGAAGCCCATAAGGCGAGACTGGATCAGCTGCGAGAGGAACCTGCGCGTTTGCTGAACCATGTGCGCCGGCAATTGGCCAACCGCCTTGAAGCGCCAATCAATACACCCTTCCGGCAGGAAGGATTGATCGAGCATCCCAACCTGATTGGTATCGCCAGGCAACGCCACGAAGCCTATCGGCAGGAATTGCTATCGATCGAGGAAGAGCGAAAGGCGCTTGCACACGAGCGCCAGCACTTGCTTGAGAGGCGTGCGCCGCTGAAAGGCAATCTGGACGTAATTGCCAATGAAATCGCCCAGATGGAAGCGTTGATTTCTGGCGATATCGAGCAGTTGGAGGCGCTGCAAAACGAAGCAGCATCACTGCAACAGAATCTCTCGAAGCATTGCGATGCAGGAAATCGCCCGCTCAAAGAGTGTGACTATGTCATTCAGCGCATCGAACAGGTTCAAATTGACCGAAAGCAGCGCACCCTGCTTCATCAGCAAACCCAAGAATCCCTTGAGAGTCGTCTGACTCCTCTGCGCCGCCGCTTGTGCGAACTAGCTGATGAGATGGCGCCATTGGATAAAGCACTGGCCGATATTGACGGGAAAAGTGTTGAGCTGGACAAGCGGTACGCTCAAATACTGTCGGCTGATCAGCTACTCAGTGAGGCTATCGAGAACTACGAATATTATGAAAGCCTCGCATCAGGAAAAACACAATCAGCTGACATGGATGCGGTACAGCGCAAGCTGGATGCAGATCGACGCCGCTACAAGCAGTTGCAACTGCAACTTGAGAAAGAGCGCCAAGTGGTAGCAGGCCGCCGCCAAGCGATCAGTGAAGCCATGATGGCTGTTGCCAAGTCGTTACCCTCTTTCCGGTGGGGTGTTTTTAACGATGAAGAAGAACACCGCAATCACCCTTTCCGGATGGGGCCAATGCATTCGACCACATACAAAGTACTGGAAATTCTGGCCGGCGATGTCGCCTGCCTGCGCGATAGCGTTCACGAGCAAAGTTTTCATCCCGGATTCCTTTTACACGATTCGCCCCGCGAAGCGGAAATGAACGAACACATACTCTGGGCGTTGCTTGGGAATGTCGCAGAAAACGGCCGCAACTCGCTACAATACATTGTCACTACGTCGACAGAGCCACCTGAATCGTTAAAGGCTTTTGAGCGCCATAGGCTCTCAACAGATAGCGTGGAGGGGCTTCTTCTTCGAAAGCAGCTGGGTGTAGAACAAGCGTCGTTGACATGAATCCCCTGCAACGCGCCCTCATCGAAAAAGCCGGCCACGACAACGGCTTCGAGCACGTACTGTCGTCGGCTGGCGATGCGGTGACACTGGCTTCGGCTCGTCATCGAAGCCAGGCGGTGGTGACGGTATCTGCCGATGGCTTCGGCTTGCGCCTGCAACCGGCTACGCCCGCGCTGCTGCCGGAACTGTTGCGCAGTTTCCAGCCGTGGGCCGGAGCTGATGACGTATTTTGTGTGCCGACTCTGGCCGATCTGGCAGCTCTGCTGCGCCGCGCGGCCAACCTGTCGCAGGCCTTGCCGAAGCAGGCGGTGCGCGACTACCACGCCGCCGTGGCGCAGGCGGTGCAGGAGCTGCCTGCCGAGAGCCGGGGCACGGAAGTCGAACGCCTGGTGCGCCAGCGCGTGGGGCAGGAGCGCTACCGCGATGCCTTGCTCACATATTGGGGTGGCGCCTGTGCGGTAACCGGCATCAATGTGCCCGAGGTGCTGCGTGCCAGCCATGCCAAGCCCTGGGCCGAATGCGCCGACGATGCCGCGCGTCTGGATGCCTTCAACGGCTTTCTGCTGGTGGCCAATCTGGATGCGCTGTTCGATCGCTTTCTGATCAGCTTCGACGAGGCCGGACATTTGCTGGCCAGCGCCCGCCTGTCCCAGGGCCAGCTGCACGCGCTAGGCATTCACCCGGGCATGGCGCTGCGCTGGCTGGCTGGCGAGCACCGGCCTTATTTGCAGTGGCACCGCGAGCGTTTTCTGCTCGGTGCCTGACCGAAGGAAGAAACATGGCCAAGGCCGAAGCAAGCGTTGAAGAACTGGTGTCCATGATCGAGCGCGGCGAGCTGCGCTTGCCGGAAATGCAGCGCCAGTATGTGTGGCGTTCCACACGAGTACGCGATTTGCTCGATTCCTTGTACCGGGGCTATCCGTCCGGCGCGATCCTTCTCTGGGAAACCGATGAGGCCGTGCCGCTGCAAAGTTTCGCCGTCAGCCAGAGCAACAACCCTTACCAGAGCACGCGCCTCCTGCTCGATGGGCAACAGCGCCTGACCTCGCTGTCTGCCGTCATTCGCGGCGAGCCCGTGTCGGTGCGCGGCCGCCGCCGTCCCATCGATCTGCTGTTCAATCTGGAGCACCCCGAGCAACTGGCGGTCGTCACCGAGGTGGACGAAAACGGCGATGACATGGATGCCGATGCGGATGGCGAACTCATCGGCGATGAGGCCGATTCCAGCGAGGACGAACTGCTCACGCGTTTCAACAAGATGACCTTCGTGGTGGCCACGAGGAAGCTGGAGCAGCTGCCGCATTGGGTGAAGGTTTCGGAAGTCTTCAAGACCGACAGCGACGCGCCTTTTCTCAAGCGTGCCGGGATCGCCGGTTTCGACGATCCGCGCTATGAGAAATACAGCCAGCGCCTCGCCCGGCTGCGCGGCATCCGCAAGTACGTTTACCGCATGGACGTGCTGGAGCGAACGCTGTCCTACGATGAGGTCACCGAAATCTTCGTGCGGGTCAATTCATTGGGTGCCAAGCTGCGCAGCTCCGACCTGGCGCTGGCGCAGATCACCGCAAAATGGCGGCACTCGCTGCAGACCTTCCTGGATTTCCAGGGTGCCTGCGCCAGGAACGGTTTCGAACTCGATCTCGGCTTGCACCTGAAAAACCTCATGGCCTTTGCCACGGGGCAATCGCGTTTTCTGACCGTCGGCAACCTGACGCTGGATGTGCTGCAGCAAGCCTGGAAAGAGGCTTGCGAGGGCATGGAGTTTGCGCTCAATTTCGCGCGCAGCAATCTGGGTATCGACAGCCCCGCCCTGTTGTCATCGCCCTTCCTGCTGGTGGTGCTGGCTTACTTCGGGCACCGCCGCGACTATAGGCTCGGCACTGATGAGGCGCGCCAGTTGCGTTACTGGGCCTTGGCCGCCAACGCGAAGGGCCGTTTTTCCCGGGGTTCCAGCGAGACCATCCTGGATCAGGATTTGGCCACCATCCGCAATGGCGGCGGCGTCAATGAACTGATCGACCGGCTGCGCCTGCAATTCGGCCGCCTCGATATCACCCCCGAGGAGCTGGAGGGACGCAACCAGCGCAGCGCACTGTTCAAGACCATGTTCCTGGCCTTCCGCGCTGCGGGCGCCAAGGACTGGCGAAGCCACCTGACCATCGCCCTGGACCACTCAGGCAGTCAACACCGCCTGCAGTTCCATCACATATTCCCCAAGGCGCTGCTGAAAAGCCGCTGCAGCCCTCGCGAGGCGGATGACATTGCCAACCTGGCTTTCATCGGTGGCAAGACCAATCGCGCCATCAGTGACAAAGCGCCAGTGGTCTATCTCCTGCCCTTGGTGGCGCAACATGGCGTAGAACCGTTCGCGGCGCAATGCATCCCGTTGGAGGAAACCCTGCTGACCGTGGATAACTACAAGGCGTTCTTGCAGGAGCGCCGCACACGCATCGCGGCGGCACTCAATGCCTTCCTTGGTGCGGCTGCTTGAGCGGAAAGTGGCCGCTCGTCGCGACCATGCGACGACCGATCGGGTAGCCGAGAATCTGACCGACCATGCCCAATCCCCGCTCGCTGGTTTATGCGCTTTACTCCCACTGGGACATCGTAGAAGCCCTGGTTCGGCTGTCGCGCGAGTTTGCCGTCCTCACCAGTGAGCAGGTGCTCAGCACCATTGCCAGGGTGTCTCCCGAGCTGGGTGCCGAGGCGCAGGGCGCGGCACTGCGCGCGCTGGTCAACGCGGACATCCTGCAAACCTTGCCGCGCAGCAGCGATCTGCAGCTCAACGCGTATGTGCTGGAGTTCGTGCGTGGTCTCACCCGCGAGCACGAACTGGGCCTGGCCGCCGTGCTGCAGGCGCGCATCACCGCCATCCGTGAGGCCACCGAGACACTCAACGACGGGATGGCGGGCGCGGACATGGATCGCATGCGCGGGGCCGCCAACAGGCTGGCGGAGCTGTTCCGCCAGATCAGCCTGCAGCTCGACCAGGACCGGCATGCCCTGTTCGAGCTGGCAGAAAACGCCAAAAGCGCGGACGGCAGCATGCCGATCACCCAGCGCTACCACCGCGTACTGGAAGCCTACGATGAGTATGTGGAGCCGATGAACCAGATGATGGACACCGGCCCGCAGAGCAGCTTCTATCGGTATCTGGAGGATGCCGAGCGCGCGCTCGACTTGGGCCTGGAGCAACTGTCGGTGCAAGGCGCGCTTTACTCCCATCGCCTGCAGTTGCGCCAGGTGGCGCACCAGGCCAAGGAGTTGCGGCGCTTTGGCCGACTGGTCGCGCAACAGTGCGCCGACACGCTGCTGCCCTTGCGCGAAGAACTGCGCCTGCACAACGCGCTGACCAGCGCGATCAGCCTGCTGCTGGGGCAGGTGCGCAAACGCGGCCTGCGCCGTGCCCTGTCGCGCCCCACGGAAAAAACGATGCTGCCGCTGTGGCGCAATGAGCGTCGCTTCAAGCTGCAGCTGGGGGATGAAGTGCGGGCCGTCATGGCCGCCGCGCGCCAATACCAGCCGCAGGCGGTGGCTTTCCCGCTGGACGAACCCGGCGACGCCTTGCAGTTGCTGGAGCACGTTGATGAAGCGGGCATTCGCGAGCACCTGGCACGCAGCCTGCCGGTAGAGAGCCTGCTCGATTGGCTGCACAGCCATTACGCTCACCTGCAGGATGCGACCTTGCTGCGTCTTTTCCATGACCTGCAGCACGAACCCATCTGGCACATCGAAGCGGCGGATCAGGTTGAAACAACAACGCTACAGACCATCCGCGTCCTGCATCACCCGCACCGCGTGAGTGTCCCGGAATGACGACACCTTCTCCTTTGGCAGTCACGCTCGCGCAGATGCCGGCCTTGGCCGAGCTGTTCCGGCTGTTTCTTTCCGGCAAGCACCTCAACCGCGTCGCCGAGCCGGCGCTCTGGGCCGAACTGGAGCAACGGGAGGCGGACTATGTCGCCCTGTTTGCCGCCCTGGATTTCGATCTGCGCCTCGACGCCCGGGGCTTTGCCTGGTTCCACAGCGGGGACGCCAACAGCAACATTGGCAAGATCAGCCGCCAGTTAGCCCTGCTGTTCATGGTGATCTTCGATGCCCAGGCCAATGCCGGCAAAGCCTTGCAACGCTTTACCGATTGGCTGATCGACAGCACCTGGCTGATCGATGTCTACAAGCAGCAGCAAGACCTGCTCGATGCCGAGGGCCTCAATCCTGACGCACTGGTGGATCTCCTGGACCGCGCCTGCTCACTGGGCTTTGCCGTGCGCGAGCCGGTGGGCTGGCGACTGTTGCCCGCCGTGTGCCGCTATCTCGACCATTTCGAGGACTTGGCCATGGCCGCCAAGGGCGAGGGCGAAGAAGTGGACGCGCCTGCCGAGGACGATATGGCCTTGGATGCGCCGGATGACGAGGAGAATGGCTGATGCAGTACGGCTTCCAACGCCTGGTCTTGCTGGGCAGTGCCGGCTACTCGCGCGCCGAGCTGCCGCTCGATGGCGCGGTCTCTCTGGTGGCGCCCAACAACACCGGCAAGACCAGCCTGATCAATGCCCTGCAGTTTCTGCTGATCATCGACCGCCGCCGCATGGATTTTGGCGCGCACGATGTGGACAAGAGCCGGCGCTTCTATTTTCCGAACAACAGCGCCTATGTGTTGCTGGAGGTGTCGCTGCCGGAATCCGGCACCGTGGTGTTGGGCTGCGTGGGCAAAGGGGTGAGCTTCGACTACGAGTATTTCGCCTACGCAGGCCAGCTCAGGGTCGAGGAATTTTGCCTGCCGGATGGCACGCTGGTGGCGCAGCCTCAGTTGGCGAGCCACCTGGCGACCCACGGCCGCCGGGTCTTTAGCTACAGCAGCGGCGAATTCATCGACATGGTTTATGGAGGGCGTAACCGCAAGCTCAATGGCCAGCAGGATTTCTGCGTGTTCCGCCTGGAGCACGCCAATGACGCCAGCGTGTTTCAGCGCGTGCTCACCCGCACGCTGCGGCTGGACAAACTGCGCTCCAGCGAAGTGAAGGACTATCTGCTGCAGATCTTCCGTCGCGACCTGCCCGACGCCAGCATCGATTTCAAGGCCGAATGGGACAAGGCCTTCGCCGACCTCAACGCCGAGCGCAGCCAGTATCTGGCCGCCGTTCGCCTGCAAGCCAGTCTCGGCGAACTGGAGCAAAAGCAGGACGCCCGCCTGGTATTGCGCGGCAAGCTGCTTTGTTGGCGCCCCTTGATCGATGAGGCGTTGGGCCAGTGGCAGCAGCATTACGAAGCCAGCCAGCAATCCCTGCAGCATGAACTGGCGCAATGTGATGTCGAGCTGCAGCGCTTGCGCGAGCAGGACATTCAATCGGCCCGCGAGCAAAACCAATGCGAGCAGGAACAAACGCAGCTTCACCAGCAAAGCGAACAGTTGCGCGAGCTGCAGCAGCGTTTTGCCCTGATTGCCGAGCGCTCCGTGCTGGAAGCGCGCCGCCGCGAACTGCAGGAAGAACGGGATGCGCTGGTCGTCCGTATCGGCCAGGCACAGAGCCGTGCGCCAGCGGCCATCGAGCGTGAACTGGCCCGAATCGAGCAAGAGCTGGCGCAGATCGCTCAAGAGATGCGCACCCAAGGACAGAATCTGTACCAGCAATTGGCCAACCTCCTGCCGGCAGCGCAACTGACCGCGCTGAACAAAGTGTTGGCCAAGCCAGTTCTGACCCTGGGTGCAGAGGATTTCCGGCTCGATAGCCATGCCCTGGCTGCGGCCCTGGCCGATGCGGATGCGGGGCGTCTCGAGCTGCCCGGCCTCCAGCTGCATCTGGAAGCCCTGCCGCTGCAACATCAGCAACGAACCTTGGAGGAGCTGGGCGAATTGCAGCAGGAGTTGCAGCAACAACAGGCTCAACTCAAGGAGCAACTGAGCACTGCTTTGGCGCTGGAAAAGGTCAAACAACAGCGCCAGTCGTTGGAGCAGGAACTGGCGCAACTGGATGATGAGTTGCGTGACTACACGCACATGCAGACCCTGCAGCACAGCGATGCCGAGCGGCAGGGCCGACTGGCAGCCCTCGCGCAAAAGCTCGCCGAACTGACCGCCAGCCTGGCCCAGTCAGGCGAGCGGCACCGGGCACTGGACCAGCAGCGCCAACAGCGGCAGCAGGACTTGGCAGCCTTGCAGCAGCAACACCGACAGATCGAGCAACGCCGTAACCAGCGACTCGATCACGAAGGCCCCTTTACCTGGCTGGCCGACCTGCCGCATCGCCCCTGGCTGGCACAGCCTCAGTTTGCACTGGAACAACTGGCCGAGCGCTTGCAGACCTATCTGGCCGACTGCCGCCAATTGCTGGAGCTGGATGAGCAGATTCGCCATCTGCTGGGCGAAATCCACACCGGCGGGCTCACCAAGTATCAGTTTGTCGGCGATGCGGAAAGCGAGATCGAACGTCTCGTTGAATTCGCCCATCACCTGCCGCAGGAAGCCGAGGCGCTGGAAAAGAAAGCGCGTTCGGCAGTGGTCAATGTCGCACTCTGTTTACGCGAATTACGCGATGGGCTGCTGTCCTTCAAGCGCCGGATGCGCGAGTTCAACCGCAAGATCAGCGGTCGCCAGCTTTCCGACCTGGCCGTGTTCAAGATCGAACCCGAGGACGAAACCGCGCTGCTCGAAGCCATCGAGCTACTGATCAACACGGCGGCAACCGTGGACAGCGGCGAGACCTTTGAGTTGTTCAACCAGCAAAGCGTGCTCGACGATGACCAGCTCGATCGTGCCAAGACCCTGCTGATCGAGGAGGGCAACGCACGCCACGGTCTGCGTGTGGCCGACCTGTTTCGCCTGCGCTTTTGGGTCGGCAAGGCAGATCGCGAGCCGGAAGCCTTCGACGACCTCGACAGCGCCGCTTCCAATGGCACCGTGCTCATGGCCAAGCTGGTGACGGGGCTGGCAATGCTGCACCTGATGCAGGACCAGCGCCGTCCCATCCAGGGCGTCTGCTACCTGGACGAAGCGTTGGCATTGGACGCGCGCAATCAGCGCAGCCTGATCGACACGGCGGCGGAATTCGGCTTTTCGCTGATTTTTGCTTCCCCTGCGCCGCTGACCACCGTGCGCTATTGCGTCCCCATTCACCACCGCCATGGCAGCAGCCAGATCAGCCGCTTCAGTTGGCAGATCATCGAGCCCGTGGAAGCCTGATCATGGATCGCATCCTGCGAACGGCATTGCTCAGGTTGCATGGCAAGGATGCCCTGCCGGCCAGCCAGTTCACAGCCGCCCAGCGCACTGCGCTGGATAGTTTTGCACGGCAAACCGGGGCAGTGAGCTGCCAGCGTCAGGGGCGCGGGGATGTCTATCGGGTCAGCGATCCACGTTTGTTCGATACGCATCTGGCCGCACTCTCCCCCCAGGTGGCAATCGTCGCAGAGGAAGACCTGCCACTGCGTGCGCAGCACATTGCCCATGCGCGGGACAGCAAGGCGCGCAATCATCAGCACAGCGACTACTACCCGACGCTCAAGGCGGTCGGCGACAAGGTGCTTTGGCGGAATGCAGAGCACGGCGTCGAGTTGCCGCTGGGGCAGCTCACGCGCGACTTCGGGGCGGCAAGCCTGCGCATCGAAGCCAGTGACGCCTGGTTTAGCGAGCAGCCGCTCTGGCTGGTGGAAAACCAGGCACTGTTTGACCGCACGGACTGGCTGCCTGCCGACACGCCAGTTACCCTGCTTTATTACGGTGGGCAGCTCGACGGCCGGCTCCTTGCCTGGCTGGCCCGACGCCCGCGCGCCAGCCGTGTCATGCTTTTCCCCGACTATGATGGCATGGGTTTGGCCAACTTCGCTCGACTTTATGCCCTGCTTGGCGACGCCTGCGCATTCTGGTTGATGCCGGGTTGGAGTAGCAAACTGGCACGCTATGGCAGCCAGCAGCTATGGCGGAATACGTTTCGGGAATTCACCGGCGCGGTCACGCAACTGCCTGACTACCTGGACCCTTTGACCAGGCAAATGCGGCAGTCCGGCCTCGCGCTCGAACAGGAAGCCGTTTGGCTGCCCTCCCCGTAGGCTTTTCTCAAGCAAGGTGGCAATTTCACTTGGTGCCATCCCTGCCCCAAGGCTCTTGCCTACGCTACCTCTGGCCGCAGCCAGCCTTGGCGGTGACGCGACATTGCTCGCAACGGCCTCGCTCAAGCGGAACATCAGCCCTTCAAGCAGCTGCCCACCACCCACTTCAGCGGCGCCTAGTTCGGCCTGTCCCAGCAGCGTATTGCGCGCTGACTCCAGTGAGCTGGTCGGCACTCTATCGGCTGCCTGATCGACACCAGGCTCGACCTCCAAGCGGATCAGCGCATCGACCGCCAGGAGAAAGCGCGTCTTGATGAGACCCAGTTGATCATCACACAACAGCTACACCGGAGTAAGCGTCCGGTCAGCGCCGTCTTGGCACGACTGACCTGAGCAGCAAGCATGTTCGCCGCGGACACAGTATAGGTGTCCGCTTATCGACAGGCGGACACCTATGACAAACGAGACTTCAGAAGCCTCTCCGGCGCGGCAGGAGCGCCGCCGGTACGATGCCACATTCAAGCGCGCGATCGTCGAGCGGACCTTGGCTCCGGGCGCATCGTTGGCGCGGATTGCCCGCGAGCACGGCATCAATGCCAATCAATTGTTCAAGTGGCGCCGTCAGTTTCTGCTCGGCAAGCCTGTGGCGCTGGCGCCGAGGGAGCCGGCACCGCCAGCTATCTCACTGCTGCCGGTGACGATCGCCACCGAAGAGCCGGCGCCCGTCGCTTCGACCTCGCTCGCGGCACCGTCGGAGTCGGGACGGATCGAGATCATGCTTGCCGGTGGCACTGTCCGGATCCAGGCGCGGTCGATACGACGATGCTGCAGCGGGTCTTGTCGAGCCTGCGCCGATGATCGGCTTGCCCTCGGGCACCCGGGTCTGGCTCGCAGCCAGCGTGACCGATCTGCGGCGCGGCTTCGATGGGCTGGCCGCCTTGCTGCAGACAAAGCTCGAAGCCGATCCGTTCGCCGGACACCTGTTCGTGTTCCGCGGCCGCCGCGGCGACCTGATCAAGATCCTATGGTGGGATGGCCAGGGGATGTGCCTGTTCAGCAAGCGCCTTGAGCGTGGTCGGTTCGTGTGGCCGAGTGCGCAGGATGGCCGCGTGGCGCCGACCCCTGCACAGCTCTCGATGCTGCCGAAGTCATTGACTGGCGCATCCCGCAGCGCACCTGGCAGCCGCAGTCAGCGGCCTGATTTTTATCGCGTAAAAGCACTGCTATAAATGGCTCGGATGGGTACAACTTTGCCCATGCGCGATACGGCACTCCCCGATGATCCACGGGCGCTCAAGGCACTGATCGGTGACTTGGTCGGACAGCTCGACGCCAAGCATCAAGCCATCACCTCATTGGAGCATCGGATCGCGGACCTGCGGTTGCAGATCGCGGTGCTGCGCCGCGCCCGCTTTGGCCGTCGCTCGGAGCAACT
>LNAQ01000255.1_pt1 | contig 12403 bp, 13 predicted proteins | sample 602591 | NCBI WGS metagenome assembly LNAQ01 (sample SAMN02440304, study PRJNA202911) | soil metagenome | biome: Subtropical and temperate rainforests or woodlands; isolation source: soil samples (1 kg each in a 20% v/v slurry with milli Q water) were... ... | reverse complement strand
CAGCGGCCATGACATCGATTTGCGTATTATTCGTAATGTTGTGGGCGACGAATAAGCCCTGAACTCCCGGCTTGGATAGAATACCCTTGGTTAAGCCGTATACCTTCTCCACAGGAGGATTTCCGCCGGTTTCCGAATAGTTGGCCGGAGCCGCTTGCAGCTTCAATAACGCATCGTAACATAACAAGCTTCCTCCGCCTCCGCCGCACATGAAGCCGATATTTCCGCCATCCATCTCGGTATAACGAGCCGTACCACGGTAATCCGCATCGTTGATCTCTATCATTCGTTTTTCCAATTCGGTCATAGGCCGCCACGAGCGCTCGCTTCCGACTTCAACTATGCCCTTCAGCTCGGGCTGCCGATACAAAGCCGCATCATCGATGCCCATTACAGATGCTGCCGCCACCACTTCCCCGCTGCGCGTAAGCACCAGCGGGTTAATCTCCAAAATATAGCAGTCATACTGCACAAACACACGATAAAGCTTGGTTAAAATACTTGCGGCCTGCACGAGCGCTTTCCCTGTAAGTCCCAGATCGCTCCAAATTTCTTTCGCTTGGAAGGGCTGTAATCCGACAAACGGATCAACATGCGCAATCTTTACTTTTTCCGGCGAATTTCTCACTAAATCCTCTACCTCAACGCCGCCCTCGGTCGCAGCGATAATGACGGGCAGCTGCTTTTGTGTATCCAGCGTGATAGAAACGTACCATTCTTCCGCAATATCCAGACACTGCTCTACCAGCACACGCTCCACTGGAAAGCTGCGTACCGTCATTTCAAGCAACTGCCGTGTTTTCTCTTCGGCCTCTGCCCGGGTCGACGCAAACTGAATAGCGCCGTTCTTGCCCCGTTTCCCTACAGGAATAAGAGCTTTTAATACAACCTTATTTCCCAGTTCTTCCATAATTGCGCCGGCTTCTTTGTGAGTTAAAGCTACCCGATTTTCCGGAGCAGGGATTCCATGCTTCTTTAAAATTTGTTTGCTATCGTGTTCAAGAACTCTACCCATAATCTCCCCTCCATATCCTGAGGATCAGCTTTTTCTAAATTTCGTCATTTTCTTTGCTCGCTCTACAACCGGAATATCGATCATCTTGCCGTCTAACTGTATCGCTGCCAAACCTGAACGCTGCGCTTCCGCAAAAGCTTGTACGATGCGTTCGGCTTGCTCTATTTCTTCTTCGGAAGGAGTAAACGCCTGATGCACCGTTTCGATTTGGTTCGGGTGGACAACCAGCTTGCCTTGATAGCCAAGCTTCTTGGCGAACTCCGCAGACTTGCTTAGCCCTTGGGTGTCATTAATATGGAAATATACCGCATCAATCGGCGGTTCTATGCCGGCCGAGCGCGAAGCTACCACCAGTTGTGACCGCGCCAGTAAAGTCTCAGTCCCTTCGTCCGTCAGCTCGGCCCGAACATCCAGCGCATAGTCGACCGAACCGAAAGCGAGCCTCTTCACACGTTTGCATGCTGAAGCGATCTCGTATGAGTGCTGCACGCCCGAGGCCGATTCTATCAAGGGGATGATCTCCAGCTTGCCCGGATCTATCCCGTTTTTCCGTTCGAAATGAGTCAGCAGATAATCGGCAAGGAATATGCTGTCTCTTCCGTCCGCCTTAGGCAGCATAATACCGCGCAGGCTGGAGACAACCACGCTCTCCAGATCGTCCACCAAAAAAGGCGTAGTTATGTCATTTATTCGAACAAAACAAACTTGTTCGGCATGCTGTCCAAGCAGAGTTTGCCGCACCAGGCTTCGCGCCGATTCCTTTTCATGGAGGGGAACGCTGTCCTCCAAATCCAAAATAACCGCATCGCTCTGTAAGCTCTTCACTTTATCCAATCTTCGCTGTTGGTTGCCGGGTACGAACATTAAGGTGCGGTACAACGGCGCCTCTTTCTCTTCTTTGAAAATACCCAAACCTATCTCTCCTCCAAGCGTAAAAATGTGCCCGGCTGCGCGGTTGTATACTGCATTTCGTATACTGTATCCAATAAAGATATTATCAGAAAATTCAGTATATTACAACATATTTACGTATTCGCTTTCATAAAAAATTTATGGCCATTCTATTGCTTCTTATATGAAGGATTAGCGCCTGTTTTATCGGGGTCTTCATTCCTGAAATGTGTGAGTTTCATAAACCAGCCGGGCAAGGGGATTATCCTTGACCGGCTGGTTTGCTTTTTTGATCATGTAGATAGTCATGTCGTACCCGGCCATCTCCACCACACGGCAAGGCAACTCATCCGCATTCTCTGGAAGACTAAACCTGTTTTTGCACTACGTACGGCAAAAAACGCACGATTGACTTTCGCGCGTTTTCACATTATGATCATTTGCTCATACCCTAAGCTTTTTTGACTATCGAAGCAAAAGTATGTATATGTGTATCCATCAACGTACGAGCTCCGGCAGCGTCTTTTTCCGCAATTTTTTCAATAATCATTTCATGCTCTGTAATTGTACGGCTTAGATTCTGTTCGAATAAAGAGATGTTGCCTAGGAAAAAGTCATTCAAATCCCATTGACTTTGAGTCATATTTGATAATTTTTCCGATCTGCTCATGCTTAAAATAACAGCATGCAGTCTACGGTTTTCAAGAAAGTACTTCTCTCTGGAGAAATCCTCCCGGACAACACTTTTCAACTTTTCATTAATTACTCTCAATTCTTTGACTTCATGATCTTCCCTTCTTTGAGCGGCCAGATAGGCTGCCATTCCCTCCAGGGCCATTACAGTCAAGAAATGATCAAACATTTCGTCCTGGGAATACTTTTTTACACGACAACCCGTTTGCGGTACGATTTCCACGAAATATTCGGATTCTAATTTTTTCAGAGCATCAATGACAGGGCGTCTGGAAACTCCCAGCTCATCGGCGATTTCTACTACTGAAATTACATCCCCGAATATCCATGTTCCCGACTTTAAACCTTCTTTTATATATTCATAGGTTCGATTGGTTTTTGACAAGGCAAGATCAATCTTATTCATTGCTGCTGCCTCCACTTTAAAGCTTTTACACAAAAATTCTAGTGCATGATATCTTTTTCCTGATTATTGTTCAAATAGTCTCTTGTTGATTTAGCCTTGGCTGTTTTTTTGCGGTTCACCATATAGATTCCCAGTACGATCAAAGCTGCACCTAGAAAAAGGCTGAAATCGATACTTTCATCCAGAAATAAGATGCCAACGGCAATGGAGACAAGAGGGACTCCGAAGGTATAGGCGGATGCCGCTGACGCTTCACCCGAATGGATCAGCTTTAACCAGAGCAGCCATGATAACATCACCCCGATAGCTGACGTATACAACAGACTGCCCCAAAAAGGAATCGTCCAATGGATGGCGGCCCACGACTCAATAACCATCCCCAATATCACCAAAGCCATTCCCCCGATAGTAAACTGAGCGGCCAGTAACCAAGCTATATCCACAGTATCCTGCACATTCTTCAAATAAACCGTACCGACCGCCCATACGCACGCAGCAGCCAAACCTGCCCCGATTCCCGTAATGGAAAGTTCCCCGCTTGATATACCCGCCATGCTGATTGCGATCACACCAAGAAATCCCACAATCAAACCTGTGAACTTTACCAAGGAAAGCGATTCGCGCAGCCAGAACCAAGCAAGGATTCCAACAATAATCGGTTGAACATAGACCAATACCGCGGCCAATCCTGATGTTAAATACATAACGGCAAAGGTCTGCATGCCCATAAACAAAATTACGTTAAAAAGAGCCGATATGGCGTATATCTTCGCATTCTTTCTGAAGTCGGCATTCCCCCCGCGATGAAGGGCAATCATCATGAGAAAAAAACCGCCGAGCAGTGTCCGAACACCAGAGAAAAGAATCGGAGGGGTGTATTCCAAACCGATTTTAATGACTGGAAAAGCAGTCCCCCAAATCAAGATCAATAAAAATGAATACAGCACGGAGGTCCGAATTTGAATCCCCCCTCATCTGACAAAGAGTAGGAAAATCTGTGGAGACAATACGATCAATAATAGGCTGCGAACTCCAACAGGCGGGTGTCAGCATGCCGATCCCCGCACCTATGATTTTTATACTTTACAGCCAATTCCGATTGACAGGGCTCGTTTCCATGAAACGTTGAGGAAAAGCAGGTCCCCACCAAAGTCTGCCTTTTTGATCAAAGTCTTCCCAAGTCCATTTAATAGGAGGCATATCCAGATCTCTTAAATAATCTCCGGTATAAATCTCCATCCTGTTCCCATCAGGATCGCGAATGTACAAAAAGAAGGCATTGCTTAAACCGTGCCGACCCGGCCCGTATTCGATTGCATCCAGGTAGCCTGCATCAGCTAAGAGATCGGCAGTTCGCACAATTTCCGCGGGCCCTTGTACGGTGTACGCTACATGGTGCAAAGCTGGACCGACCGCCGCTGTAACAAGCGCGACATCGTGAGTACCGGGGAAACGCCGGGTCCAGGCTGCAAACGTTTCTCCGTCCCGTTCGACATACTCTGAAACACTGAAGTTCAATTCGTCTCTCCAGTAACGTAACGCATGGTCAACATTGGCAACACGCAGATTGACATGATCGATCCGCAGCGGAGGAATTCCTTTGTCCTTATGAGTGAACCGCATCGGCAGCCTTTTCAGCCGACCGCTCTCGTCAAATAAATCAAGCTGCTCCATCTCATGATAAAATTCAACCGGATGACCGTTTGGCTCCATGACGCGCAATGCCGCACCCTGCCCGGGTTCAACGCCAGCCGGCACCAGCTTGTATGGAATCCCCAATCTCTTATGCTGGTGAGCTAAGCGTTCCAGTTCTTCAGAATCCGAAACTCGCAAAGCGAAATGGCCGAGGCCGCCATTACTATTCTTCGTTAGTGTCAGCGTATGCGTATCTAATTCGTCAACACCCCGCAAGTAAATGTGCTCCGTGTCCGAATCATGCTCACGAAAACCTAATACATGAACATAAAACTCTCTGGCTTGTTCCAAATCTGTTACAAATAGCTCTGTATGACCTAATCGTAAAATCATCCTGTCTGCTCCTCATTGAATTATTTGTTACTTTTAAAATGCTCTTCAAAGCTGACCATCCCCAGACTCTCCCGCCTGTTGGCGTCAAGCGATTCTAACATTCGGGAATTCTCAATCAAAAGCATTCTTACTTCAGAAGAATTCGGATTGTAGTGTCGATGCCAAATCCATGGAGGCGTATAAACAAAATCTCCCGTCAACCACTTGACGACCTGATCGCCGATCTCCGAATAGCCTTCCCCCTCCAATACATAGTGAATCGATTCATGTACGTGACGCTGCAAATCCGAACTGCTATTTGCCGGGATTTTTTGCAAAAAAAATTCAAGCGATTTGGTGGGAATATCCACCAGAATTCCAATTTCACTCGGATTGCCCGTTGCTTGACTGTCAAGCCAAATGGCATCTTTCGAATGAACGACCAAGCCTTCGGAAGAGATTTGCTGATTGTCACGTTGCTTCAGCTTCTTTAAGTTGGCCATAAAAGAGTTAAGCTTTTCTTCCTTTGTCTGTTTGCTTCCGTTATTCATAGTTTTTTCCTCCTAATTATAATGGGCCCACATTGGTGAACCCTCCGTCGATGACATGCGTTTGACCCGTAATATAGGACGATTGCTCCGAAGCTAAAAAAGCCGCCAAATTGGCCACATCTTCCGCTTTTCCAAACCTTCCGACAGGAATTCCTTGAAGATCCTTTTTAAAGACCTCGTCTATGGATATTCCTGCTTGACTGGCTCTATTCTGCGCAAATTGCCTCATGCGACCGGTCTCGATATGCGCCGGTGATATCACATGAGTGGTGATTCCATAAGGCGCCACTTCACAAGCCAGCGATTCCGCCAGTCCTTTCACACCTCCCCTCATTACATTCGACAAATGCAGATAAGGCAGCGGACGTACGATAGAGGAAGATGTCATATATACCAATCGGCCCCATCTGCTCTCCACCATTCCCGGCAGCACTGCTTGTGTCAAACGAATGGCGGAATCCAAAATTAATCGATAAGCAGAATCCCAATCGGAATCGTTCAATTCGAGAAAACGTCCGGGTCTGGGCCCTCCCGTATTGCAGATAAGGATATCAATGCCTCCCATTTCCGCCTTAGCTGTGCTGGCTAGCCTTTCCACTGATGCAGGGCCTGTAAAATCGGAAGGAAGATGATATACCTTGGCGCCTGTATCGCCCGCAATTTCATGGGCTGTTTGTGTAAGCAGATCTTTTTTTGTTCCACTTAGAAATACGGCGGCTCCTTCTTTTGCAAACCGGTGCGCAATCCCTTTACCTATTCCAGAGCTGGATGCAGTGATTAAAGCTTTTTTTCCTTGTAACATCATTTGCCTAATCCCACCTTAAACTTCTCTGGTTTGTTCAATCCCGTACGAAGAGAGCAGTCTGTCGATCAAATCCAATGGCTCCCGTTTGTCATAACCGATGTATTGCGTTTGAATGCGCAGGAACATCGGGTCACCCGCATAGAATCTTTCGTATAATTCATGCCGCGCTCCAAAATCCGAAACGCCAATATCTGCGGCAACTTTGAACAGCTTCACTTTTTCTTCGGCGGTCACCTCGGCTCCCCGGTAGTACTTTTGGATATCATTCGCAATCGGGCCGTCAAACACATCGGCATTTGCCGGTTGATACATCAGCCCGCCTGCAACGACTAACTGAATAATTTCCCTGACTCGGGGGTACCAGCGATTGCCTGAATTTCGAATCGCATACAAAGGAGCGACATTCGGCATATATATACCGTCAGGTCTTGGTTCGGCAGCGGCTTCAGATGCAAGCACAGCTGCCTTTATTAATTCAATATAGGTGGTGATTTCACCCATCATGTCCTGGACATGCGGAAACTGGTTGGTATTGACCATTTCAGTAGCTCTCATTACCAGCCCCGCCAAGAATTGCAGCTTGGTTTGCAAACGAATGGCTGTTTGATGTCCAGTAAAGGCGTTTGAATTCAACTTCCAAATGGTGTTGACCCGTTCCACATCCTGATAAATGAAGACTCTTTCCCATGGGACCAAAACATCGTCAAACACTACCACACCATCCAGTTCATCAAAACGCGAAGCCAGCGGGTGGTCGAATACCGATTGACGGGTAAACGGTTCACGAGCTATTAATCGAACCCCCAGAGTGTTTAAAGGCAAGGCAAATGAAATGGCATATTTGTAATCTTTTTCTGTCGGCTTTCTCAAATGGAACGGCCATACCAGCATTTCATCCGCATACGGGCCAGCCGTGGCCAACATTTTGGCGCCCCGCACGATAATACCTGCATCGGTCTCTTTCACTACTCCAAGATAGGTATATTCGTCCGGTTGCTCCGATGGCGCTTTGCCGCGATCCACCTGAGGATCAATCAGCACATGAGTTAAATACAGATCGTTCTCCCTGACATGCTCAAAGTAATTTCGAACATTATCCGCATAAGGACCGAAGAAATCGGCGTTGATATACCATGCCGTCAGCATGGCGCTCATAAAATCAGTCGAACGCCCCATCAATCCAAACGTTTCACTCGCCCAGTCTTTATGCATCAGCCGGCGATTCTTCAAATCCTCCTTTGACTTTGGAACCAGGAAGGAGGTACCGACCAAGGAGTCTGTCATGAGCTACCAGCACCAGTATGCCGACCGCACCCGCATCCACTTCCCGGTGGGCAAGCTGGTCTGCGTCGGCCGCAACTACGCCGAACACGCCAAGGAACTGAACAACCCGGTGCCCAGCGAGCCGCTGCTGTTCATCAAGCCGGCCACCGCCGCCGTGGCGCTGGAGGGCGGCTTCGCCATTCCGCAGGATCGCGGCAGCGTGCACTACGAGGCGGAGATCGCCGTGCTGATCGGCAAGCCGCTGTCGACCCGGCCGAACGACGAGGAAATCCGCGATGCCATCAGCGGCTTCGGCGTCGCCCTCGACCTGACCCTGCGCGACGTGCAGGCCAGGCTCAAGGACAAGGGCCACCCGTGGGAAATCGCCAAGGCCTTCGACGGCGCCTGCCCGCTGTCGCCGTTCGTCCCCGGCGATGCCGTGGAGGACCTGGCCGACATCGGCGTGCGCCTGAGCATCAACGACGAGCTGCGCCAGGACGGCAACAGCCGCGACATGCTGACGCCGATCCTCGAGCTGATCCGCTACATCAGCGGCCACTTCTCGCTGCAGCCGGGCGACGTGGTGCTGACCGGCACCCCGGCCGGCGTCGGCGCGCTGGCCAGCGGCGACCGCCTGGTGGTCGAGCTGCCGGAGCTGTGCCGCTTCGAGAGCCACGTGCTCTGAGCCACGCCACGAGCCGGGCGAGTACCGGCTCGTGGCTCCCCTCTCCGGGGAAAATTCACATTGTTTTCAACCGGCTGCAGGCATGCTGTGGCACCCGCCATCCTGAGAGCCTGTCGCCCATGCCCCCTCGCACCGCCCGCCGCTTCCTGCTGCCCGCCCTCCTGCTGTCGATCGGCGCCGGAGCACTGAGCGCCAGCCACTTCATGCACTGGGGTGCGCAGCTGGAACTGTACTGGCGCGAGCAGGCGGTGGCCCCCGCGGCGCGCGCCGCCGGCATCTGGCTGCCGGACTACCGCCTGGCGCGGGAAACCAGCCTGCCCGGCCTGGAACAGGACGAAACCTCCGGACTGACCTGGAATCCGGCGACCGACACCCTGTTCACCGTCACCGGCAAGCGTCCCAAGCTGGTCGAATTGAGCCGTGACGGCCAGGTGCTGCGCAGCATCGAACTGGTCGGTTTCTCCGACACCGAGGCGGTCGAAGCGCTGGACGACGGCCGCCTGGCCATCGTCGACGAACGCCACCACCTGCTGGCGGTGTTCCGCCTGGAGCCGGGCGTGCAGCGCCTCGATCTGGCGGACACCACCCGCTACGATCTCGGCTTTGCCGACGCCGGCAACAAGGGCTTCGAGGGTCTGGCCTGGAATCCGCGCAGCCGACGCCTGCTGCTGGCCAAGGAGCGCGACCCGCTGGGCCTGTTCAGCCTGCCGCTTCCCGTCGCGGCGGACGCGGGCGTGACGCTCGAGGCGCTGCCCAGCGCCAACCTGCCGGTGCGCGACCTGTCCTCGCTGACCGTCGACCCGCGCAGCGGCCACACCCTGCTGCTCTCCGACGAGTCGCGCCTGCTGCTGGAGCTGGACGAGCAGGGCAGGCCCTTCAGCTTCCTCAGCCTGTTCGGCGGCCGCAACGGCCTGGGCGACGGCATCCAGCAGGCCGAAGGCGTGGCCATGGATGCGCAGGGCAACATCTACGTGGTCGGCGAACCCAATCGCTTCTACGTGTTCAGCCGCCAGCCGGGCAGCACGCCGCGCTGAGGTCCTAGCCGGCCAGCGTCTCGTCCACCAGCAGCGCCTCGGGCGCGTGCTTCTTGACCGACTCCATGCCCTGGTTGCAGCTGGCGGCGCTGGCGTACATCTGGCTCTGGCCGATCACCTGGCCGTTGCTGGCCTTGAGCACGAAGTACGGCCGCCCGTCCTTGGCGGTCAGCGGCTCGAAGGCGCCCTCGCGCACGGCATTCTTGCGCACCGACTCGATGCCGTTGAGTGCCGAATCCTTGGCCTTGTACTGCTCGCTGCTCAGGATCGGCTGGCCGTTGCTGGCCTCCAGGTTGAACTGGAACTGGCCGTTGCTGGCCTTCTTCAGACGAAACTTGCCGGACATGGTCTACCTCCTCGGTTGGCGGATCGCTTACCGATAAAACTAGACGCTATTAGCGCGGGCTGCCGGGCAAGCTGGCGGCTCGCCGGCAAAAGCGCGAACCCGCTCCCCGCAAAGCAAGAAGGCCGGCGCACCCCAGGGTGGCCGGCCTTCCGGTAATGCCCGCGGGGACTCAGCGCTCGAGGCGGCGCACACCCTCGTTGGTGCCGAGCAGCAACAGGTCGGCCGGGCGGGCGGCGAACAGACCGTTGGTGACCACGCCGACGATGTTGTTGATGCGCTGCTCCAGTGCCACCGCATCGCCGATCAGCAGGTTGTGCACGTCGAGGATGATGTTGCCGTTGTCGGTGACGAAGCCTTCGCGGTACTCGGGGTCGCCGCCCAGCTTGACCAGCTCGCGGGCCACGAAGCTGCGCGCCATCGGCACCACTTCCACCGGCAGCGGGTAGGCACCGAGACGCTCGACCAGCTTGCTGCCGTCGGCAATGCAGATGAAGGTCTTGGCCACGGCCGCGACGATCTTCTCGCGGGTCAGCGCGCCGCCACCGCCCTTGATCAGCTCCAGGCGCGCGTTGGTCTCGTCGGCACCGTCGACGTAGAACTCCAGCTCGGGGACGCTGTTGAGGTCGTATACCGGAATGCCGTGGCTCTTCAGGCGGGCGGCGGTGGCATCCGAGCTGGCCACTGCGCCGTCGAAGTCCTGACGGATCTTCGCCAGGGCGTCGATGAAGCAGTTGGCGGTGGAGCCGGTGCCGACGCCGACGATGCTGCGCGACTCGAGGCGCGGATGGATGAAATCGACAGCGGCCTGGGCCACCGCCTGCTTGAGCTGATCCTGGTTCATGGCGGATTCCGCGAAGAGAAAAATCGACCGGCATTATAACGTCAAGACGGCGCGGATCGGCGCCCCACGCGGGTTTTTGCCGGTGGCCGATGGGCGGTGGCGAGAGTAGACTCGGGCCCATTCCGCCTACCCCGTCTGCGAACTCTCCGATGCTCGAACAGTACGTGAAGAAGATCCTCACCTCGCCCGTCTACGATGTGGCGGTGGAAACCCCCCTGCAACCGGCGCGCAGCCTGTCCGAGCGCCTGAACAACCAGATCCTGCTCAAGCGCGAGGATCTGCAGCCGGTGTTCTCCTTCAAGATCCGCGGCGCCTACAACAAGGTCGCCCAGCTCAGCGAGGAGGAAAAGGCCCGCGGGGTGATCGCCGCCTCCGCCGGCAACCACGCCCAGGGCCTGGCGCTGACCGCCAAGAAGCTCGGCATCAAGGCGATCATCGTCATGCCCAAGAGCACGCCGGACATCAAGGTGCAGGCGGTGCGCGCCCGCGGCGCCCGCGTGGTGCTGCACGGCGACGCCTTCCCCGAGGCGCTGGCGCACTGCCTCAAGCTGGTCGAGGAGAAGGGCTACACCTTCGTGCATCCCTACGACGACCCCGACGTGATCGCCGGCCAGGGCACCATCGCCATGGAGATCCTCCGCCAGCAGCCGGGTCGCCTCGACGCAATCTTCGTGCCGGTCGGCGGCGGCGGCCTGATCGCCGGCATCGCCGCCTACGTCAAGTACCTGCGCCCGGACATCAAGGTGATCGGCGTCGAGCCGGAGGAATCCGACTGCCTGCGCGCCGCCCTGGCCGCCGACGAGCGGGTGATCCTCAGCCAGGTCGGCCTGTTCGCCGACGGCGTGGCGGTGGCGCAGATCGGCGCCGAGCCGTTCCGCATCTGCCGCGCCTTCGTCGACGAGGTGGTCACCGTGACCACCGACGAGATCTGTGCGGCGATGAAGGACATCTACGACGACACCCGCTCGATCACCGAGCCGGCTGGCGCCCTCGGCGTGGCCGGGATCAAGCGCTACGTGCAGCGCCGCGGCGTCAGCGGGCAGACCCTGGTGGCCATCGACTCCGGCGCCAACGTCAACTTCGACCGCCTGCGCTATGTCGCCGAGCGCGCCGAGCTGGGCGAGCAGCGCGAGGCGATCATCGCCGTGACCATCCCGGAGAAGCCGGGCAGCTTCAAGGCGTTCTGCCAGGCCATCGGCAAGCGCGCGATCACCGAGTTCAACTACCGCTACAAGTCGCCGGCCGAGGCGCAGATCTTCGTCGGCGTGCAGACCCATCCGGAGAACGACCCGCGCGAGCAGCTGGTGGCGATGCTGCGCGAACAGGGCTTCCCGGTGCTCGACCTGACCGACAGCGAGCTGGCCAAGCTGCACATCCGCCACATGGTCGGCGGCCACGCGCCGGGCGCGGAGAACGAGCGGGTGTACCGCTTCGAATTCCCCGAGCGCCCCGGCGCGCTGTTCAACTTCCTCAACAAGCTCGGCGGGCGCTGGAACATCTCGATGTTCCACTACCGCAACCACGGCGCCGCCGACGGCCGCGTGCTGGTCGGCCTGCAGGTGCCGGAGGACGAGCTGGCGCTGCTCACCGAAGCGCTGGACGGCATCGGCTATCCGTACTGGGACGAGAGCAACGACCCGGCCTACCGGCTGTTCCTCGGCTGACCCCGGCCGCACCGATCACAGGGAGGTGATCGCCATGCCCCACCCGCTCCCCCTGCCGACCCGGAGGGCGCGCTGATGCGCATCCTGCTGGTCGGCGCCGGCGGCTTCATCGGCCGCCACCTGCATGTCGCGCTGCGTGCGGCCGGCCACCAGGTTCTCGCCACGGCACGCCAGCCCGACCCCGGCGCCAGCGGCGATTGGT
>LNAQ01000248.1_pt1 | contig 12551 bp, 12 predicted proteins | sample 602591 | NCBI WGS metagenome assembly LNAQ01 (sample SAMN02440304, study PRJNA202911) | soil metagenome | biome: Subtropical and temperate rainforests or woodlands; isolation source: soil samples (1 kg each in a 20% v/v slurry with milli Q water) were... ... | reverse complement strand
ACAGGGCGATGCAGATCACCGTCGACAGGGCGGCAGCGGCCAGCAACTGGGTCAGAGGCGTCATGGATGACGATGCGATGGTCGATTTGATGGCCAGGCGACGCAGGTTCCGGCTCAGGCTGCCAAAGCGCGCGGCCTGACCGGCCTGCGCCCCATGCAGGCGCACCATGCGATGCGCCAATACGTTTTCTTCCACCACATAGGCCAGTTCGTCCGTTGCTTGCTGGCTGCTTTTGGTCAGGCTGTACAGGCGCCGGGACAGGGTCTTCATGATCCACGCGACGCCGGGCACCACCACGGCCACAATCAGCGTGAGTTGCCAGTTCAGGAAAAGCAGATAGCCCAGCAAGGCAATGAGCGTGAAGCCGTCGCGCGACAAACCCATCAATGCCTGCACCAGCAGGGTGGAGCCTGTCTGCACCTCGTACACCACGGTGTTGGACAGCGCGCTGGCCGATTGGCGGCTGAAAAGGGCCATTTCCGCTGCCAATACGCGATCGAACAGCGCTTGCCGCAGCGCCAGCATGCCTTCGTTGGCAATGCGTGCCAGCGCATACTGGGCCACGAACTGGGCCATTCCGCGCACCAAAAAAACGCCCAGAATGGCCACCGGCACCATCCACAGCTGCAGCGTGCCCTGGGTGAAGCCGCGATCGAGCAGCGGTTGCAGCAACGCGGGAATGAGCGGCTCGGTGGCGGCGCCCACCAGGGTCGCCACGATGGCAACGACCCAGGCGAGGCGATGGTGGCCGAAATAGGCCGAGAGTCGCGCCAGGCGGGCGCGCAGGCTGGGCGCGGATGGCAGCGCGGCGGAAGCCGCCTGGGCGTTCGTATCGGTGGCGTGCATGTGGGGCGGATTCTACGTTTCGCTGCGCGCCCATTGCACAGTTTGTCACAGGGGTGCACGGATGGTGTGTAACATTCACGTCTGTCCACCGGCTTTCGCTCGGTTTCCGCTGGCTGCCAATGACCACTGATCGAACTCCTACCACCCTCCTTGCTGCGGCCCTGCCGCAACCACTGCGCCGCCGCTTGCTGGCCGCGCTGATCTCCACCCCCGCACTGCCCGCCCTGGCGCAATTTCGCGTCGAGGTCACGGGCGTTGGGCTGACCCAGTTGCCCATCGCCATTGCCCCCTTTCGCGGCGAGGCGCAGTCCCCCCAGAAAATCGCCGCCATCGTTCAGGCCGACCTGGAGCGCAGCGGGCAATTTCGCGCCGTGGATGCATCGGGCTCAGCGCTCGACGAAACCTCGCGCCCCGATGTGGCGCTGTGGCGGCAAAAAAGCGCTGATTCGCTCGCCACTGGAGGCGTGACGCGTCTGGCCGATGGGCGCTTTGATGTGCGCTTTCGCCTGTGGGATGTGGTGCGCGGGCAAGACCTGGGTGGCCAGAGTTTTGTGGTGACCCAAGGCGATCTGCGCCTGGTGGCGCACCGCATTGCCGACTTCATCTACGAAAAACTGACCGGCGAGCGCGGTGTTTTCTCGACGCGCATTGTGTATGTCACCAAGACGGGCACGCGCTACAGCCTTTGGGTGGCAGATGCCGATGGCGAAAACGCGCAGTCTGCCTTGTCCAGCCCCGAGCCCATCATTTCCCCGGCCTGGTCGCCCAATGGCGGGCAGATTGCCTATGTGTCGTTTGAGTCGCGCAAGCCCGTGGTGTATGTGCACGACGTGGCAACGGGGCGGCGCCGGCTCATCGCCAATTTCCGCGGCTCCAACAGCGCGCCCGCATGGGCACCGGATGGCCGCACGCTGGCAGTCACCTTGAGCCGGGACGGGGCCTCTCAGCTCTACACCATCGATGCCAACGGTGGCGAGCCGCGCCGATTGATGCAAAGTGCGGGCATCGACACCGAGCCGGTGTATTCCAGCGACGGCCGCAGCATTTATTTTGTAAGTGACCGCGGCGGCGCCCCCCAGGTCTACAAGGTGCCCGCCACTGGCGGCAACGCCGAGCGCGTCACCTTCACGGGCACCTACAACATCTCGCCCAGCATCAGCCCGGATGGTCGCTGGCTGGCCTACATCTCGCGCGTCAGCGGGGCGTTCAAGTTGCATGTGATGGATCTGTCATCGGGAGCGGTTTCGGCCATTACCGACACCAGCGCCGATGAAAACCCCAGCTTCGCCCCGAACAGCCGCCTGATCGTTTATGCAACGCAGCAGCAAGGCCGCGAAGCCCTCATGACCACGACCCTGGACGGGAAAATCAAGGCGCGCCTTGCTGGGCAGGGCGGCGATATTCGCGAGCCCGATTGGGGTCCGTTTCAGAAACAGTGAACCTTCACACATTTTTTATACCCAGCTCAGGAGAATTTTGGATGATCAAACGCATTTCCCTCGCCATCACCGTTGCTGCCCTCATGGCGGGGTGCAGTTCGGGCGTCAAGCTGGACGACGTTCCGGTGGAAGACAAATCGGCAATCCCCACCACAGGCGCCAATGGCGGAGCCAATTCCGGCAATGCCGGGCAGAGCGGTGTGGCCGGTGTCAATCTGGGGCAATCCGGACGTGACGCGGCCGGCCCGGTCGGTGTCAGCCGTCTGGTCTATTTTGATTACGACAGCTATGTCATCAAGCCAGAGTTTCAGTCGTTGATCGAAGCCCATGCCCGCTTCATCAAATCCAGTGGCAACCGCAAGGTCATGGTGGAAGGGCACACCGACGAACGCGGTGGCCGCGAGTACAACCTGGCCCTGGGTCAAAAGCGGGCCGAAGCCGTTCGTCGCTCGCTTGGCTTGCTGGGTGTTTCTGACGCCCAGGTGGAAGCCGTGAGCTTCGGCAAGGAGAAGCCGGCAGCCCAGGGTGGCAGTGAAGATGTGCACGCGCAAAACCGCCGTGCTGAACTGTCCTACCGTTGATGCGCACAACAACGCTTCCCACGCCCGCCAGGGCGCTGCTGGTGCTGGTTCTGTCGGGCGCCTTTGTTTCCACCGGCCACGCTGCGCTGTTTGAGGACGATGAGGCACGGCGTGCCATCCTTGAATTGCGGCAGCGGGCGGACGCGCTGCAGCAGCGGTCTGCGGAGGATATTCGCAAATCGGCTGATGAAAGTTCGCAGCTGAGGCGTGGATTGCTGGACCTGCAGACCCAGATTGAAGCGCTGCGCGTGGAACAAGCCAAATTGCGCGGACAGAACGAACAGCTGTTGCGTGACGTGGGAGAGCTGCAGCGGCGCCAAAAGGATATCGCGCAAGGTGTCGATGAGCGTTTGCGCCAGTTTGAGCCCGTGAATGTCACGGTGGACGGACTGGAGTTTCAGGCCGATGCGGCCGAGAAACGCGATTTCGAGGCGGCCCTGGCGACTTTCCGGTCAGGCAAATTCGCCGAGGCCAATACGGCGTTTGCCGGGTTTGTTCGGCAATACCCGCGTAGCGGCTATGTGCCGTCGGCGCGCTTCTGGCTGGGCAATGCCCAGTACGCGGCGCGTGAATACAAGGAGGCCATTGGCAACTTCAGGCTGTTGTTGTCAGGCTCACCTGGCCACGCGCGTGCGCCCGAAGCCGCGTTGTCCATCGCCAACTGCCAGATCGAGCTGAAGGAAACCCGCGCGGCCCGAAAGACCTTGGAAGATCTGTTGCGGGCCTATCCGCAATCCGAGGCCGCCGTGGCTGCCAAAGAGCGCTTGTCGCGTCTCAAATGACAGCATTGATCGTGCCCGCAGCTTTCGCTGTGGTCGAGGGCGATGCGGGTTTCGATGCCGATCCGCAGCGCCGTTTTGGCGGCCTGGAGCGCTTGTATGGTGTTGCCGGCGCGCAGCGCATCCGGCAATCCCACGTCGTTGTGACGGGCATTGGCGGCGTGGGGTCCTGGGCGGCCGAGGCCCTGGCCCGCAGCGGCGTCGGGCGCATCACCCTGATCGACTTGGACCATGTTGCCGAGTCCAACATCAATCGGCAAATTCACGCACTGACCACCACTGTCGGCCAGGCCAAGGTGGTGGCAATGCAGGAGCGCATTGGGCTGATCAATCCCCATTGCAAGGTGCTGTGCATTGAGGATTTCGTCACGCCAGAAAATTGGCCCAGCCTGCTGACAGAACCGGTGGATGCCGTGGTTGACGCCTGTGACCAGATCAAGGCCAAGACCGCCATGGCAGCCTGGGCCCGCGACACGGGTACGCTCTTTGTAAGCGTGGGTGCTGCGGGCGGCAAGCGGCATGCGCACAAGATCGATATCGAAGATCTCAGCGCAACAACGCACGACCCCTTGCTGGCGCAGTTGCGCTATCGACTGCGCAAACACCATCAAGCCCCCCGGGAAGGGCGCAAGATGGGCGTCACCTGCGTGTTCAGCCGAGAGGCCGTGGCTGCGCCCGATGCCTCATGTGCAGTGGAGGGCGACGGCACTTTGAATTGCCACGGTTACGGTTCTGTCGTGGCCGTGACGGCAACCTTTGGGCAGTGTGCCGCTGGTTGGGTGCTCGATAAACTGGCGGCCCACACCAAGAAGCGCGATAAAATCACGCTATAATTCGAGGCTTTGCAGCAGTTAATAAAATTTCTGCTGCAAGTTGGGACGTTAGCTCAGTTGGTAGAGCAGCGGACTTTTAATCCGTTTGTCGTGGGTTCGACCCCCGCACGTCCCACCAATATTTGGTTATGAATCAAGCACTTAGCGCAGAAATGCCTAAGTGCTTTTTTCTTGCCAGAAGCTCATTGCCAGATCGTTGCCAGAATTTGGTTAGATGCAGATGTACTTTGTTGGACAACTGGCAATGAAATCTTGTCGTTCGCCTCGTACATTAGTCGGGCTCGGGCCTCAATTTTGATGGCAGACCAGTCCTTGGCAAGCTCATACACATCCGGCATCCACGCCTCTCTGCTGGAGAGCACCAGAACCATCCGGTCGCTGCTGTAGTACCAGCCAGTGCGCGGACCACCCCAGCCAGAAGCCCATGCCGTGCCCGGCAGCGTGGCGTTTTTAGTTCGGATCGGTAGCCATACCCACCGAACATCCGTCCATGCTTGCGGGCTGCAGAGTCGCGGTCATTGCCGATCTGTGTGGCCATTGCCGCCTTCACAAAGTCGCCGATCTGGCTACCCGCGATGGATGCGTGCGAGCCTGCGAGTAAGGCGGCCATGCCGGTCAAGGCGCGGCGGCGTGTTAGCGAATGGGTGATGGACAAGGGGGCTCATGATGGAATGCGCAATTCAGTTCGTCGGGGATTTGATCCAGTTGGCTATTAGATCGACAGCCTCGCGCTCCATCCCAATGAAGCCATGCCAATGCAAAGCCTCGCAGACGTTGCCAGTGGGATTCTCGCCGCCGCTGACCATGATCTCCTTCTTGGTCTGCGCGTTCTTCAATCCGCGCAGGATGGCCGGCACCTCGTGCGGCTGACACAAAGGGCAGGCGTCTTTGGCGTGGTGCAGCACCAGTACGGGCACCTTGATTTGCTCCAAATCCTGTTTGGGCACGGCGCCGGGTTTCTTGTAACTAACCACGCTGGAGGTCAGCACCACTCCCGCCATCGCGTCAGGCATGTTGATGGCTGCTGCCGCTGCTGAAACTGTGCCCCGGCTGGTGCCAACCATCCAGACCGGCACGTCGGCCTTGCGTTTTACGAACTCCAGCACTTTGCGCACGTCGGCCATGTGCGTCTCGCTGATGCGGTCGGCGTAGTCAAGATCCTGTGAATCGCTGGGGCGGCCGAAAATGGCAACGTTGAAGCCGTTGGCGATGAAATAGGGCTCGGAGCGAACCAGGAAGTTGAGCCCCGTAGCCTTGCCCGCTTCGACCTTGCCGAAACCTCCTGCGCCACCAGGGAACAAGAGCACCGTGGCCTTGGCATCTGGAGCAGGTTCCCAAAATAGCGTCGTGGTCACCCCATCACGCGTTGGCACCTTGAACAGGGTACCTTCGGCATGGCTCATGAATGCAAGAGCCCATAAGGCAACGGCAGTGAACATTCTCTTCATTGAACTCCTCCCAAATCGTTCTTTCGGCCGACAAACCGACGCCGAAGGTCTATGGTCGGCGTGGCACAGCCCTTCGTGCCGCCGGTTGCCCAGTATGCTGGTGAGATTCTTGCCTATGGTGTGCTTCACCAGTCACTGGGGCACTGTTTACCGATTTTTCTTTTTCAGTTCACTCTGAATCGCAGGCAACGCGTCTTCGTAGTTAAAGCCGTTCTGTCCCTTGAGCGGTGGCAAACTGACTTGCTTGTTGAGCCACTCTCGCAAGCTCTGACCCTCGCCAGGACGCACTAGCGGATCATGGCTGTTACCCGGATAGCGGAACGAAGTGAGGTTCTGTGGGTTGTCCTTGAATTTCTCTTCAAAGCCCACTGCAGGGAACTGCTTGCTGCCGCCAGCCCATGGGTCTTCATCCTCGTTGGACGACCACATCGGCAACCGGGTGTCCCATTTCCACAGATGTTCGTAATGCCGATTCACGCTCTGCTTGTGGCAAATGCCGCCCTTGACCTGGGGCTCGTTGTGATTCCAGTTGTAGGTGGTTCGGCAGCCCTCGCTGTGACCGCTCAGGAAGATCGGTAGGTCCGTGAGCGTTTTGATCCACCGGATCACTTCTTGAATGTCGTCGCCCCGCGCCGCGAGTCGTGCGGGGTTCTTGGCGGTGTAAATGCCTTCAGCGGCCCGTTCTCCTGCCCGGCGCAGCATTTCTTCTGACGATCCACCAGGGCAGCCGGTCTTGTTTCCCTCGCGGGTCACGAATTCTGGGGTGACTACGGCAAAGCCTTCACGGTAGTAAAACTGCGCAATCGTGGTTTCCCAACCCCACATGCCACCGCATCCATGGTTGTGAATGATGACGCCGCGCACGCCCGGCAACTTCTGAAGCATGACCTCAAACTTCGCCCGGTAAACTGCGCCAAAAAAGGGGCAGATACAAGGTGCTGCGATCCAGAACATCTGCGGCGTATGCCTTGTCGTAGGCAGGAGCATCTTTCCACTGCTGCGCTTGAGCAGGGTGCAGAGCGACGCTCAATAAGAGAACCGCCATCCATGGCGCCATAGATTGAACTCTTTGACCATTTATTGTTGGTTTCATTGCTCCCCTCCTGTATCGAGCATTGTTCGTGTTGAATACTTTAGCGAAATGAACTGCCTACGGAGCATCGGGGCCACCTGGTGCGCCGGGCCGCCCCCGGTGTCACTTTTCTAAATAACCAGACAGTCTTATTACTTTATTTTTCTATAGTTTGATTGTTTATATTTTTTGTTTACAGTTCAGCATTCATCCAACTTCTTGCGCTGCGGCGGCCCCGGGGTCTTCGTGGCGCAATTTCATTTCATGATCGACTTACGGGGCATCACCCAGATTTATCCGGGCCCACAAGGCCCGGTCGAGGCCTTGCGCGGCATCGACCTGCACATCACGCCGGGCGAAGTGTTCGGCATCATCGGCCGCAGCGGCGCGGGCAAGAGTTCGTTGGTGCGCGTCATTAACCTGCTCAACCGGCCCACCAAGGGTGAGGTCATCGTGGCGGGCCGCGACCTCACCCTGCTCAATGACGCCGATCTGCGTGCCGCGCGCCGCGATATCGGCATGGTGTTCCAGCACTTCAACCTGCTGTCCTCGCGCACGGTGTTTGACAACGCTGCGCTGCCCCTGGAGCTGGCGGGTATGGACAAGGCCGCCATCCGCGAGCGGGTGAACCCGCTGCTGGAGCTGGTGGGCCTGTCGGCGCTGGCCGACCGTTACCCGTCGCAGATTTCGGGCGGACAAAAGCAGCGCGTGGGCATTGCACGCGCGCTGGCCAGCCGGCCCAAGGTGCTTTTGAGCGACGAGGCCACGTCTGCGCTCGACCCTGAAACCACGCGCTCCATCCTGGCGCTGCTGCGCCAGGTGAACAAGGAGCTGGGCCTGACGGTGGTGCTGATCACGCACCAGATGCAGGTCATCAAGCAGGTGGCCGACCGGGTGGCTGTGATCGACGCTGGCCGCATCGTGGAGCAGGGCCCGGTGATCGACGTGTTCACGCGCCCGCAGCAGGCCATCACCAAGAGCCTGATCGATGAGATCGTGCCGCAGGAGCTGCCCGCCAGCGTGCTCGAGCATGTGCGCCACCTGTCGCGCCAGCTGCAGGGCGGCGGCGTGGGCCAGTTGCTGCGCCTGTCGTACTCGGGCGAGCGGGCTTACCAGCCGATTTTGTCGCGGCTGATCCGCGAGCATGGGCTGGATTTGTCCATCCTGCACGGCCAGATCGACGAGATCCAGGACCAGACCTTTGGCTCGCTGGCCGTGTATGCCAGCGGCGAGAGCGCCCGGCTGCAAGCCGCCATCGCGCAGCTGCGCGGTGAAGGTGTGGTGGTGCAAGAAGTGACAACGGAAGGCTGAGCGATGTTCGAGAATTTTTCAGAAATGATGCTGGAGCTGTTTGCCACCTCGCTGTGGGAAACCATCGTGATGGTGGGCATCTCGGGTGTGGTGGGCGGCCTGATCGGCATTCCGCTGGGTGTGTTTCTGCGCCTGACCGACCAGGGCGGCGTGCTGGAAAACAGCGCGCTCAACAAGACCGTGGGCTGGATCGTGAACGCCGTGCGTTCCACGCCCTTCATCATCCTGCTGGTGGCCATCATCCCGTTCACACGGCTGATCACGGGCTCGTCCATCGGCACGGCGGCTGCCGTGGTGCCGCTCACGCTGGCGGCCGCGCCCTTCGTTGCGCGGCTGGTGGAAACCGCGCTGCGTGAGGTGGACAACGGCTTGGTGGAGGCCGCCCAGTCGATGGGCGCGACCACCGGCCAGATCGTGTGGAAGGTGCTGCTGCCCGAGGCGCTGCCCGGCATCGTCGCCGGCCTGACCATCAGCTTTGTCAGCCTGACCGGCTACTCGGCCATGGCTGGCGCCATTGGCGGCGGCGGCCTGGGCGACCTGGGCATCCGCTATGGCTACCAGCGCTTTCTGCCCGACATCATGCTGGCCGTGGTGGTGGTGCTGATCTTTTTTGTGCAGGCCATCCAGAGCCTGGGCGACTGGGCCGTGCGGCGCTTGAGTCATCGCTGATTGCTATATAGTTAATAGCTGCTTGCGCTTACTGCATAAGCGCTAGAGGCTATTTTTGCTTGAAGCGGGCCTGTCGATTCGACCCGGCCTGTTTTCTGTCCAGATGGTCGGCCGCCTCGCCCGGTGTGGTGCTGGGGCGTGTGCTGTGGGTGCAGATGAAATCGGTCGCTTTGATGGAGTGACCCCGGCACGCCATCCCCTGTAGCCACGATACTGTGTGCTTCATCGATGTGCCTACCGACGGAGACAACACGCCATGACCCTGCCATTTCACACCCTGGACCAGCAACTGTTCACCCGCGCCCAGGCGCTGCTGGACGACGAGTGGATTGCCCACGACGCCGACCTGGCCCCCGTGCTGCCCACTGTGCTGGCGCGCAATGTGGGGCAGGATTGGCACAAGGCGGGCACCTTCCGCCACCACCTGGTGGGCGTGGCGCGCTCGCTCACGCTGTGGCAACAACCGCGGGATGTGCGGCTGCTGGGGCTGCTGCACAGTGTTTACGGCAACGCCTTTGTCGATCTGGTCAAGTTCGACCCGGCCAGCGAGCGAGCCCGCCTGCGCGACCTGGTGGGGGAGCCGGCCGAGCAACTGGTGTATCTGTTTTGCACCCAGTCGCGCACGCAGTTTGTGCAGCGCGTGCTGGGCGGCGGGTTAGAGGCCGACGGCAGCCTGGCGCTCGACAAGGACGGGCAGCGCCATGTGCTCTCGCCCTACGAGGTGGCCGCCTTTGTCATTGTCAGCATGGCCGACACCATCGAGCAATGGTTCAGCTGGCAGGACGATATTTACTCGCGTTTTCCCAACGTGCACCACCGCCCGCAGGCCGTGCACTGGGCGGCATCGCTGTGGCCGGGGCCCATGCGGCCCACTGGGCGCATGCTGCACCAGATCGCGGGGCTGGGGCAGGCGCTGCAGCACCCGGGCCTGCAGGGGTTGCTGCCGGTGCCACCGGTGTTTGCCGATTGCACCAAACACTTGTCGGTGGCGGCCGAGGCAGCGGCCACGTCGCTGTATTGGTCGGTGATTCAGCAAGACCAGCCGCTGGTAGACCTGGACGTGGCCACCGCCGTGCTGGAGCAGGCCGTGCGCCACAACCCCTGGGTGGGCGAGCCACAGATGGTGCTGGCGCAGCTGTACCTGTCGGCGGGCCGCAGCGACGACGCCAAACAGGCCGCACAGAGTGCGCTGCAGTGCTTCAGCGCCTGGGGCAATGCGTGGGACAAGCGCGTGCAGTGGGACGCCTGGGTGGCCTGGACACGCATCCTGCTGCAGTCCGCCAGCGAGGGCGGCTGGCCCGAACGGCTGGACAAGCTCAACAACGTGGCGCTCAAGGCCTGAGGGTGGCCACTGCCTGTTTGCCTGCCTGCAGACCTTGACTTGAGCGCGGTTTTTTTTGCTTTATGGGGCTCAGGCGCTTTGTGGATAAGCGCCAGCAGCTATTGATGTAATAGCCTTTCCAAGGATTCGCGGCGCGTTTCAACAAGACGCCTTGGCCGGCAGGGACATGCCGGGCTTGTGCCTGCTTGTCCCGGCTTGATCCGCGCGGCAGGAGTGCCGAAGATGAAGCGGTGTTTAACACCGAAGACTGGGGGCTGTCGGTGAGCGCCGGACAGATCGGCAGCCTGGTGGTATTTGCATCCAACCCGTTTTTGGGGCAGTTGCTCGGGCAGCTGGACGAAGCCACCCACAAGCGGGTCTCGGCCAGCCACCCGGTGGACCTGACCAGCCTGCCACTGCATGAGCTGGCCCGGCGCCTGCACGCCGAGTTCGGGCTTTGATGCGGCAGCGGTGTCCGGCAGGAGCTTGCACATGCGAGCCATGGTTCTGGAGCAACCCGGCCGGCCCCTGCGGCTGACCGAGTTGCCGCAGCCGGTGGCCCATGCGGGGCAGTTGCTGCTGGCGGTGGAGGCCTGCGGCGTGTGCCGCACCGATCTGCACTTGCTCGATGGCGAGTTGCCCGACCCGGTGCTGCCCGTGGCGCCGGGCCATGAAATCGTGGCCCGTGTCGCAGGCCTGGGGCCCGATGTGCACTCATTGGTTACCGCGCGCTGCGCCTGGCCGGCGATCCACGCCGGCTCGGCATCTACGGCTTTGGTGCGGCGGCACACCTCATCACCCAGCTGGCGCGCGCGCAGGGCCGCGAAGTCTTTGCCTTCACACGCCCCGGTGATGGCCCCAGCCAGGAATTTGCCCGCAGCCTGGGCGCGAACTGGGCGGCCGGAACCGACGAGGCCCCGCCGCAGCAGCTGGACGCGGCCCTGATTTTTGCGCCCGCAGGCCCGCTGGTGCCCATCGCCCTGCGGCACCTCGACAAAGGCGGCTGCGTGGTCTGCGCCGGCATCCACATGAGCGACATTCCCGGCTTTCCCTATGCCCTGCTGTGGGGCGAGCGCAGCATCCGCTCCGTGGCCAATCTGACGCGGGGCGACGGCCTTGCATTTTTTGAGGCCATTCGCCAGGCGCCGCTGCGCACCGAAGTCCAGGTGTTCGCGCTGGAGCAGGCGAACGACGCGCTGGAGCAGTTGCGCCAGGGTGCCCTGCAGGGGGCTGCGGTGCTGCGCATGGCTTGAGAGTTCGCTCTGCGCAAGTTCTCGCCCATGGCCGCGCCAGCAGCTTGCCCGCGCCTTCCTGGAGCAGCGCGCGCCGCTCGGTCAGCAACCGTGCTGGCCTGCGATGAACTGGCTGTTGATCGACAGGGGCTGCAGCCGGGCGGCTTTCAGGTGTTGCAAGAACTTGCTGCATGATTTGTTATTCAATTTGCAGCTAAGAAAATAAAGAAACAGTTGTTTGAGTTTTATAGGGCCAGCCCTAGGATATGGAACATCTCCATATGAAAGGTGTTTCCGTGAACAAGCGCTCTTTGCTGCAATCCGCCCTCGCTCTGGCCCTGGCCGCCGGCTTCACCACGGGCGCGCTGGCGCAGGACAAGCCGCTCAAGATCGGTGTGACGGCTGGCCCGCACGCCCAGATTTTCGAGCAGGTCAAGAAAGTGGCCGAGAAAGACGGCCTGAAGATCCAGGTGATCGAGTTCAGCGACTACGTGCAGCCCAATGCCGCGCTGGCCGCGGGCGACCTTGATGCCAATGCCTACCAGCACCAGCCTTACCTGGATGCCCAGGTGAAAGACCGGGGCTACAAGATTGTGTCGGTGGGCTACACCGTCAACTTCCCCATGGGCCTGTATTCCAAGAAGGTCAAGGGCCTGAACGAGCTCAAGGAAGGCGCGCGCTTTGGCCTGCCCAACGACCCCACCAACGGCGGCCGCGCGCTGCTGCTGCTGCAGGACAAGGGCCTGATCAAGCTCAAGGACGGTGCCGGCCTCAAGGCCACGCCGCTCGATGTGGTGAGCAACCCCAAGAAACTGAAGTTTGTTGAACTGGACGCCGCCCAGCTGCCGCGCTCGCTCGATGACCTGGACGCATCGGCCGTCAACACCAATTTCGCCATTTCTGCCGGCCTGAACCCCGTCAAGGACGCCATTGCCCTGGAAAGCGCCAAGAGCCCCTACGTCAACCTGATCGCCGTGCGCGAAGCCGACAAGAGCAAGCCCTGGGTGGCCAAGCTGCTC
>LNAQ01000244.1_pt1 | contig 12606 bp, 11 predicted proteins | sample 602591 | NCBI WGS metagenome assembly LNAQ01 (sample SAMN02440304, study PRJNA202911) | soil metagenome | biome: Subtropical and temperate rainforests or woodlands; isolation source: soil samples (1 kg each in a 20% v/v slurry with milli Q water) were... ... | reverse complement strand
CATGCTGGTGAACTCGCTGCTGCTCGTGATGACGGGCGTGGCCTACAACAGCCTCACCGGCCGGCGCTACCCGCATGCCCAGAGGCAGCCGGCGGTGACGCCCGCCCCCAACGGGTCGCGCTTCAGTGCCGCCGACCTCGACGCCGCGCTCGCCCACTACAACCAGGTGCTCGACGTGAGCCGGGACGACCTCGAGGCCTTGCTCCAGCACGCCGAAGCGGCCGCCTACGCGCGGCGCTTCGGCGCCCTGCGATGCCGCGACATCATGTCGCCGGCCCCGCTCTCGGTGCAGTTCGGCACATCGCTGCAGGACGCTTGGTCGATGATGCGGGAACGCAAGGTCAAGGCCCTGCCCGTGATCGATCGCGCGCAACGGATCGTCGGCATCGTCACGGTCGCCGACTTCATGCGGCATGCCGACATCGGCCGGCACGACGGCATCGGCGAACGGCTGCGCAGCCTGGTTCGCCGCAGCAGCATGTCGCACGACGACAAGCCCGATGCCGTCGGCCAGATCATGACGCGCGAGGTGCGCGTGGCGAGCGAGAGGCGGATGGTGTCGGAGCTGGTGCCGCTTTTCTCGGAAGGCGGGCACCACCACATTCCGATCATCGACGCGGAGCGACGGCTCGTCGGCATCATCACCCAGTCGGACCTGGTGCGAGCGCTGCATCGCGCGACTTGACTTGAGGCACGCCGCGCCGGCGCGGTCGAATCGCTCAGGCGCGCCGGTCGCGCCGTCGCTCGATGAACGCGATGATCTCGCCCACGCCGATCTTCCGACAAAGACGCACCGTCGAACACCAGCGCCGCCGGTCCGAGCCGAGATGGGAGACCCGGTTGCCCAGCCGCACGCCTGCGGAGAAGCAGCCCACACCAGAAACTCTTGAGTCAAGTTCAAGTGTTCCCATGAGTGTTCCCACGGCTCGCCCAAAGAAAAACGGGTTGCGGCATTTCTGCTGCAACCCGTTGATTTTATTGGCGGAGTGGACGTCCGCCAAGCTAGTGTCTGCAGACGTCCGCTGTGTTCCATATATTCCTTTTGCATCAAGCACTTAGACACATTCTTTGACTGTGGCGGTCTTGTCATGTCTGCTGAATTCCACGATAATTTGGCAATAGAATGGCAATACAAAGGACAAGCGATGGCACGGGGAAGCAAGCGCCTTTCCGCCGCACAGGTCAGAACAGCGAAGCGTCCTGGCTTCTACAGTGACGGGGACGGGCTCTACCTGCAAGTCGGCCCGGCTGGTACCAAGTCATGGGTGTTCCGATACACAGTGAGCGGCCAACGGCGCGGGCATGGCATGGGGCGCGTCAATCTCTCCGAAGGCCATGCCCAAGTAAGGCCTGAAGAACGGCAAGGCACCTTAGGGCTTGCCGAAGCGCGCGACGAAGCCCAACGGCTATGCACACTGGTGCGCCGGGGCATTGATCCCATCGACCACCGGTATGAAACGCAGCAAGCCGACGCAGCTGCCAAGTCGGCCGCGAAAGCCGTCGAAGATCGCCGCAAGACCTTTGCCGAGTGCGCCGAAGTCGTCATTGCGCAGCGCGAGAAGAAGTTGCGCAACGACAAGAGCAAGAAGCAATGGCGCGCGACCCTCACGCATGAAAAGATCTACGCCGTCTTGAACGACGGCCGCAAGATCGACGAGCTTACGAAGCATGACGTCGCCAAGGCGCTGAAGTGGCATTGGGAAAATGTGCCCACAAGCGCAGACCGGATCCGCGACCGCATCAAGGCCGTCTTCACCTATGCAAAGGCCGTTGACGCCTACACGGGCAACAACCCGGCCGAGAAGGTCGTCATCGAACAGATCCTTGGCGAACAGAAGAACGAAGCACGAGCGAAACATCCGGCCCTGCCGCACAAGCGCATGGGCGCGTTCATGGGCGAACTGCGCAAGCACCAAGGGAGCTCGCATCGGGCACTTGAGTTCGGCATCCTCACCGCCGCACGGTCGGGCGAAGTGCGCGGCGCGACGTGGAACGAAATCGACTTGGCGGCGAAGCTTTGGACGATCCCGGCTGGACGCATGAAAGCGAGCCGCGAACACGTCGTCACCCTGTCCGACGACGCTGTGAAGCTGCTGCAAGCCTTACCACGCATCAAGCGCGATTCGCGGCGGGGAAAGCAGGCGGGCGAGCAACCTGACTACTTGTTCCCTTCCGTACGAGGCGGTCAACTGTCAGACATGGCGCTCACGAAGGCAGTACGCGACATGCACGAAGCTGAAACGAAGGGCAAACGCGTGGGCTGGGTTGATCCGAAGTCAGGCCGAGTCGCCGTCGTTCACGGTTTTCGCTCAACATTCCGCGATTGGACGGCGGAAACAGGCTACGAACGCGACATGGCAGAGTTGGCATTGGCCCATGACGTAGGTAGTACAGTTGAACGTGCGTACCGTCGAACGGATATGGTCGAACGACGTCGCCGCATGATGCAGGATTGGGCGAAATACTGCACCAAGATTGCGACAGACAGTTTGGTGGAGCCGAAGCAAGCAGTGGCGTGACGGAGCGGGTGAAGGGAACAATTCCAAGCACCCAACCCGTTGGTTGACAACGGAGTTATCCTGTTCGCTCCACGGGATAAGACCGCATAGTGCACAAGTGAGGCATGCTCGTCAACCGAGCGTTTCCATCGCTGTCTTCCAACGGCCAGCCTCAGCCATCAAGGTTCGATCCAGGTTCGGTCAGGTATCAGGTTCACCGTTCTGCAGCGTGCTCATGCGCTTCACTCGCCCGATGAAGCGCTTTAGCGGCTCAGAGGGCTCGCCGCTGCGACACAGCAGGTAAGTCGAGAGCATCGGCGGCGTGCCCGCCAGCGGCCGCGCTGCAATGTCCTGCCGGTTCAGAGCCTGCACCTGCGAAGCGATGGCGAAGCCGATGCCGTAACTGGCCCCAACGAGCGTCAGCATCACCCCCAGGCTGCTCGCGTAGTCCACCACTTTCGCCGTCACCGCAGCGCCTTCGAGCACCGCCTTGATCTGGTCATGGCAACCCGAGGCCGAATCCGGGTGGCACAGCACCAGTGGGAACTTCAAGGCGTCGGCGAGCTTCACGTGGCTGTGTTCCAACAACGGATGGCGCGCCGGGACGATCACCGACAGCGGATCGGTCCATATCGCTTCAGCCGCCAGGCCGTCGTTGACCGCACCGGATAGCGCAAAGCCCACGTCCAGCAGGTCGGTGTGCAGGCCCTTGAGCTGCTGCAAGAACGGCAGCTCGAAGACGCGGATCTCCAGTTCGGGCTCCTCCTCGCGGCTGCGCGCGAGCAAGCTGGCGATGCGCGGCTGGGCCAAGCTGTCGCTGATGGCGATGCGCAGATAGCCCTGGTAGCCCAGTGCCGCGCCCCTCGTTGCCTGGATCGCCTGCTCCACCGAAGCCAGCACGCGCCGACCTTCGCCGAGCAGCACCTGACCGGCCCAAGTCAGCCGAGTTTGCCGTGCACTGCGATCGAACAGCGATACACCTAGTAGACGTTCGAGGTCGCGCATCGCACGGGACACGGGCGATTGCTCGATACCCAACCGATCGGCCGCGCGCGCCAAGTGCAATTCTTCCGCCACGACGACAAAGTAGCGCAGCAACCTAAACTCCATGCGGCTTCACATTCATTTTGTTCTGGCCCGGCTGATCCGACCCAAATTGCCCACTCCACGTGTTTACGGCATCCTCCTTCATTGGCGATGACGCTCCGCCTGCCCAATCAGAGTGCGTCAACCTGCATGGCCGGTGCGGCAAGACGAAACACGTCGACAACGCTGCAGGCAGCATCGACCTCCGAGATCAGTGGCCACTTGGCGACATCGACACCAAAGCGGCGTGCGCTCTCCACCTGTGGGATCAGGTACACGTCGGCCAGTGTCGGCTCGTCGCCATGACTGAAATGGCCTCGACCGGTGTCGGCTGCCAGTAGCGCCTCGTAAGCGTCGAAGCCGGCCATGATCCAAGTGCCGCACCAGGCGTTGATGGAGGCCTCATCGGCGCCGAACTGCTTGCGCAGGTATTCGAGGATGCGACGGTTGTTCACCGGGTGGATGTCGCAACCTATGATGGCAGCCAGCGCCCGTACCTCGGCGCGGCGCTGCGGATCGCGCGGCAGCAGCGCGGGCGTGGGGTACTTCTCCTCCAGCCACTCGATGATTGCCGGCGACTGGATCAACACCTGTTCGCCCGTATCCAGCACTGGCACGAGTTGCTGGGGATTGATGGCCTTGAATTCGTCCTTCAGGTGCTCCTCCTTGCCCAGGTGCACCGCGATGTACTCATAGCTCAATCCCTTCAGATTGAGCGCGATGCGCGTGCGGTGCGAGGTACCGCTGCGCCAGAAGTTGTGAAGCTTCATGAAAGGTTCCTGAGGCGTCAAGCGGCCGCACCAATGGTCAAGGCCACCTCGGCCACGCCTTCCACGCGGCCGGTGATCTTGTCACCGGACACCACCGGGCCCACGCCCTCGGGCGTGCCGGTGTAGATCAGGTCGCCAGGCTGCAGGTGATAGAAGAGCGAGAGGTCGGCGATGATCTCGCGGATGTTCCAGATCAGCTTGTCCACATTGGAGGACTGCTTGGTTTCACCGTTGACTTCCAACACCACCGCGCCCTTGTCGATGACCACCCTCTCCATGGGCACGATCTCGCTGCACACCGAACCGTCCTCGATGTCCTTGCCCAGGTCCCAGGGGCGGCTCTTGTCGCGCGCCACCAGTTGCAGGTCGCGCCTCGTCATGTCCAGGCCGGCGGCGTAGCCATAGATGACCTCGTGCGCGTTCTCGGCGCTCACGCGGAAGCCCGGTTTGCCCACGGCCAGCACCAGTTCCATTTCGTAGTGGTAGTTCTCGGTCTCGGGCGGGTAGGGCACGGTGGCGCCGCTTTGCACCAGCGTCTGCGGCGCCTTGGTGAAGTAGAACGGGCGTTCGACGCTCTTGTCCACGGGCTTGCCCATTTCGACGGCATGCGCGTGGTAGTTGCGGCCGACGAAGAACAGGCGGTTGATGGGAAAGCGCTCCGCCCTGCCGCGGATGGGCAGGGACTGGATGGCAGGCGGGGTGAAGAGGTACTGGGTCATGGTCGCGGGGTTCAGGATTGGGAAGGCATGGCAGGCTGGCTGTCGGTGCGCACTTCATAGACGCCGAGCTTGCGGTGCAGCGGGGACTCGTCAGCCACGAACAGGAAGGCCGGTTCGGTGGCCGAGGCGTTGGTCAGCGTGGTGGCGGTGTAGCCGGGGATGCAGCAGGTGTCGGCGGGTACGAGATCGAAGCCCCGGGCGGACGTGGCCACGCGGGCTCCGCCCTCGATGACGTGGTAGACCACGGCCGGCGAGCGCGCGGGCAGCGCGAGCGTCTGGCCCGGGCGCAGCATCAGTGCGTGGAAACCCAGGATGTTTTCGGCGTCTTCGCCGGTCTCGGGGTTGATGTAGGTGACCTGCACGTTCTCGAGGTCCGGCTGGTCTTCGGCGAGAGACTGCAGCGCGGCCCGGACGTTGGCCCAGGGGTAGCGCATCATGGGATAGCGTCGGCCGCTGCGGCCGAAGACCGGCGTGGGCACCACGCCGGCGCGGGCATAGGCACGGTCGCCCTGGCCTGGCTTGACCTCTTGGCGCGCGCCGTCGAGGTGGTAGCTGACTTCGAGGTAGTAAGCCAGCGGCAAGTCCAGCACGTCGAGCCAGATCACGGGCTGATCGCCGTCGTGGCCGTGTTCGTGCCACAGGCCCGTGGGTGTGAGGATCAGGTCGCCCCGGCTCATGGGGCATTTCTCGCCCTCCACCGTAGTCCAGGCGCCCTCGCCTTCCACCACCATGCGCACCGCATTGGGCGTGTGGCGGTGGCTGGGCGCCCACTCCCCGGGCAGCAGCAGTTGCATGCCGAGGTACATGGCGGCGCTGGCCTGCATCTTCTCCAGCGTATGGCCGGGGTTGGCCAGCACCAGCACGCGGCGCTCGGCCTTCTCGATGGGCGTCAGCTCACCGGCCTTGAGCAGCAGCGGCTTGATGTCGGCATACGCCCAATGCGTGGCCTGTGTCTGGCGCGTGGGGATCTTCGGCGGCAGCACGCCGCGCAGGCTCGGCCACAGGGGCACCAGGTTGCGCTCGCGCATGGCCGCCACATAGTCGGCGGGCAGGTCTTCCAGTCGGCCCAGTTCATGGCTCATCGGTTTCTCCTGAAGAGATGTATTGATTGAAGGGGTCTGTTCCACCGCGCGCAAGAGGGAACTCTAGGAGCGACGCGGCTTGCCGGTGAACCTCATGCCTCGCTTCAGTTCTCGACACAGGTTCATGGCGGCCTCATCGGCCGTCCGATTGGGCAACTCACGTGGGTGTGGTCAGGCGCGCGCTGTTCAACGAAGCGGCTTCAGGCCCATGATCTGGCGCGCTTCGGTCGGGGTCGCGGGCTCGCCGCCCAGTTCACGCACGATGCGCACCATGCGCTCGACGAACTGCACGTTCGTCGCGAGCTGGCCCTGCTCGTAGTACAGGTTGTCTTCGAGACCGACGCGTACATGACCCCCGAGCAGGATCGACTGCGTCGTCGCGGGCAATTGGGCATTGCCGATGGCGCTGACGTTGAACACGCAGTCCTTGGGCAGGTGATCAACCATCAGCTGGAGGATCTTCGGCGTGTACGGCAAGGCGCCCTGGAAGGCGTTCACCCCGAGAACGATGTTGATGAAGTACGGTGGCTCGTCCAGCCCTTCCTTGATCGCGCGCGCCACGTCCTGCACGATGTCCTCCAGGCTGAAGACCTCCCACTCGGGCTTGATGCCGCGCTCGCGCATCATCTCGGCCAGTTGCCGCGTGCGCTTGGGCGTGGTCGGCACGAGGATCTCCTTGCCGCCGAAGCTCGCGCAGATCGTCTGCGCGTCCAGCGTGCACATCTCGGCGCCAGGCGCCTCCATGCCCTTCACGCGCTCGTCGAAGTTGATCTCCCAGAGCCCGTTGTTGAGCTGGTGGACCATGTCGCCGTTGATGCCGCCGCCCGTCGAGTTGTTCAGCACGATGTCGCACTTCTCGCGGATCAGCGCATTCATCCGCGCATAGACCTTGGGGTCGCAGGTCGCTTCCTCGTCGCTGGCCCGGCGTGCATGAAGGGCGGCCACGCTGGCGCCAGCGTTGTAGCAGCGGATGACGTCCGCGGCGATCTCTTCGGGGCTGGTCGGCAGATTCGGGTTCTGCTTCTTGCTGGCCATGCCGCCTGTCGGCGTGACCGTCACAATGACCTTTGGCTTGCTCATTTCTCTGTCTCCTTCAGGTGGCGGCGACTTCGGGGTGCAGCTGCTCGTAAGCAGTAGCCAGTTTCGGATCCCGACGCTTGACCTCGGCGTGATTCACCCGCCCGGTCCGCGTCATGTAGCTGTAGGCGAACTCGACAGGACTCAGTTCCTGAACCAGCTTGTCCATCTGCTCGTACCAGCGGATGCTCACGTTGGCCGCGTCCCAGATCTTTTTCATCGGCGGCAGCCGGTTCTCCTGGAAGCGCGCCAGCGCCGCACGAACGTTCTCCGTGCCGACATCCCTGAACGCCTTGAACAGGGCCACTGAGTCCTCCATGGCCAGACGGGTGCCGGATCCGATCGAGAAATGAGCCGTGCGCAGGGCATCGCCCAACAGGACCACGTTGTCGAAGCTCCAGCGCTCGTTCCAGATCGCCGGGAACTGCCGCCAGTACGAGCTGTTCGAGATGATGGGATGACCATCGAGGTCCTTGGCGAAGACGCGGTCGCAATACTTGATCGTGTCTTCGGGGCTCATCGACTCGAAGCCGGCGCGCTGCCAAGTCGCATCCTCGACTTCCACCAGGAACGTGCTGCTGTTGGGCCCGTAGCGATAGTGGTGGGCACAGAAGACGCCCTTGTCAGTCTCCCGGAAGGTCAGCGTCAGGCTGTTGAAGGCCTTGGTCGTGCCGTACCAGATGAAGCGGTTTGGCCGCCAGTCGGTCGTGGTGCCGAACTTGGCCTCGTTCTCACTGCGGATCCACGAAAAGGCACCGTTGGCACCGACGTACAGGTCGGCCTCGCCCATCTGCGACAGCTGTGTCACCTCGGTCTCGAACTGCAGCTTCACGCCGAGCCTCTCGACGTAGGCGTACAGCAGCGACAGCAGTTCCAGGCGACCGATCGATGCGAAGCCGTTGCCAGCGATTGGGATCACCGTATCGTTGTGGACAATGGTGATATCGGGCCAGTTCTCCAGGTGAGGGTTCAGGTACTGGTAGAGGGCCTCGTCGTCGGCACGCAGGAACTCCAGCGCCCTGTCTGAGAAGACCACGCCGAAGCCCCAGGTGGCATTGCGCGGGCTGCGCTCGTAGATGACGATGTCATGCGAAGGATCGTGCTGCTTCATCAGCGCGGCGAAGTGCAGGCCGGCGGGGCCGGCGCCGAGTATCCTGATCTTCATGCGTGTCTCCCCTGTTCAGGTTTCTCAGTTGCGAGAACAACCAGCGCATCCAGCGCCAGGGCACCGTTGCGGGTCATTCGAACCGGGTTGATTTCGATCTCCGCCACTTCAGGGTGCTCAAGCATGAGCCGTGACAGTGCCTGGACTACCTTGACAATGGCCCCTCTGTCGCAGCGCGGCAGGTTGCGGAAACCGTCAAGCAGCTTCTTCCCGCGCAGCCCTTCGAGCATGTCCTCGATGTCCGCGTTGGCCAGCGGCGCAAGGCGAACCGAGCTGTCGACCATCGCTTCGGCGGTCACACCTCCAAGACCGATCACGATGCAAGGGCCCCAGGACGGATCGCGAACACCGCCGATGATGAGTTCGACGCCGGAAGAGGCCATCTCCTCGATCAGCACACGCCCCGGGGTGCTCGTCGGAATGCGCGAAAGGGATGCCAGCGCGTGCGCCAATTCCGCCTCGTGCTGGATGCCGAGGAACACGCCGCCGACCTCCGTCTTGTGCGCGATGTCGTCGGCAGCGATCTTCACGACCACGGGCTTCGCCAGTTCCTGGAAGGCGCGGCGCGCATCGTTGTGGTCTTCGCACAAGCGCCGTTGAGGCGTATCGATGCCATAGCTCGCGAGCAGTTCCTTGCCGCGGGCCTCGTCGAAAGCACCCGCCAACTGGGGTCGAGTGGTGTAGGTCGCAGGGACGCCCTGCGAGAGCCGCCACTGTCCGCGCGCGTCGGCGTCGAGTGCCCGTGCAGCAAGAACGAGTCGCTCCGGACTGAGCATGGTCGGGACGCCGGCCGCGGTGAGGGCCATCAATGCTGGATCGAGGTCAGCCGGCATACCCAACGTGCCGAAAAGCACGGGCTTGCCCGTGGCTGAGCGGGCTGGCGCAACAGCGGCGACCGGGTCTAGCACGGAAGGCTCGCTCAGGCCGAATACCAATACCGCGTCGATCACAGGATCGCTTGCGACCAGGCTGACGATCCGAGGAAAGCTCGGCCCTGGGCGACCTGTGTCGACCGGGTTCTTCACGAAGGTCATCGGAGGCAGCAGCGACTGCACACCTTTGATGGTGACCTCGCCGAGTTCGGGAACGCCGATGCCGTTGCTCTTGAGGCCATCGACGATCAGCAGACCCGGCCCAGCCTGTCCGGTGACCAGCCCGAAAGACGTGCTGGCCTTGGGCGGCAGGCGCGTGCATGACAGCACCGCCGCTGCCTGGGCCAGATCGTCCGTCGAATCGACGACCACGACGCCAGCCTGGCGCAGTGCGGACACTGTACGTTGATGCGATCCCATGAGGTTGCCGGTGTGCGACACAGCGAACTCGCCGACGTCCGATCGGCCCGCAACCAGCGCGACGACGGGCTTGCGGGGCGTGACGCGACGCAGGGTGTCGAACAGCTCTCGCCCGTTGGGTACGCCTTCTAGGTGCAACGCGATCGCGGAGGTCCGATCGTCAGCGGCGAGCATCTCAAGTACGTCGGCACTGTTCACGTCGACCGCATTGCCCAGGCCGACCGCCAGAGAGATGCCTTCGCCGAGCCGATTCAACAGGAAGGCGAGCGAGAGGTTGACGCCACCGGATTGCGCAACGACCGCGACACGGCCAGCTCCAAGTTGATCGACACCCGGCACGAAGCTCGCGACGCACACGCGGTGCGGGTTGATGAACCCCGATGTGTTCGGACCGAGGAGTCTCAAGCCCGTGGATTGGCAAACATCCGCGAGCTGATCTTGCAGTGCTTGGCCTTCAGGGCCAGTTTCCCCGAAGCCGCCGGAGATAATGAAGATGCCACCGACGCCTCGGGCTGCGGCGTCTCTCGCTGCCTGCACGCAATGACGCGCCGGGATGGCCAAGATGGCCAAATCCACAGGCTCAGGAAGGTCCTTCAGGCTTGGGTAGCACGGGAAGCCCTGAATCTCCGTTTCCCGGGGGTGAACGGCGACCAGACGCCCCGGAAAGCGGCTCAGAGACCGCAATGCCTGCGACCCCGCCTTGGTTGGATCGGACGACGCGCCCACCACGGCGATGGATGCCGGGTTTAGCAGGCGTTCGAGGTTGTCGCGACGTGTCGCCGCTATGTCCGTGTTGGATATTTTCCCCATAGTGGTCAACCAATCTCTGAATTCCCATGAAGAGCAGGATCAAAGAGAGGCCCCCAGAGATAGAACGCATCCTCGGCCGGACGGTCCTCGCTCACCCAATCGACGTTCGCCGGGATGTAATCCATGGTGGCGGAGAACTCGCACCAGCTACCCCAGGGATCGCGCGCATAGTAGAAATAGTTGGACCCCAACACGTGGCGCCCGACTCCCCAACCAACCTCGTAACCTCCGGTCAGCATGCGCTGCATGCCCAGCCCGACATCGTCCACAGTGGGCAGATCCCAACTTAGATGGTGTAGCCCCGGGCCGTTGCTCTCGACAAAGGCGATCAAGTGGTGGTCGCTGCCATGCGGACCATGCAGGAAGACGACATGAGCACCAGAGCGGTCAGAAAGCCGCAGTCCAAGCACTGCTGTGTAGAACGCCAGTTGAGTGTCAACCGAAGGCGTATACCGCGCCAGGTGAGATAGCCGTTGAGGCAGCACGGGTTGCACCATGCTACGGTAGGGTGTGCAGCGGATGCCGTCTGTTGGCAATGGTGGTTGTTGGTGATTGGCGGCGTCGATGGTGGTCTTGGACCCTGGGCGTACCTGGACCAACAGACCGTCCGGGTCGTGGAACCACAGTCCTGTTTCGTCTGCGCCGATGGGTGGGGCCACAGGCTTCACACCTTGACTACGGATGTGGGCATATAGCTTCTCGGCGTCATCTTCGAAGCAGTGGAACGTCAGGCGATCCATCTTCTTACGTGGTCCCTCAACCAAGCGACCCCAGATGTGGTCGCTGCCGGCCGCACGCAGAGCGAGACCCTGACCCTCTCGCGAAACGCGCAGGCCGAAGGTCTTGTAGAAGCGTTCTGCGTCGTCTAGCGACGGCACAATCAAGTGAAATTCTCCGATCGAATGAACGCCGAGTCGACTGGGGTTGCGCGAGTGTGTCATTTGGATGTGTTCCTGGTTGGTGTTTGCAGAGCTGTTTCAGAATGCGGCTTGACGCCAACTGTCCAGCAACTCGTTGAGTTCCACAGCGTCTCTTGCGCCACCATGGAGGTAGAAGTCCGGCCGTGCGAAGACGGCCACGCAGTCAAGCTGGTCCAACCAATCTTTGTATGCGCCGCTCACGTCGGTGAGACCATTTGTATCTGTACCGAAGTGGACTAGCGCTGCATTGACCGACTCCAGTGCGTCGCGATTGGCCGGTGAGATCGAGCCGAGCGTCTCCGCGTTGCGGGCGATGACCACGAACCGAAAACCTATCAGGTCATCAAAGCGGCCTCGCTTTCCATCAAGAATGACTTCCGCCTGAAGACTGAGGAGCCCAGCTCCCGGAGCTTCGGCGGACCACAAGCCTGGCCCCAGACGCGGCTGGGGCGGTGGCGGTGACACATAGTCAGGCCGCGCTCTCTCTGCCAACATCTTCAGATCCCGTTGCTCGGCGGCCGCTGTGTCAGGAATGCATATGACCTTGCCCAATTCAACCGACAGGCCAATGATCTCCTGCACATGGGCGGAGCGCTCTGGGCCATAGCTGTCCAGTACGCGTTCGCTCATCTTGTCCCGCAGCACCGCATCAAGTCGCCAAGCGAGGGCTAACGTTGGGCAGCGCGTTTACGTGGCGGTCCACTACATGCTCGAGATCGGGCTGAGACACAGTGTTCGACACAGGCCAGCCACTAACGCCTGTGCCGCTGAAAACAAACTCCAGCAACAACTGGTCATTCGCATTGCGCCACTGATATCGGTCAATCGGCTCAGTGATTTTCAGCACGTCGTCGATGACCCCGGCCGCCTGCAGGATGCGCATCACCTCATGGTCCGCATGCACAGCACGCGGGAGTGCGTACAGATTGGGCCAGCGATCGATCACCGTGACGCTGTGGCCCATGCGGCCCAGCAGCAGTGCCAGCACTTGGCCGGTCGGCCCATAGCCGACGATGGTCACATCGGAAGTTACATTGGTGCTCATTGTGTTGTCTCCTGATTTACGGGCATGAAGCCCGCGTTGCGCTTCGTCTTATGTGGATATTTTCACTAATCTTGGACTACTATGTCAACATGACATGCATGTCCAACTTATAGGGGTTTTACCTATGTCGTTCTCCGTAGCG
>LNAQ01000243.1_pt1 | contig 12610 bp, 11 predicted proteins | sample 602591 | NCBI WGS metagenome assembly LNAQ01 (sample SAMN02440304, study PRJNA202911) | soil metagenome | biome: Subtropical and temperate rainforests or woodlands; isolation source: soil samples (1 kg each in a 20% v/v slurry with milli Q water) were... ... | reverse complement strand
GCGTGCCGCCCCACACCGAACATTACATTGAGGTGGTGGGCAATAGGACAGTTTTCGAGATCGACATCTTCGCGCCGATGCGCGAAGACTACGCGCATCTCATGGACCACCAGCGCGTGGTGCCCACTCCCTGAAGGCGAGCCCCGGCGCCAACGCCCCACAGCTGCAACCCAGCGCAACCTTCACATTGATGCTGAGTTCCGCTGGGTGGAATCCGGGGAGTTTTGGCGTCGCTCTCCCCGGCCCATGGTGTAAACGATAAATACCTGCCGAGGACCTCAATGCAGTTGACAGATGTGCATCAACTAAATTGATTCAAAGGCAACGATGAACACGTTGCACCTGCCGGATCTACGGTATTGCCGGTGCGCGCGAGCGAGGATTCATTGGCTCTACCCATCGAACAGCTTGCGAGCGCTTTGGTCTTGGCCCAAGTGCAGGCCCTCGATGACGTCCGTCACCTAGACCTCCCATTCAAAACCTGCGGAGAAGCCGCTCTGCAGTCTTGGCCTCCCCTTCCTTATCGTCTCTTGCGCCAGATCAAGAAAGTATTTTATGTTCCATCAGAAAAAAATCATCATAAGCTGCGCGATCACAGGCGCCATCCACACGCCTTCGATGTCGCCGTACCTCCCGGTCACCGGAGATGAAATTGCCGAGGCGTCGATTGCCGCCTGTGAAGCCGGTGCGGCCATCATCCACCTGCATGCACGCGATCCTGTCACCGGCAAGCCCGATCAGCGGCCTCAAGCCTTCGTGCCTTTCCTTCAGCAGATCAAGGCACGCAGCAATGCGATCGTCAACCTCACGACCGGCGGTGCCCCGTACATGACCGTCCAGGAGCGAATGCAGCCCGCCAAGGTGCTCAAGCCCGAAATTGCATCGATGAACATGGGCACCATGAACTTCGGACTCTTTCCTATGCTCGGCCGCTACAAGGAATTCAAGCACGAGTGGGAGAAGACTTACCTCGAGGGCAGCAAGGACATGATCTTTCGCAATACCTATGGTGATCTAGAGACCGTGCTAACCGAACTCTCGGTCAACGAAACGCGCTACGAGTTCGAATGCTATGACACCTCGCATCTCTACAACTTGGCGCATTTCGTAGAGCGCGGATTGGTGAAGGCGCCTATCTTCATCCAGACTGTGTTCGGTATTCTGGGCGGAATCGGCACGCATCCCGATGACGTGATGCACATGAAGCGTACGGCAGACCGGCTTTTTGGCGACACCTATCGCTGGTCGGTGCTCGGCGCCGGTGCAAGCCAGATGAAGATTGCCGCGATGGCCGCCGCCATGGGCGGCAATGTGCGCGTCGGCCTGGAGGACAATCTCTGGATCAGCAAGGGCAAGCTAGCTACTAGCAATGCAGAACAGGTGTTCAAGGTGCGCGACATTCTTGAGGGCCTGGGCCTCGAAATCGCCACACCTGACGAAGCACGCGAGATTTTGCAGACCAAGGGCTCGTGCAAGGTTGGGTTCTAAGGCTCAGTTGGTGATAGGCGCTTGGCGCAAATGACCGAGCCGGCCGAAGGCCTCACTGTCGAGTTCGCCTTCGTAAAGTAACCACTATACCCACACGTTTTTCGTGAAGTGTTGTAGCAGTCAGTTTAGTTGTTTAGTTGTCATCGTTGACGACCGTACCTTTAGAAGCCAGGCATTCGGGACTAGTGGGCGGATGGCTGCCTTTGCCTAAAGCCGACGCTTCACAAAGCTTTGCGAATGTCTGCAATCGCTGCAAAGCGGTCTCTGGTGGCTAGTGTCTCCCCCTCTTATGCCGGATTTCGTATAGCTCTGTGCAGCTTGCGGCTGCCTCTCGGGTAAACCCTTGGTGAAAACCACGTGTACTCAATGGTCTAACCCCGCGGAGAAGCTCCCGCGCCTTTCGAAATCTCGTCCGCGAGCGTTTTGAGCAAGGGCACGTAGCGTACGGCGATGTCTCGATCTGAAACTGCGTTTCGCTGGAGCACGAGGTTCACTGCACCGATAGCGTGCTCGCCGATGCGGATCGGAAGTGCAATTGCCGTCACGCTCGCCTCAGAAAGCCACTCCCCCTTGTTCACGGCGTAGCCCCGTCGACGGGTTTCGCGAACGATTCGCTTCACGTAAGCGCTGTCCCTTGCCTGCTCACCAATTGCGTCGGATCGCCTGCCAAGCAAGAACAACGTCGCGTCACGTTCTTCCTCGGCACACCAGCTCAGCCAAGCCCGTCCCAGCGAAGAGACGAGCATCGGAATCTGAATGCCGATGGTTGCTCGATGCTGGGAAAGCATGCTCACACGATGGGTGGACTCGCGAACGATCATGAAGCCCTCGTCTGGGGTCGCCAGATCGCTTGGCCAGGACAGCGCCCGCAGGTGCTCACGCATGGACGGTGCTGCCACCCGGTCGATCCAGTCGGCGCCGACGTAACCCTCGGAGAGCCGACGGACTTCGAAGCCAAGCGCGTACGACAGGCCGTCGTCTTTGTGATGAACGAGACCTTCGGTTTTCATGGTCTCCAACAGCCGCTTCACGGTCGTGCGGTGCAACCCGGTGATACGCGCCAGTTCGACAACGCCGCCGATGCCACCCGGCAATGCGTTCAGCGCTCTCAGCACAGACAAGCCTCGACTCAGTCCACGAACCTCCCGATAGATGGAGGGATCCCCCGGTACTGATCGCGCGTCCATTTCGTCTCCATCTTGGTGCACTGTGTGCACGGACTATACGGCTTGAGCCTCTGCTCTGAAACTTCAATCCGTTCGCAGCACATGCGAAACACAGAGTTTTCGACCTACCCAGGAGACAAGATGACCATCACCCGCCGTGCCCTCTGCACCTTCGCAGCCATGGGCTTTGCCATTCAACCCGCGCTCGCTCAGGAGTGGCCCGCCAAGCAGCCGATCCGCATTGTCGTGCCGTACCCGGCAGGCGGAAACGCAGACTCGGCAGCGCGTGCCGTTGCTGAAGCTGCTTCGGCCAACCTGAAGCAAACGATCATCATCGACAACCGCCCCGGCGCGTCGTCGATCATCGGAACCGATGCGGTGGCAAGGTCGCCCGCTGACGGCTACACGATTGGCGTGGTGTCCGATTCCCACGCCATCAACCAGGCAATGGCCAAGTTGCCCAAGGCCGCAGAGGCGCTCGGCGCCAAGGTGCCCTACGACGCGATCAAGGACTTCACGCCTGTGGCCGGGATGATCCTGGTGCCGCTGGTTCTGGTCGTCAACCCGAAGGTCCCGGCCAAGAACGTCAAAGAGCTGGTCCAGCTGTCCAAAGACCGCAAGAGCGCAGGGCTGAACTTCGGCACCATGGGTTCGGGCAGCCCCTGGTCGATCCACATGTACCAGCTGGCCAGCCTGACCAAGGGGGACTTCACCGATGTTCCCTACAAGGGCTTGGCGCCCGCGGCCACCGACCTGCTGGCGGGGCAGATCGACACCATGGTGATGCCGGTGCACTACGCACAGCAGTACATCAAGACCGGCAAGCTTGTCCCGATCGCCACGCTGAGCGCGCAGCGGCATCCGCTGCTGCCCGAGGTGCCCACGCTGGCCGAGAGCGGATACCCGGGTCTGGCGATCTCGAACTATCTCTATTTCGTCGCTCCGGCGGGCACGCCGCAGGCCGTGGTTGACCGGCTCGGTCGTGAGTTCAACGCCGCGCTCAAGCAGCCAGCCATGAAAGACAAGCTCGGTATTTCGGGGGACCCGTACCCCGCCGACTCAGCCGAGCTGACGGCGCGTCTGAAGCGTGACATCGACACCTACGGCGCGGCCATTCAAGCCAATCTCAAGTAACACAACGAGGTTTTCATGAGCCGAGATCAAGAGTTCCAGACGGACGTGCTGGTGGTGGGCACGGGCCCGATGGGCGCCACCACGGCCCTGGCCCTTGCAACGTACGGCGTGCGGGTGCACGTCGTCAACCGCTACAACTGGACGGCAAACACGCCACGCGCCCACATCACCAATCAGCGCGCCATGGAAGTGCTGCGCGACCTTGGCGTCGAACAGGAGGCACGTCGTGATGCAACGCCCTGGGAGTGGATGGGGGACACGCTGTTCACTACGAGCCTGGCAGGACCTGAGATTGCGCGTCTGCGCACTTGGGGCACCGGCGACGAGCGCATCGGCGACTACCTGAAGGCCAGCCCCTGCCCGATGATGGACCTGCCGCAGAACAAGATGGAGCCGCTGCTCGTCAAGAACGCCGTCGAACGTGGCGCAGTCTTCTCGTTCAACACCGAGTACCTGAGCCACACGCAAGATGCCAACGGCGTCACGGTGAGCCTGTGTGACTTGCTCGATGGTCGCGAATACACAGTCCGGGCGCGTTACCTGGTGGGTGCGGACGGTGCGAAGTCCAAAATCATGGACGACGCCGGACTCAAGGTCGAAGGCCAGTTGGCGCGAGCCGCCACGGCGTATGTGCTGTTCACGGCAGACCTGAGGCGTTACGTTGCGCATCGCCCCAGCATCCTGTACTGGATGGTCACGTCCGACGCCTCCTTCGGCGAAATCGGCATGGGACTGTTGCGAGCCATCCAGCCGTGGAATCAGTGGATCGCCGGCTGGGGCTTCGACATGTCCAAAGGCGAGCCGGACTTTTCACCGGAAGAGATCAAGCGCAAGGTGCGTGCCTTGGTCGGCGATCCGAACCTGGAGTTCAAGGTCGACAGCACATCGGTTTGGTACGTCAACCAGGCCCATGCGCCTGTCTACTCATCGGGCCGGGTCTTCTGCGGCGGCGATGCCGTGCACCGTCATCCGCCGTCGAGCGGACTGGGCTCGAACACCTGCATGCAGGACGCCTTCAACCTGGCTTGGAAGCTTGCCTTCGTCGTCAAGGGCCATGCCGGCGCGGAGCTTCTCGAGTCGTACACGCTGGAGCGCGCCCCGGTGGGGGCGCAGATCGTCAAGCGCGCCAATCAGTCCCGCCTGGACTACGCGCCACTGGGCCGCAGCTTCCGGGATGCCGACGCGGCCGATCCCTTGGCCGCTGGTCTCAAGGAGCTGTCCGACCCCGGCCCTGCCGGTGTCGCACGCCGCGCTTCGCTGGCCGCGGCATTGGACCTGAAGAACTACGAATTCAACGCGCAAGGTGTCGAGCTCAACCAGCGTTGCGTTTCCGGTGCCATCGTTCCCGAAGCGGGAGCACGAGAGGAAGTCTTCAAGCGTGACCCACAACTGTACGTTCAGGCGACCACCCGTCCCGGCGCGAAACTGCCACACGCCTGGGTGATCGGGCAGGACGGGCGCCGCGTCTCCACGCTGGACCTGGTGGGCAAAGGAAAGATGTCACTCGTCACGGGCCTCTCCGGCCAAGCCTGGGTCGAGGCTGCGAAGGAAATGAATCTTCCATTTCTTCGCACGCTCGTGATCGGAAGTCCAGCGGCGCAAGACGTCTACTGCACCTGGCATGCGGCCCGCGAGATCGAAGAAGCCGGTGCACTGCTGGTACGTCCCGACGGTGTGGTCGCCTGGCGCCGGGCAGAGGCAGTGATGGACACATTGCAAGCGCGCAATGAACTGGAGCACGCATTGGCTGCCCTTCTGGGCCAGACGGCGCGGGTCCTGGAAGCCGCATGATGCAACGCGCTTTCCTTGGCATCTCGCACTCGCCGCTCATGGGACTCAACCCCGTGGCGCCCGAAGTGGAGAACAAGCTGCAGGCAGGCCTGGCCCGCGCACGCGAGCAGGTCCTGGCTTTCGCGCCCGATCTGGTGGTCCTCATCGCGCCTGATCATTACAACGGCTTCTTCAATGAACTGATGCCGCCGTTCTGCATCGGAACGAGTGCGCGTTCCGTCGGTGACTACCTGTCACCGGCCGGTCCGCTCAACGTCGATGCCGACGCAGCCGTGGCGCTCGCCACCCGCCTGATGGATGAGGACTTCGATGCGGCGGTTTCGCGTCGCATGCAGGTCGACCATGGGTTTGCGCAGTCGTTGCAGATCCTGTGGGGCGGACTCGACACACCTCCGGTCCTGCCGATCTTCATCAACGCAGCCGCACAACCAGGTATCCCGCGGCTTCGTAGATGTCGTGCCTTGGGCGGCGCCATCGGTCGTTTTCTCGACGGCATGCCGCGACGCACGTTGCTGATCGGCTCGGGCGGCTTGTCGCACGACCCGCCGGTCCCGACGCTTTCGCATCCGGATGGAGCCGTGCGTGAACGCATCACCGCCAAGAGCGAGCCGACGCAAGCCGACCGTGACGCCAAGACGCAGCGTGTGATGGCCGCAGGCATGGCGCTCGCCGGTGGGACCAGCCCGCTCAAGCCGCTCAATCCCGAATGGGATCGCCACTGGATGGATGCCATGGCAGGCGGCACCGCCGCGCTCGATGCCCTGTGCGCCAACACGGAAGACAGCATCGAAGCGCAGGCTGGACTTTCGGCGCACGAGTCGAAGAGCTGGCTCGTGGCGCGCAGCGCGCTGTCCGAAATCAGTCCTTTGAACTGCACCCTGCGCCACTACCAGGCCATCCCCGAATACATCGCCGGCTTCGGCCTGATGTTTCTCGAACAACCGACCAAGTAACCAGGAATCACCATGGACCCCCGTGTCGAACAATGGGCCGAGCGCTTACGCAGGGCCGAAGCACAACGCGAACCGATCGAGCCGCTGCGCGACGAGATCGGCGCCGATCAGGATGGCAGCCTGGCATACGCCATTCAACAGGCGAACGTCGCCCATGCGGTGGCGCAAGGTCGCCGCATCGTCGGTCGGAAGATCGGTCTGACGTCACCCGCCGTGCAACGCCAGCTTGGCGTCGATCAGCCAGACTTCGGAACCCTCTTCGCCGACATGCTGTACGGCGATGACGAGGAAGTGCCCATGTCGCGGACGCTTCAACCCAAAGTCGAGGCGGAGGTCGCCTTGGTGCTCGAACGCGACCTGCCGGCAATGGACACCACCCTCATTGAACTGATCGGTGCGACGGCTTACCTCTTGCCGGCCATCGAGATCGTTGGCAGCCGGATCGCCAAGTGGAACATCCGCTTTACCGACACGGTCGCCGACAACGCCTCCAGTGGTCTCGTGGTCCTGGGCGGCGTGCCAACGAAGCTCAACGGCCTCGACCTGAAGAAGAGCGGCATGGCCATGAAGCGCGGCGACGAGGTCGCCTCGAGCGGCAGCGGCTCAGCCTGCCTCGGTCATCCGCTCAACGCCGCCGTCTGGCTGGCGCGCAAGCTTGCGGCCCTTGGTCAGCCTCTTCGCGCGGGCGACCTCGTGCTCACCGGCGCGCTCGGCCCGATGGTGGCCGTCAACGCTGGCGACGTCTTCGAGGCGACGGTCGAAGGTGTCGGCAGCGTCCGCGCACGCTTCTCGGCGCCATGACGCCTCCATCCAGAGACGTGACGCCCCCCACAAGAACCGCGGCCTTTGCGCCGGAAAAGGAAAAAGCATGCCCCGCAAAATGAAAGTCGCCATCATCGGCAGCGGCAACATCGGCACCGACCTGATGATCAAGATCCTGCGTCACGGACGTCACATCGGGATGGGCGCCATGGTCGGCATCGATTCCGCATCCGACGGTCTGGCTCGCGCCGCGCGCATAGGCGTGGCAACCACTTACGAAGGCGTGGAAGGCCTGTCGCGCCTGCCTGTGTTCGACGAAATCGACATCGTGTTCGATGCCACTTCGGCTGGGGCGCATGTCAAGAATGACGCGTTCCTGCGCGGCCTCAAGCCACACATCCGCCTGATCGACCTGACGCCCGCGGCCATCGGTCCATACTGCATCCCCGTGGTGAACGGCCAGGACCACCTGACAGCATCGAACGTGAACATGGTCACCTGCGGCGGCCAAGCCACGATTCCAATGGTCGCGGCGGTCTCCCGGATCACGAAGGTGCACTACGGCGAGATCGTCGCCAGCATCTCGAGCAAGAGCGCCGGCCCCGGCACCCGCGCCAACATCGACGAGTTCACCGAAACCACATCCAAGGCCGTCGAAGTGGTGGGTCGGGCCGCGAAGGGCAAAGCCATCATCGTGCTGAACCCGGCAGAGCCGCCGTTGATGATGCGCGATACGGTCTATACGTTGAGCGACTTTGCCGACGAGGATGCCATCTCGGCATCGGTCGAGCGCATGGCCGCCGATGTCCAGGCCTACGTACCCGGCTACCGTCTCAAACAAAAGGTGCAGTTCGATCGAATCGAGGCTGACCGGCCGATTCGCATACCCGGCGTCGGCGCCAGAATGCACGGCCTCAAGACTTCCATCTTCATCGAGGTCGAAGGCGCTGCGCACTACCTGCCGGCCTATGCCGGCAACCTCGACATCATGACCAGTGCCGCGCTGCGCACCGCCGAATCCATGGCCGATCGCGTGTTTGGCGCTGTGGCTGCGCTGGGCTGACGGAGACATGAAATGACCCACCAACCCGAAAAGAAAATCTACATCTCCGACGTCACCCTGCGCGACGGCAGCCATGCCATCCGCCACCAGTACAGCGTGCAGCACGCGATGCAGATCGCTCGCGCGCTGGACGAGGCCAAGGTCGACTCCATCGAAGTAGCCCACGGCGACGGGCTGCAGGGCGGCAGCTTCAACTACGGCTTCGGCGCACACACCGATGTTGAATGGATCGAAGCAGTCGCAAGCGTGGTCAAGCATGCAAAGATCGCGACGCTTCTGCTCCCAGGGATCGGTACCGTCCATGACCTGAAGGCGGCGTACGAGGCCGGCGCGCGCATCGTGCGCGTGGCGACCCATTGCACTGAGGCAGACGTATCGCGCCAGCACATCGAGTACGCCCGTGAACTCGGCATGGAGGCCGTTGGCTTCCTGATGATGAGCCACATGACAACGCCCGAGGCATTGGCGCAGCAAGCCAAGCTGATGGAGAGCTACGGTGCCACCTGCTGCTACGTGGTGGACTCCGGTGGCGCGCTGAGCATGAACGAGGTCCGCGACCGCTTCCGCGCATTCAAGGATGTGCTCAAGCCAGAAACTCACACCGGCATGCACGCCCACCACAACCTGAGCCTTGGCGTGGCGAACAGCATCGTTGCCATCGAAGAAGGTTGCGATCGCGTGGACGCCAGCCTTGCCGGCATGGGCGCAGGCGCGGGCAATGCGCCGCTGGAAGTGTTCATCGCAGCGGCGGCCCGTCTGGGCTGGAGCCACGGAACCGACTTGTACAAGTTGATGGACGCCGCCGACGACATCGTCCGCCCGCTGCAGGACCGGCCGGTGCGGGTCGACCGCGAGACGCTGGCCCTCGGGTACGCAGGGGTTTATTCGAGCTTCCTGCGCCACTCCGAAGCAGCAGCCAAGAAGTACGGGCTCAAGACCGTCGACATCCTGGTCGAATTGGGCAAGCGCCGCATGGTCGGCGGTCAGGAAGACATGATCGTCGACGTGGCCTTGGACCTGCTCAAGCCGGTCGAAAACGACCGCACGCCTGCGCGCGCCACCATGAGCGAGGCCGCCTGAGCTTCGTTTTCCACCATCCACAGTTCAAGGCAACCACCATGTCTACCGTCACCACATCTGCCGCAGCTATCACCGAATCAGACACCAGCCGCTTCGTGCGCATCAAGGAAGGCGATCTCGACCTTCAACTCCACTACAACGACGCCGGCAGCGGCACCGAAACCGTCGTCATGCTCCATGGCTCCGGGCCGGGTGCCAGTGGCTGGGCAAACTTCAACCGCAACGTGGCGCCCTTCGTCGCGGCGGGCTACCGCGTTGTACTCATGGACTGTCCCGGCTGGAGCAAGAGCGATCCGATCGTCAGCACGGGTTCTCGTTCGGACTTGAACGCGCGTGCGCTCAAGGGATTGATGGATGCGATCGGCCTGGACAAGGCGCACCTGGTCGGCAACTCCATGGGCGGCCACACCGCAGTGGCGTTCGCACTGGCGAACCCCGAGCGCGTCGGAAAACTGGTCCTGATGGGCGGTGGCACGGGTGGCGTCAGCTCGTTCGTGCCGATGGCCACTGAGGGCATCAAACTCATTGGCGCCCTGTACCGCGATCCGACCATTGAGAACCTCAAGCGGATGATGAACGTGTTTGTCTACGACACGAGCAACCTGACCGAAGACCTCTTCAAGACGCGACTGGACAACATGCTTGCACGGCGCGAGCACCTGGAGAACTTCGTCAAGAGCGCCGAAGCCAATCCAAAGCAGTTTCCCGATGTGGGTCACCGCCTTGGCGAGATCGGAGCGCCCACGCTGGTGATCTGGGGACGTGATGACCGGTTCGTCCCGCTCGACACAGGGCTTCGCCTCGTCGCCGGGCTTAAGGACGCCCAACTGCACGTCTTCAGCCGCTGCGGTCACTGGGCCCAATGGGAACACGCTGAGACGTTCAACCGCATGGTCCTCGACTTTTTGAAGCACTGACCAAGGCGCCCTCCGGCGGTGTTTTTTACGCGTCACCGAGCAGTTCGAATCCGGGCTAGCCTGACAACCTGAGGGGCCCCTCAGTCGCGCATGACCGCTTCAGACTGACAGCAGCCGGTCATTTTTTCTTTGCCAAAGTCTGCTGATGCAGAAAGCGGACATCCGGCCTCACGCTCGAAGGACATTGATCAACGCCTTCAGTCCTGCGGAAAGATGGCGGTGACTAGGGTAGTACAGGTGCAGTCCGTCGTCTGGTGCGCACCAATCGTCCAAGCAACGAATCAGGGTCCCATCTTCCAAGTGCTTCATGATGCGGTTATCCCATACGTACGCCAATCCGCAGCCCTGCAAGGCGGCTTCAACCATCAACTCCTGACCATCCAGCGTGAGCGGGCCATCCACATCCACCTCCAAGGACTCTCCCTTGCGGGAGAACTCCCAATTGAAAATGGCGCCGCTTGGGAAACGGTAGCGGATGCACTCGTGCTGCTTTAAGTCCTCAGGCGACTTTGGCGGGAGAAGCCCTGTTCGCGCAAAGTAATTCGGCGCGCCCACTACGGCAAACCGAAGGCTTGGCTTGATGCGCACAGCCACCATGTCCTGCGACAACCGCTCCCCAAAGCGAATTCCGGCATCGAAACCCTCTTCGACAATGTCGATCAGGCGGTCCGTTGCCACCACATCCAAATGCAATCCTGGGTTCTGAGCCAGTAGCGGACCCATCACGTCCTTCAAAACAAAAGGTGCAATGGCATTGGGAAGGTTGATGCGCACGGTGCCAAACGGGGTGTCACGGAAAGCGTTCAAGCCCTCCAGCGCAGCGCCGATCTGCCCAAACGCTGGGGTGAGATCAGCAAGGAAACGTTCACCGGCATCGGTCAACGCCACGCTACGGGTGGTGCGATGAAACAAACGCACACCGACTCGCTGTTCCAGCTTGCGAATGGCATGGCTGATTGCCGAGGGGGCCACACCGCGCTCCACCGCCGCCTTGCTGAAGCTGCGCAAGTGGGCAACGGTCAGAAAGATCGACAACTCAGCCAGCTCAGCACCTTGCATTTGTGAACTCAATTCATAAGCGTTGTCGAAATTGTGATCTTTATTAGATTGATTGAAAAGCCCAAAATTTGGTCATTCCTCGTCGGGATGGCCCGATTTCCTTCAACTTCTTCTCAACGGTACGCATATGTCGAACGCTCAAATTCAGTCTCTGACCGGCAAAGTGGTCATCATTACCGGTGCCAGCAGTGGTCTCGGCGAGGCGACTGCTCGCTATTTGGCGGCTCGCGGAGCCAAGCTGGTGCTGGCGGCCCGCCGCACTGACAAACTGCAGGCTTTGGCCGCCGAACTGTCGGCCGCAGGTACAGACGTCCTGGTTCAGGCCACCGATGTGACGGACATGGCCCAGGTCCAAGCCCTGGCTGACGCCACGTTGAAGCGCTTTGCTCGCATCGACGTGCTGGTCAACAACGCAGGCATCATGCCGCTGGCACCTCTGGCCAAGCTCAAGGTCGACGAGTGGAGCCGCATGATCGACGTGAACATCAAGGGCGTGCTGCATGGCGTTGCTGCCGTGCTGCCGACCATGACGGCGCAAGCGGATGGCCACATCATCAACATCGCCTCCGTCGCAGGCCACAAGCTGTTTACACCCTTCGGAACCGTCTACAGCGCAACCAAGTTCGCCGTGCGCGTCCTGTCCGAGGGCTTGCGTGCTGAAGCACCTGCTGGCGTACGCACCACCATTGTTTCGCCCGGTGCTGTGGAGTCCGAACTGAAGCTGGGTAGCAGCGATGCCGACAGCTCGGCCGGTGTCCAGGCCTTCTATCAGGCCAACCAGATTCCCGCTGACTCGGTGGCCAGAGCCATCGCCTATGCGATTGAGCAGCCGGCCGACGTGGACATCAACGAAATCGTGCTGCGCCCGACCGTTCAAGACTTCTAAGCCATGACCCAGTCCACCCTGTTCAGTCCTGTCGCGTTGCGCGGCCTCGAGGCGCGCAACCGCCTCGTGGTCTCGCTGATGTGCCAGTATTCGGCCGTCAACGGCTTCGCAATCGCGAGAGGGCCCGGCAGGCCATGAAATCCAACAAGGAATGAATTCAATCATGAACACGACCCTAAGCAGCATGCGCGCACTCATCCTCGACGACTATGAGGTCGCCCAGTTCCGCAGCGCCCAGATCGACATCCCTGCGCCGAAGGCCGGCGAAGTGCTGGTTCGCATCAAGGCCAGCGGCGTGAACCCTATCGGCT
>LNAQ01000237.1_pt1 | contig 12666 bp, 12 predicted proteins | sample 602591 | NCBI WGS metagenome assembly LNAQ01 (sample SAMN02440304, study PRJNA202911) | soil metagenome | biome: Subtropical and temperate rainforests or woodlands; isolation source: soil samples (1 kg each in a 20% v/v slurry with milli Q water) were... ... | reverse complement strand
GTGGCCGCTCGCGGGCCAACCGCCGAGCGAGCTCCTTGCCATGTTCGATTGCATCGGCGATCGCAGGAAATTCCAGTCCGGCTCGGTCCCTGATCGGAATGCCGTCTTTTGTGTCAAAGTAAAATGTCGGCATGAATGCTCTCCGTAAGGTCCGTCCACAGAGTTGAGCGGATGCTCCTGCAAGCCGGAGACTTCAAGAGCATCCGCGAATTTGACGTCCAAGGATGCATGCTCCATATCGCATTGGCCGCGAGCGTCCCTTACGCGCGTCTTCAATAAGTCAATGCGAAGAACCAGCCATGCGATAGATCAATATCGCATCGCTGCCGCTTACTTGTTCCTGACAATCCTCGGGCAGATCAAGTCGTGAGAGCCATTCATTGCCGTCAATGGCCTACGAAGCGATTTGGAAAGAGGGGGCCAATCGGCTGGCCGCTGCGCCCTTCCGGCGCAACGCCTATTCAAGCGACTTCAGAAAGCTGATGAAATCGCCGACCTGGCCGGGATCCAGCCGAAACTCCGGCATTCTTGGGTGGCCGGTCGACAACCCTTCGCCGAGTGCGTCCTCAAGCGTTTCAACCGGATAGCGCCTGTGAAGAGTTCGAAATGGAGGCGCGGCGGCGCGAGGGCTCCGGGTAGCCCTGTCGATTGAATGACATTGCGAACAATTGGCTTGCGCAAAGGCTCTTCCGCGCCGAACGCTCTCGGTGTCGGCAAATGCGGGAACGCTCGCGGCGATGTTTGAAGCCATGAATATCAAGAGAAAATACGGCGCGGCGTTGCGCGGGCTCATCCGAATGGTTCTTTCAACTGGTCCGGGCAACCGTGGAGGCATTTATTTATTGTCCCATCCATTCCGGCAGACCGGTTGATGCAAATCAATCCCGACGGTCCCGGGTGCCGGCTCGTGCTTGACCTGCGTCAATAGCAGGGCGCATGTCTTGGATAGCCTTGATCCAAAATAGGAGGCTGGAATGCATGCCCATCAAATTATGACCCGCAAGGTAATCACGGTGAAGGCCGATACATCAGCACGGGATGCTGCAAATCTCATGCTGCGACAGCATATTAGCGGGCTTCCCGTTGTTGATGAGGCTGGCAGGTTGATCGGTATTGTCTCGGAAGGTGATTTTCTTCGGCGCAGCGAAATCGGCACGCAAACGCCGCGCATCAGGTGGCTCGACTTTCTAATGGGCCCGGGAAAATCCGCCGTGGATTTCGTGCGAGAGCACGGTCGTAAGGTCGGCGAGATCATGACGCGGGACGATCTCTGCACCGCCGCGGAGGATATGCCGCTGGAGGACCTGGTGCAGTTGATGCAGCGGAAGAATGTCAAGCGTGTCCCCGTTATGCGTGGAGATACATTGGTCGGAATCGTGACCCGGACCGACCTGCTCCGCGCCGTCGCAAGTCTGGCGCGAGACGTTCCGGATCCGACCGCTGATGACGACCACATCCGCAGCCGTGTGATCGCCTCCATTGAGAAGAACGAATGGCAGCCGATGCAGCTTGGCGTCACGGTGCGAGACGGGATCGTGCATTTGAGCGGTATGATCACCGATGAGCGTTCTCGGCAGGCAACGATTGTCGCCGCTGAAAATGTCGCAGGCGTAAAACTAGTTCACGATCATCTTTATCTGTTCGATGCCATGTCCGGCCTTTCGTTTCCGTCACCGGAAGATGAGGACTGGGCAAAGATCGGCTAGTACCGTAGCTGGCCTGTATTGTATGGGAATTGACCATGAGCGAGATTTTCTTGCGTCAAATTATTCTTGAGGAACTCGATTATGAACCGAGCCTCGATGCAACTCACATCGGAGTTGCCGTGGAGAAGGGGATCGTGACCTTGACTGGTCGTGTCGCCAGTCTTGCGGAGAAGCAGGCGGCGATTGCCGCTGTACGACGAATTCACGGGGTCAGAGCTATCGCTGATGAAATTGAGGTGCGTTATCCCTTCGAAGAGAAAATTGACGATGATGAGATCGCCAGACGGGCCGCCGATGTCTTGGGCTGGAATGGCGTCGCGTCCGATCGAGCGCTTCAGGTGCTTGTCCGAAATGGCTGCGTGACGTTAACGGGCGAGGTTAATTGGCACTTTCAGAAGCAATCAGCCGAGAATGCTATTCGAAAGCTGTCCGGCGTTCGTGAAATCAAAAACGATATTGTAATCAAGCCCCGCGTGCAGGCGAAAGACGTCAAGAAGAAGATCGAGGGGGCGCTGCGGCGACGCTTTGAGGGAGAAGTAACAGGAATACGTGTTACCGTTCATGACGGTGGCGATGTTACTCTTGAAGGTGTTGTGCAGGACTGGAACGAACGGCAGATGATCGAGACCGCATGTTCTGCACCAGGAGTGACGGTTGTCAACAACCGGTTGTCTGTAGGGGCATAGCGCCACGAAAACCGCGAAGTGCGCAGAGTTCCGCAACTTATTCCTTTGTGACACACCCCTGATGCTAAAACAGCCAAAAGCATCCGAACCATCAAATGCCGCTATGGTCGTCAATAGGGCTGTCCTGGAAGGAAATGCGTCTGCTGTCAGGACGCTCTTCAGCGATTTGCTGGGAAGACGCGGGCCGAGCACGACGCCTCGACGAGCGGCCGTCGAAGTGGAGCTGAAGCTCGATGTTGCCGCAGAACATCTCAACGGTCTGAAGAGACATCCGCTTTTGAACAAGAGGTCGAGCCGCAAGGAAGAGGTGGTTTCGATCTACTTGGACACTAAAGACCGCGTGTTTCGCCGACATGGTCTATCATTCCGCTTACGACGGAAAGGAGGAGAGCTTCTCCAGGCCATCAAGGGGCCTTATCGCGGAATTCTCAATCGCAGCGAGCGCGAAACCTTGGTCATTCGCAATGGAAGCGATAGCCGCCGTGCGGTCGATGCGTTTTTGGGCGATCTTGATCAAAACTTGCCGACAGCGCTGAAGCCGATCTTCACGACGAAAGTTAACCGGGAGATCTACCAGATTGGAGGCATTGAGCTTTGTCTGGACAAAGGCGAGATAATCGCCGGCCGACGCTCCTCTCCGATCGCCGAGATCGAGTTGGAACTTGCAAGCGGCGATCGAAGGAAGCTATTCGCTCTTGCGAGACAAATTGCTGCGATCATCCCGGCGGAGATATCCGTAAGGTCAAAGTCAGACCGAGGGTACGACTTCGTAGACGGAATAAAGGCGCGAGCGGTCGTCGCGCAGGTTCCAGTATTGCCGCGGTTTCCGACCATTGCCGAGGCGTTTCAAATCATCTGTGGAGAATGCCTGCATCAACTGATTTCAAATTTGGCCGGTGTAAGGGCCCGAACGCCAGAAGCGGTTCACCAGGCACGCGTCGCGCTAAGGCGTTTGGATGCCGCCGTAAGAATCTTCAGTGACATCCAGAGCGAGAAGGCAGTGAAGGTTGCCGACGAGCTCAAATGGATCGGCGATGAACTGGCAGGTGCACGCGAGCTGGACGTCTTCATGACTGATTTCCTTGGGCCTTTCAGGAGCAAACAACCGAAGGACTTGCACTTGGCGAAGACTTGCCGCGCCTGCGATCAGTTACGCGAAAAGTCGTACGAAAGGGCCAATGCCGCGTTGAGTTCGCAACGCTTCCGTAGGTTTCTTATTGATGTCGCAGAGTGGATCGAAACCGGGAGCGAAGAGAAGGCGAGATTGCGAGCGAAGGGCGAACCATCCGCAAAGGACACTATATCCCGGACGCTATCCAAAATATGGCGCAAGATGAGGGCAGCAAGGCGAATTGACGAGCTCGATCTGCGCCGTCTTCATAAGCTCCGTCTGCGAGCAAAGCGTATGCGCTATACCATTGAATTTACCAGAGGCTTGTATGAGGTATCTCCCAAGCGCGTCGAAGGAATGCTCAAGCAACTCGGGAAGCTGCAGACAGCCCTCGGAAAGTTAAACGACATGGCGTCGGCGAGAGCTATAGTGAAGCGAATTGCTGTGGAGGCAAAACCCTCCGCCAAGAGTGGGCAGCTGAAGATCGCTTCCGGCTTGACAACCATAGCTGGAGATCAAGAAAGGCAGACGTCCAAACAATTGAGAAAGGCTGCCAAAGCGTTTGAAAAACTGGAGAACCTCAAGCCGTTCTGGACGTGAGAGCTTGCGGGTTATTCAGGTCTGAAAGACATATGAGCCGGGCGCCGGACCATAGGTAGGCAAGCGGCCACTGGCATTCGACAAGAATGACGGCGTAACTTTCCCAGAAGAGGAATGAACATCAAGCCAGTGTACCCATTCGGGCCACCATGATCCCTGTTTTTTCGAGGCTGAAGCAAGCCATGTATCGGGGTCGACATATTTGTCGGAAGCATTGCAAGTGCTGATGCGATAGTACGTTCCGGTCTTTCCCGGCGGACTCACGACTGAGCTGTTGTGCCCGCCGCCAGTGAGAATGAACTCGGTATCCGCGGAGCTATAAAGCTCCACCTTGTAGACCGACCGCCAGGGGGCGATGTGATCCCTTTCAGCTCCCAGTGCAAATAATGGGGTTCTGATATCCTTCAGCGCCACCGCGCTGCCGTCCACGAGATAATTTCCGTGAGCGAAGCTGTTATCGAGGAACAGTTGGCGCAGATACTCGCTGTGCATTCGCGCCGGCATGCGCGTCGCATCGGCAAGCCAGGCATCGAGGTCGGTGGGAGTACGAGGCCGGCCAAGAAGGTAGCGTTCGACAAACTGGGAGAAGATCATCTCATTGGCGCGAAGGACGGAGAATGCGCCCGCCATTTGCCGTGTATCGAGAAAGCCCTGAACGTGCATCATGTCTTCAAGCAAGGCGAGCTGGCTTTCGTCGATGAACAGCATCAGCTCCCCGGCTTCTTCGAAGTCGGTCTGAGCGGCGAGCAGGCTAAGGCTAGCAAGCCTGTCGTCATGGTCCCGATCCATGGCTGCCGCCGCGATCGCCAAAATAGTGCCACCCAGACAATATCCGACGGCATGCACCTTCCTGCCGGGGACGATCGTCCCGATCGTGTCAATGGCAGCCATGACCCCCTTGCGTCGGTAGTCGTCGAATGAAGTGTCCCTTAGCTCTGCACCGGGGTTTTTCCACGATATCATGAATACCGTGAATCCCTGGTCGACCAGGTAGCGCACGAGCGAATTGGCCTGGGTGAGATCGAGAACATAGTACTTCATGATCCAGGCCGGGACGATGAGCAATGGCTCCTCGCGCACTTGCGCCGTGGTCGGAGCATATAGGATGAGCTCCATCAACGCGTTGCGAAACACGACCTCGCCTTCGGTCAGCGCCACGTTCTCGCCGATCTTGAACTCTTCGAGTTCTTTTAATTTTTCTCCCCGGGAGAACCGGGCAATGTCCTCGGTCAGAAGCGCTGCGCCGGCAGCGAAGTTGGCGCCGGCTGTCCGCCAGGCGGCGTCCAAAACCGCGGGATTGGTCCAGGCAAAGTTGACAGGCGAGAGCGCGTTCAGCATGAAGCTGCCCAGGAAATCGACACGCTTGGCATGATGGCGTGCCATGCCCGGGACATCGCGATTGGCGGCATGCCACTGCGTTTCAGCAGCCAACTGTGCCTGTGCCAGCAGGTTGAATGGCGGACGCTTCCAGCGGAGATCACGGAAGCGGCGATCATCGGATTTCGGTCCGGGAAAGTTGTCCGGCAGATCACCTTCCAGAATCGTATGGCCGAGAGATAAAGCCGCCTGCCAAGCCATTTCCCAAAGCTCAATCTGCTTGCCGCTTGAGAGCGTCAGATGGAAGGCCCAATCCTCCCACGCTTGCAGTGCAGCCCAGGGTGATTGCCCGCCGAGGAGTATTCCAAAGCGACCGCGTCGTCCGCGATCGAATTCGCGGATAAACGCCATGGAATGGCCAGGGAAAGCGGTTCCAGCGTCAGAACGCTTCGCCGGCGTTTGGTCGGAAGTCATATCGGTTCCTTCTGACGATATCCTTTGGCGCCACCGCGGCGGCGGGCAGGCGGCAGCCTGACGAGCAGGTGAGCGGATTCAGTAGATAGAAGTCAGTAGATGAATGCCGAACTGACGGCCAGGTGGTCGTTGACCATCGTGACTCCCGGAACAGCCTCGGCGATCACGCGGATCGCTTTTCGCTCCTCGCCGGACTCGGCATAACCCCACAGGTCGACAATTCCGTTTGCTACCGTCACGCTCAAATTGTGGGTGTGCGCCCAGGAATGCTTTTTCAGTTCGCCAAGCAAATTCTGCCGAATGGTCGAATCGGGAAGGGGTACTTCGAGCTTTGGCCATGCGCTGGCGACTGCCTGGATCAGGTTGGCGCGGCTGACGATGCCGACGAGGTTGCCATCCTTGTTGACAATAGGAACGCGCTTGATCTGGCGTTCCTCAAGCAGGGTTGCGATTTCATCTAGTGGCGTTTCCGGCGCGACCGTTACAACATTAGAGGTCATGACATCCTGAACCCTTGCGGCGTGCGATTTGACATAATCTGCCGCGATCGTCGCGTCATCGGTGAGGAAATGCAGCCACCAGGAGTAGGGACGTTCAGTTCCGGCTTCGGTGCGGTGCATTAGATCGCTCTCGGTGACAATGCCGACAACCTTGCCGACATTGTCGACGACAGGAACCGCACTTATACGTTTCTCGAGGAGGAGCTTTGCAACGTCCCTAACGGTTGCACTTTTCCCAACGGTAATTGCGGGGGAAACCATCACGTCGCGTGCTTGCATGATCAGAACTCCCTGTTGGTCGAGCCGTAGTTACTTTGGAAGTTTCGTTCGATGCCGAATTGATACGGATCAAGCCGACGCAGTTAGCTGCGTAGGAAGATCGCACGGTTTCCGTCCAGCGTAATGATGGTGAGGATCCATCGGAAAATCTCCCATCCTGCCGCAACTACCAATGTGCCGACGATCAAGAGCGTGCCGTACCAGGAAACGGTGGCGGTTTTCCGCCGGTCTTGCCGTTTGGGAGCCGTCGCCTCCTTTGTCGGCTGTGGCGACGATGTCCCCCGAGCTTTGCTGACGGGCAGAGGGCCAGGCGATCCTGTTGTCATGCGATGTCTGATCCCGAACAGCCATGGTTGCCGATTTAGCGCTGGGAGCCTGGACCGCAGTGTCGACGAGGCGCGCAATGCCACTTCTCGTCGATGGGCTCGGTCGTGAATCCGCGCACGGCCCGCCGACCATAGATGGCTTCTCTGGCGTCCATTGCCGTGCCCAATCAAACCGCAGCATTTGTAGCTGAGCCGGACAATGCCGCGCTTGCCCTTGATCTCGATCAAGCTGCGCGGGCAGCGATGTGAATACGATTCAGCAGAGGATGTGATGATGCATATGCTTGGCAGGAGTCGAATTGCGTATTGTTTCTCCCGCTATCGCTCTTTCGATCCCGTCAGTGGAACATATTTGGGCCACGACGGTCGTAGGCATTACTGCCGATAGTCGGGCCTCCTGGCCTCGACGCGCGGCTCCTGAGGAGCGTACGAACATGTTGAAAGTTCCCCATAACGCCTTGTTGCTTGTCGGCGATGGTCGAAAGGCCTTGTTTCTCCGAAACGACGGCGATGAGAGATTTCTGAATCTCAAAATCGAAAGGATGTTTGAGGCAGAAAATCCACCGACCCACGAGCAGGGTAGCGATCGGCCGGGACGGGTAAGCGAGGCTGCCGTGGCCGGCCGCAGAAGCGCTGTCGAGCCGACCGATTGGCATGATATCGAAGAGCATCGGTTCGCCCGAACGGTCGCAGCGGCGATGGAGCAAATGGTCCGAACGAACAAGGCGAAAGCCCTCATCGTGGTGGCGCCACCAAGAACTTTGGCGGAATTGCGAAACTCGTTCCACGCCGATGTGAAGGCTTGCATTGTCGCCGAGATCAACAAGGACCTGACCAGGCATTCGGTCGGAGAAATTGAAAAGCATCTCATGAGGGATGCCTGAACGATACGGCTAGTCTCGCCGGTCGCAAGGCGGCCGCCGAGACATGGACGTAGTGGCGGTGTGATCTTTAAATCGAGGAAATTGCCATGTCCTATGCAGCACTGTTGGTCTACGTCAACGTCGACCACGTCTCCAAACAACTGATCGGCGTCGCAGCGGCTGTTGCAGACAAGTTTGCTGCCAGGATGATCGGCTTGTCTGCTGTTGCGGTCCTGCCGCCGTTTGTCGCCGAAGGCGTCGTCATCGTCGACAACGCAACCGAATTCGATATTGCAAAGATGAAGGCAAGCCTGGCGGATGCCGAAAGGAAGTTCCAGGCGGCGGCAGGAGCCGGTCGTCAGATCGAATGGCGATCAGCTATCGAGTTTCCCACGCAGACCTTGATCGGCGAAGCACGATGTGCCGATTTGATCGTTATCGAGAAGGGCAAGCCAGGCGATATCTATCGGACTGTCGATGCAGGTGCAGCTGTCCTCGGGGCTGGGCGCCCTTTCCTGGTGGTGCCCGCGGCGGTTAAGTCCCTTTCCGCTGACCATGTCGTGATCGGATGGAAGGACACGCGGGAGTCGCGGCGAGCGGTTCGAGACGCGTTGCCGTTCCTTCACGAGGCGAAACGCGTGACCATCATGGAGATATGCGAGAAGGACCAGATGGACGTCGCGCGCCATCAGGTTGATGATGTCGTTCGCTACCTTGCACTGCACCGGATAAAGGCTGAACGCCGGGTGGAAATACAGGCCCATGGGTCTGGCGCGGATCAGATCATTGGACTGGCTGAAGATGAGGGAGCCGACCTGCTGGTAACGGGCGCCTACGGCCACAATCGAGTCAACGAGTGGATCTTCGGCGGGATGACCCGCGATCTGCTGACGTCCAGCCCGATCTGTTGCCTGATGTCTCATTGAGGCGGCGAATTGCGAGAGCACATGCGATACTCTGGTCCAAGAGAACTTTCTGAAATTGCAGCCCCTCCGACCAAAAGGCGTACCCCGCCGTCGGAGCAGACCGACGAAGCGTCCGGCCTCATCGAAAGCGAACAGGTCGATGTCGAACGTGAAACTCCCGTGGAAGGAAACGAGTCTGTTGAGCGGAACGAGCCGCGCGACAATCCAGGCCCACCGGCGTTTGAAGATTGAAGGAGCCTGGTCAAAAAAGGTGACTCAGGCCTACAAAGCTTACCAAAGCTGCCTGAGCTGCGGTTCGCTGTCTTGAAAAATTCCGATTGATAGCTCGACGAGCGGACGCCCCTGATGGGAACGAGGTCGTCGCATTGATGGATGCGCGCCTTGCGCAGCTCTCCATCGTCCGCGGTTGTTTCAGAAAAAGGCAAATGCAAAAAAGGCGCAAATATTAAGCAGCAGGCGGCCGAGCTCATTAGCCGCTTTCATGCAGAGGATTACTATCATGAATTTGACTTAGTTCAAGAAAGCGGACATCTTTTTGATGGGGTATCCAATTCGATACAGGCTAGGCGCAGATCAGCGCTGGCGCACGATCGAGTGTCGAGGTGCTCTTTAAGCTCATCGTTCGGATCGAGACATTCGACGATTCGATCAACGTCGTCGCTGTGAGTGATTTTAAGGAGCGGCCGTGAGGCTCTGGTGTTCCCGATGAAGCGCATCGCGATCGAGCACGGGCTCGTGCTCACGATGGACCGAACGGGCCGGGTCATCGAGGATGGGCGGGTGGTGGTCGAGGGCCGCGATATCGTCGCCGTTGAGAGTTCTACCGCTGATCCCGCACCGGATTGCGATCTCGTCATCGACGCCACCGGCAAGATCGTGCTCCCGGGGCTTGTCAATGCCCACACCCATCTCTGCATGGTGTTCGGCCGCACGATCGGCCCGGAGCGGCGGCTCCTCGAGTGGCTAGATCTCCTGATGCCGATGATGGCCGCGATGGACGGGGAGGCGCTCTACGTTGCGGAACTGCTCGGTTGCGTCGAGAACATCAAGAACGGCAACACGAGTCTGGTCGAAAATATCTTCATGCCGCCCCACGCTACCGCGGATATCGAGGACGCGGCGTTCCGCGCCCTTCGCGACAGCGGAATTCGGGGTACCGTCGCACGCGCCACCGAGGCGCGTTTTTTCGATCCGCGGTTTTGCGAGACCGCGGGAGAGCAGGCGGGGCGCGTCGGGCGCCTCGCCGGACGCTGGCACGGATCCGAGGGCGGTCGCCTGCGTCTCTCCATCGGTCCGCTTCTTCCCTGGGTGTTGGACGAGGACGGGTTTCGTGAAACGCGCCGGATTGCGCGCGATAACGGCCTCGCACTCCACATGCACGTGGCCGAGTCGCCCGAGTTCAACCAGATGATCGCCCGCCATTTCGGTCGCAACATTCGGCAAGTTGAGCTGCTGGAGGAGGTCGGCTGCCTGGGTCCGGACGTACAGGCGGTTGCCTGCTCGGACGTCTCAGTCCGCGAAATCGAGCTTTTGGCTGCCACTGGCACCGCCGTCCTTTTCGATCCCCCGACGCGTCTCTTCTGGGGTACCGGGTTTCCGCCGATCGGGGATTTCCTGACGGCGGGCGTTACCTGCGGTCTCGCAACCAATGGCGCCGCTGCCAATTGCGGGCAGGACCTTTTTGAGAGCATGAAGTACGCCTGCGCGACCGCCAAGACTGCCGCCAAAGATCCGCGCGCGCTCACTGCCGCGCGCGCGCTCCGAATGGCAACGGCAGAAGGCGCGCGCGCGATCGGACAGTCTGAGACGGGATCCATCGAGGTCGGAAAGCGAGCCGACCTGATCACGGTGGAGGCGAGGCAGCCTCATCTCGCGCCGCTATTCGATCCGGAGAAGGCGCTCGTCTACAGCGCGCGCGGCGGCGACGTCCGGGATGCCGTGATCGATGGCCGGGTCGTCATGCGGGATCGTAAGGTTCTGACGGTCGACGAGAATGCTCTTCTCGTAGAGGCCGAGCAGGTGGCGCGCCGCTGCGCGGCGCGTGCGGGCCTCGCCCTTCCGGCAGCGCAGGTGATGCAGGTTCAGAGGCATGCTTAAGTTGCTCTCCCTCGTGGCGGCGGTGATTGTCTGGGGAGTGCTGTCCCTGACGCTGCCACCCGAAATCTTCCCAGGTCCGATCGAGACCGCGCGCACCCTATGGGGCGATATCGCTGGTGGGGACGTGTGGACCGATCTCGCCATGACGCTGTTGCGCGTTGTGGCAGGTCTCGTGCTCGCGCTGATACTGGGTGTTCCGGTCGGCGTCCTGATGGGGCTGAACCGGCGCGCCGAGGCCGTCCTCGACGTGTGGGTGATGATCGGACTGACGGTCCCGAGTCTTTGTTATGCCATCATGGCCTTCATGTGGTTCGGACTGAACGAGGGGGCCGCCATCATCGCCATCGCCGTCACCGCCGCTCCCTCGATCACGATCAACATCTGGGAAGGCGTGAAGAACGTCGACACCAAGCTTGTCGCGATGGCCAGGGTGTTCGAAGCCTCGCGACCCGCCATCGTGCGTCGCGTGCTCCTGCCGCAGATCTTCCCCTATGTGATGGCCTCGGCCCGCTTCGGGCTCGGCATCATCTGGAAGATCACGGTTCTGGTGGAACTGATCGGCCGTCCGAATGGCGTCGGGTTCAAACTGTTCTACTGGTATCAGCTTGCCGATATGCGCCAAGTCCTCGCCTGGACGCTTCTCTTTACCATCATCATGCTCCTGATCGAGCTTCTCATCCTCAAACCGATCGAACGGCGTATCTTCGCATGGCGTCCACAGGTAGCGGTATGAATCCGGTAATTGAGGTCGCGTCGCTTCGGAAGACGTTCAAAGGCCGCGACGGCACGTCCCATGCCGTACTGAAGGATCTCGATCTGGCGGTCGGGGCGGGAGAATTTCTATGCATCCTTGGGCCGTCGGGTTGCGGCAAATCGACTTTGCTTAACGTCCTCGCCGGACTGGACAAGGTCTACGAGGGGCGGGCCTCCGTGAGTGGCGGCCGCGTCGGCTACCTGTTTCAAGAACCGCGCCTTCTCCCCTGGCTAACAGCGGAGGGCAATCTCGATTTTGCGCTCGCCAGCTGCCGGGTGCCGGCCTCGCGCTGGAGCGAGTTGAAATCCCGCTATCTCGCCATGACAGGCCTGTTGGAATATCGCGACTACTATCCCCACCAGATCTCGGGAGGCATGGCCCAGCGCCTCGCGCTGGTGCGGGCCTTGTGCGTGGAGCCCGGCATTCTCCTGATGGATGAGCCTTTCTCGGGGCTCGACGAGATCACGGCGCGCCGCATCCGCTCCGATCTCCTGTCGATATGGGAGGAGACGCGCAAGACGATCGTCTTCGTCACGCACAACGCCTACGAGGCCTGCTTTCTGGCCGACCGGATCCTGGTGATGTCAGGCGGCGCGTTCCGGCAGGAAATGCGCGTCCCGATCGCCCGGCCGCGAAGCTACGACGACCCAGCCATCTTCCAGTTCAGCCGGGACGTGATTAAGGCGTTCGGCGATGAAATTGGCCGCGAACCCGTTCCGTCCGCGATCCCAATAACCGAGCCGAGCTTGATCGATGATCTTGATCGGCACGCCGCCGCCCGAATGAACATGTAACCCTCGAACATCCAGGAGAGAGTATGCTGTCCCGTCTCGGTATCTTCGCCGCCGTCATGCTTGCCACATCCGGTGCTGCCACTGCCCAAGTCAAGGTACGGATCGGGGATCTTGCGCAGTCCCTCAACGAGATCGGGTCGCGCGTCATGATCGACCAGGGGATAGACAAAAAATATGGTATCGCTGCCGAGTACCGAGCCTACCCGACTCTCGACGGGCTCTTCACGGCTATC
>LNAQ01000236.1_pt1 | contig 12691 bp, 14 predicted proteins | sample 602591 | NCBI WGS metagenome assembly LNAQ01 (sample SAMN02440304, study PRJNA202911) | soil metagenome | biome: Subtropical and temperate rainforests or woodlands; isolation source: soil samples (1 kg each in a 20% v/v slurry with milli Q water) were... ... | reverse complement strand
AAAAGTCGGTTTTCCGGTAGGAATTTTCATCAAAACAGGCGTCTTTGCTGTAACAAAATAAATGTCGTAAAAGCGTTAATGGCGCTTAACAGTTGTTCACATAGTTGTAACTAAACGACGAAGGCGTCCATCCTGGTCCCTCCTCGCTTTTTCGCCGCCGGGCGAACACGACAAAAGAGCCCCACCCCGGTTCCCAATCCAAGTAAACTGGCCTTTAATTGATGTTTAAAGTTCCCTGTTTAGACGAGGTAATACTGCATGTACGAGACTTTGGCGTTGTATATCGATGGCGAATTCCTGGGCGATGAGGGCCGCAAGACGGAAGCCATTACCAATCCGGCCACACTCGAGGTACTGGGGTATCTGCCTCATGCCACGACGGCCGACCTGGATCGCGCATTGGCTGCCGCCGATCGCGCCTTTAAAACCTGGCGCCATAGTTCACCCATGCTGCGCTCTGAAATTCTGCGCAAGGTAGGCCAGTTGTCGCGCGACCGGGCGCAAGAAATCGGTCGCAACATGACGCTCGACCAAGGCAAGCCGTTGGCCGAATCCGTGGGCGAAATCACGGCCTGCGCCGACCACGCCGACTGGCACGCCGAAGAATGCCGCCGTATTTACGGGCGCGTCATTCCGTCGCGCACGCCGCAAGTGCGACAAATGGTTTTGCGCGAGCCCATTGGCGTTTGCGCCGCCTTTACGCCCTGGAACTTCCCGTACAACCAGGCCATTCGCAAAATATGCGCCGCCATCGGTTCAGGCTGCACCATCATTCTGAAAGGCCCCGAAGACTCGCCCAGCGCCATCATGGCGATTGCGCGCATCTTTCACGACGCCGGCCTGCCCCCGGGCGTGCTGAACATTGTCTGGGGTGTGCCTTCGGAAGTCTCCGAGCACCTGATTCGCTCGCCCATTGTGCGTAAAGTGTCCTTTACCGGTTCCGTGCCGGTTGGCAAGCATTTGGCCGCACTGGCCGGCGCCCACATGAAGCGCGTCACGATGGAGCTGGGCGGCCATTCACCGGTATTGGTGTTTGATGACGCCGACGTTCCCCGCGCCGCGAAGATGCTAGCCTTGCTGAAAATACGCAACGCCGGCCAGGTGTGCGTTTCGCCCACGCGTTTTTACGTGCATCAAAACGTCTATGATGAGTTTCTGGAACAATTCGTCGGCACGCTGAAAACGATTAACGTCGGCGACGGCCTGGATGCCGCCACCCAAATGGGCCCCCTGGCGCATGAACGACGTGTCGCCACCATGGGCCAGTTCGTCGACAATGCGCTGGAACTGGGCGGACGGGTGGTATTGGGCGGTGAAGCGCCCGATCGCAAGGGTCATTTCTTCTCGCCCACGGTCGTCACCGACCTGCCCGAGCATTCCATGCTGATGACCGAAGAGCCCTTTGGCCCGATCGCCCCGGTTACGCGCTTCTCGGACACCGACGATGTCATCAAACGGGCCAATTCATTGCCGTTTGGCTTATCGTCCTATGTGTTCACCAACTCGCTGCAAACGGCCACGAAAGTATCCAATGAAATCGAAGCGGGCATGATCAACATCAACCACTTCGGCAGCGCGCTGCCCGAAACACCGTTTGGCGGCATTAAAGACAGCGGCATCGGCAGCGAGGGCGGCAGCGAAACGTTCGAAGGCTATCTGGTCACGAAGTTCGTCACGCATGTGTAATCGTTAATTCGAGAATGCGCCATGAAGGCGCTGCGGACTTGAACGGCACACCCCAAAAGTTGAATATATTCGGCCTTTGGGGTGTTTTTCATGATGAAGCACAACGAACTTCCAATACAAGGCCGATTTTTTATTGTTGCGCCGCATCCAGCGCGGCCTGCTCGCGCACGCATTGCATAAAGTCCGCGATCAGGGTTTCGTCCTGATCTTCGGCGCGCCACAACAAGCCCATCGAACCATGCATCCCTAGCGACAACCAGGGCACATTGAGCGTCGCGGAAAACCCCAACGACTTGGCGAGCGCCGCCGACATGGGAATGACCAGATCCGTGCCTTGAACCAGACGGGCGCTGGTATGCACAAAGGACGACTCAATCAAGACATGCGGACTTTTCAAGCCCAGCGCTTCGAGCGAGAGTTCCAAGCGTTGTCTCATGGGGCTGGCCAGCGGCGGCGCTATCCATGGGAAGCCCAACGCCTGCTCCCACGTCACGTGCGGCTCGTGCGCCAAGGGATGGGATGAACAAACGGCCAGGCATAAGGGCACGTCGCTCAATTTTTTATATTGCAAGTCCGGTGGCACGGCGCCTTCCTCGATACGACCGACCACCACATCCAGCCCGCCGGTCAACAACTGCGAATTCAACCGGTCCAGCGTGTCTTCGTGAATATGAACAAATACCTTGGGATGCCGGCGATGAAACGCCCGCAATGCTCCCGGCAGCAACACGATCGCCACCATGGGCGAAACGCCCACTGCAATCTGCCCGGCCACGGCCTCTTTCATGTTCTCGATAACCGAACAGGCGCGATCAAGCCGTCCCACGATCCCCTTGGCCTGGCGCGCGAGCTCCAGAGCAATCGGCAGCGGCGACACTCCGCGCGCCATCCGCTCGAACAACGGCACCCCAATGCTTTCCTCGAAAGTTCTTAACCACTTGGACAACGCCGGCTGAGTCAGATTGAACTCTTGAGCGACCTGACTAAGGTTCTGTACGTCACACAAGCGAACCAGCATTTGCAGATTTCTTAATCGAATTTTGTGGCTCCAGTCCACACGACACCTCCACTACGTATAACCAAAAGCAATGCATGCACAACAATTGTTCAGTTTTCATTTATACATTACTTGGCCATAATAAGGCAGCTATTTATAGGGGAAGCACAAAGACATGAAACAGCCTAATTTCATTTTGTTCATTACAGACCAGCATAAAGCGGATCACCTCGGGGCCTATGGCAATACCGTCGTAAAAACTCCGCATCTGGACGAAATAGCGAAAAAAGGCTGGAAAGCCGAACGTTTCTATGTGGCAACCCCAATCTGCATGCCCAACCGCTCTTCGCTGATGACGGGACGCATGCCGTCCGTGCACGGCGCCCGGCACAATGGCATTCCTTTGCCGCTCGAGGCAGTGACCTTCGTCGACCGCCTGAAAGAAGCGGGTTATGAAACCGCTCTGGTGGGCAAGTCGCACTTGCAAAACATGACAGGCATCAAGGCGCAATGGCCGCGCCCCACGGATCCGAAAACAGAGGGCGAAGCAGTACGTTCCGCCCCCGGCAATTACGATCAGGAATGGGGCCCGCTTTGGCGCAACGACCCATCACATGATCTGGACACGCCTTTTTATGGATTTTCCCGCGTGGCCTTAACCGTCGATCACGGCGATCAGGTATGGGGACACTACTGGCGCTGGCTGGAAGAAAACTACCCCGAATCGGCCCAACAAGCGGGCCATGAAAACGCCATTCCAACACCGGAATACGAGTTGACTCGATTCAAGCAGGCGTGGCGCACACGGGTGCCTGAAGAGCAATCGACCAATGCGTATGTCGGTGACAGAACGTGCGATTTGATCAAGGAGTATGCCGCTGCCGACAAGCCGTTTTTTATTGAGTGCTCCTTTCCCGACCCGCACCATCCTTTCACGCCCCACGGCAAGTACTGGGACATGTACGATCCCGCTGAAGTCGATCTGCCGGAATCGTTTCACGCCAGCCGGCAGCGCACGGCGCCCCCGCATGTGCAGTGGCTCTACGAACAGCGCGACCAGTCCAAAGCGGTCAAACACACCCCCGCCCTGTTCGCCTGCACCGAGCGGGAAGCCCGGGAAGCCATCGCCTTGAACTATGGGTCCATTTCCCATATTGACGCGGTAATCGGCCAAGTCACCGCCGAACTGAAAGCGCAAAACCTGGCTGACAACACGATTATCATTTTCATGAGCGATCATGGCGACTATCTGGGCGACCACCAATTGCTCTGGAAGGGGCCGGTCCACTACCAAAGCCTGATCCGCACCCCTTTCATCTGGATGGATCCTGCCCGTCCGGCCGACCAGCACAATGCCGAAGCACTGTGTTCGACCATCGACATCGCCCCGTCCGTGCTTGAACGTGTCGGCCTGACGCCCTACAACGGCATACAGGGCCAATCGCTGCTACCGCTCATGGCGGGCGAAACCCAAAAAGTCCGCGATTACGCGCTCATAGAGGAAGAGGGCCAACGTGTCATGTTCGGCATGAAGGGACGCGTGCGCATGCGCACGGTGCTGAATCAACACTACCGCTTAAGTGTCTATGACGGTGCCGACTGGGGCGAACTCTATGACCTGGCGAACGACCCGATGGAACTTGAAAACCTGTGGTCAAGCGCCGAACATGCTGCAACAAAGTCGACTTTGCTGCAAGCCCTGGCGCAAACCATGATTCAGCATTCGGAAACCAGCCCCAACCCAACAGCCATCGCGTAAAGCGTCGCGCCGCAAAACAGCGGCCCGAGCCCGCAACAGTGGCTAGAACATTTAAAACACTCAGGAGACAACATCATGATTTCTCGTAATTTAGGCCGCCATATCCTGGCCGGACTCTGCTCTGCGCTCTTTATTTCCGCCGGCGCGGCGCACGCAGCCTATCCCGAACGGCCAGTGACCATTGTGGTTAATTTCCCTGCCGGCGGTCCGCTCGATCTCGTCGCACGCATCGTAGCTGCCGAAGCCAGCAAAGACCTGAAGCAGCCCGTTGTCGTTGAAAACAAGGCCGGCGCATCGGGCACCATCGGCGCCGAAAACGTCGCTCGCAGCCAGCCCGACGGCTACACCTTGCTGTTAAGCGTGGATACGCTGGCCACGGTGAATCCGTTCGTGTATAAGTCTGGCGGCTTTGATGCCAATACAGCCCTGGCTCCCATCAGCATGGCAGGATCCTTCAACCAGGTTCTAGTGGCCAATCCGGCGCTGGGCGTCAAGACACTGAGCGATTTCCTGGCCAAGGCGCACAAGAAGAACCTGACCTATGCGTCGGCCGGGGTCGCATCGCCCGGACATCTAACCATGGAGGCCTTCAGCCTGGACACGCATGCCCCTCTGACCCATATTCCTTATAAAGGCAATGCACCCGCTACCAGTGACTTGCTGGGCGGGCAAGTTGACGCCGGTTTTCTAATTGTCGCGGGTGTCATCCAGCACATTAACAACCACAAATTGGTCCCGTTGGCGGTGTCGGGCAAGGAACGCGATATTTTATTGCCCAACGTCCCCACCATTGCAGAGTCCGGCATACCCGGCCTGGAAAATTTCGACGTCGGTTTCGGCTATGTCATGATGGCGCCTAAAGATACGCCAAAAGAAATCCTCGACCAATGGAGCGGCCTGATCGCCAAAATCTTCAAGGAGCCGTCTGTGCTTGAAAAACTGAAGGCCTCGAATATTGTGCCGACACACGGTACACCGGAAGAAACCAAGGCCTTTTTAGAGAAAACAGCCAAACAATGGGAAGCGGTAGTTAAAGAGGCCAATATTTCGGTCAATTAAGTACGCACCTCCTGGCTACTCTGTAGCCAGGAGCGTAGCCGCAGACCGTCGCCCAAGTCACAGCCCAACGCCCCAACCCGCTTAGAACAGCCTCGACATTGCTCAATAGACTTTAAATAGCATAATCGCCGGCCACCTGCCGAATACAGTCCAAGGCCAGCTCGACGGACCGCGGGTATAGCTCGTCGTTGCGCCAGTACATGGACACCGACCCAAACCCCGCCAGCTCCAGGGGTACGATCCGCAGGAGCTGCAGCTTTCCAAACATAACGGTAGCGCGACGCGAGGCCGCGCCAATGAAGTCGCTATTATTCAACAGCGTAATGTTGGCGGTCACCGAATTGGACTCGATATGATTTAACGGCAGGGTTTTATTCATCGCCGCCAACGCGTCTTCCAGCGCGTCGCGCACAGGAGTGTTGCGCGGCCATACGATCCAGCGATACGCCTGCACGTCTTCCCAGCCGATATCCGGCAAATCAAACAGAGGGTGATCAGGCCGGGCAACCAGGTTGACCGGCTCGACATACAGCACTTCGGTACAAATGCCAGGTTCTTCAAACCCTTCGGCAGCCGTCCGGCCAATGACGATGTCCAGGTCCCCTTGCGCCAGTTGCGACAATAGGCGATCCATGGTGCTTTCCACTAAGCCGATGCGCATTTCAGGCATGCGCTCAGTCAAAAGCAGAATCGCCCGAGGCCCGGTCTCGGATGCCGCCGCGCCGGAAGCCCCAAGCACCACCCGGCCGCCCGCACCGTCACGCAACGCGGCCATGTCCATCACCGCACGATCAAGCTGAGCATCGAGACGGCGCGCATGCGCGATCAAGACGTCGCCGTGCGAGGTGGGCCTTAAGCCGCGCGCGTGACGCTCGAACAACGGCAGGCCAATATCGCTTTCAAGATCCTTGAGCCATTTGGATAACCCGGGCTGGGTCGTATTAAGCAGCGCAGCAGAATGACTCAAATTTTGAGTTTGAGCCAAACTTAGTAAAAACTTCAAATTACGCAGCCGAATTCGACTCGTCCAATCTACTGTCATCAATACCCCAGGTCTGAAAGCCCTCTGCAAAAGCCGTAAGCTTACCTTAAGGTTATTTTATTTTGCCCTAACGAGGTTCAAGACAGTTTTCCTTACTCCAGCCATACAGCCAATCCAGTGCCATATAAAACTGCTCTTGCGTTTTTCCCTTCCACAGTTGATTGCGCACCAAGCGCTCGACGCCCTTCGCATGATACATGCGCCCCATTTCGCGCGTCGACCATACCACCCTTGCGGTACGCGGCACTCGAATCGACTCGTACAACCGGAAAGCAGACTGCAGATCGCCCGGAGTTCTGGCAACAGCCTCGCCCAACGTGACCGCATCTTCAAGCGCCATGCACGCCCCTTGCGCCAGATACTGCGTCATGGGATGAGCCGCATCGCCCAGCAAGGTGCACACGCCGCTGCCCCAGGCGTCGACGGGGTCGGCATCGGCCGTGGCCCAGCGCCTCCAGGAGGTCGGACGATCAAGCATTTGATGCGGGCGCTCGTGAATGCCCTGAAAATACGACAGCACCTCTTCCTTGCTGCCATCGCGAACGCCCCATTCCTCTTGTTCTTTACTATGGAAGGTAACCACCAGGTTGTATTGCTGGCCGCCGCGCAAAGGGTAATGCACCAAATGGCAGCGCGGCCCCGCCCATAGCATGGGCGCATTGACGCGCAGGTCTTCCGGCATGTTTTCGCGCTCTACAACGGCGCGATACACCACATGGCCGGTCACGCGATAATCAGCGCCGATGGTGTCGGCCCGAATGACCGACTTGACCCCGTCGCAGCCCACCACCGCATCGGCCCGATACGTCTGGCCTTGCGTATCGGTAACGGTCGCGCCGCTGGCGTCCTGTTCCACCCCGGCCACGTGCGTGGAGGTCTTGAACTGGATTAATGGATTGTCTTGAACCGCTTCGAGAATCGACAAATGAATGTCTGCGCGGTGGATCACCGCATAGGGTCCGCCAAAATGCCGGCGGAATTTTTCGTCGGTTTCGATACGCACTACTTCGGTCGCATCCAGCGCATCCATCATGACAATATGGTCGGTAAATACGGCACGCGTACGGGCAATCTGACCAACCCCCAACGCATCCAGTGCCGCAAAGGCGTTCGGCCCAAGCTGGATGCCGGCGCCAATTTCACCGATATGAGTCGCCTGCTCCAGCAGCAATACCTCGATGTCTTGGCGTGCCAGCGACAGCGCGGCAGCCAGCCCCCCGATGCCTCCGCCTACGATGATGACTTTTTGTCGCGTTTTTTTATCGCTCATGTCTTATCCCCGAATTTAAACCGGACACCGATCCTATATCGGGAGTCCTGTTTGCACGACAACCCGTGATTACAGGTTGTCGTTTTACTTCCTTAGCTGTTGAAGTCCGGTTGTTGCGCCGGTGAGGCCTGCTGGAACGCGGGTAGCGTGTTGCAATGGTTGTACACCGCCATAATGCGCGGGTAGGCCTCGGTGGGACACTTCATGCGCAGCGCATTGGCCACCTGCGGCACCAGGCAAACATCGGCCAGGCTGACCTGGTTGCCCATGCAGAATGAACCCGAGCCGGCACGCGTCAGCAAGACTTCCAGCGATTTAAAGCCCTCGGCCACCCAGTGGTGATACCAGGCGTTCTTTTGCTCTTCGGTAACCGCCAGCTCTTTCACCAGATAACGCAAGACTCGAAGGTTGTTCACCGGGTGCATGTCGCAGGCAATCAGGTTGGCCATTTCCAGCACGCGAGCGCGCCGTTGCGGGTCTTGCGGAATTAAGCGGGGCTCCGGAAACTTCGCATCCAGGTAATCGATGATCGCCAGCGACTGCCCCAATTTAAAACCGTCGTCATCCAGCAAGGGCACCCCGCCGCTGGGGTTCTTGGCCACATAGCCGGCGTCGTGGTGCTGCGACGTACGAATATTGACCGGCAGGCAGTTAAAATCGACCTGTTTCAGCCCCAGCGCAATTCGCACCCGATACGAGGTTGAGCTATTGAAGTAGCTGTAAAGGTCCATGACTAAACGACCTCGACGCTAAGCGTTCCCAGCCCTTCGATTTTGCCTTCCATCAGGTCGCCCACCACAATCGGGCCAACACCTTCCGGTGTACCGGTGTAAATCAGGTCGCCCGCTTCCAGCTTGAAGTACTTGGACAAATAGCTGATGGTTTCCGCCACCGACCAGATCATATCGTCGGTGTTGCCGTGTTGCTTGCTGACGCCGTTAACGCTTAGGGAAATGGCGGCGTGTTCGAGGTGCCCAATTTGCGCCACGGGGTGGATGGCACTGATGGGCGCGCTTTCGTCAAACGCCTTGCCCAATTCCCACGGACGGCCCACTTCACGCATTTTGAATTGCAGGTCGCGGCGCGTCATGTCCAGACCGATGGCATAGCCCCAGACATGGCCCAGGGCGTCTTCAACGGCGATATTGGAGCCGCCCTTGCCGATGGCCACCACCAGCTCGACCTCGTAATGCACATTGCTGCTTTCAGGCGGATAGGGAAACAATAAGGTCTGGTCGTCCTCGCAGGCGCGCACCGCATCGGCAGGTTTGCAGAAGAAGAAAGGCGGCTCGCGATCGGGATCGAAGCCCATTTCGCGTGCATGGGCGGCGTAATTGCGGCCGACGCAATAAACACGCCGAACCGGAAAACTGTCGGTACTGCCCTCGACCGGAACCGTGGCGACTTCAGGTGCGTCAATAACGTAAGACATGGTTGATCTCTCTAGATTGTTGATTGTTTTAAGCAGGAAGGTGATACATGGGCGCTGCCATTATCCGCATAGCATAACCGCCCCGCGCCAATATCCTCAACTTTCCATTATCCATCGCTTTAAGTTTCGCGGGGCAATAAAAAAACGCCCGGGAATTTCTTCCTGGGCGTTTCTTGCACTGCTTGCCTGGCGGCTACGACCGGTGCTTCAAACAGCAAGCACTACCTGGCCGCAAGGACTTTTTAGATGACGCGTGCAGCTTCGAGCAAACGTACAACAGTCCACGATTTATCGCGGCTGATCGGGCGGCCTTCGGCAATTTCTACCATGTCGCCTTCGTTGTACTGATTGGTTTCATCATGCGCTTTGTACTTATTGGAGCGGACCATGATTTTGCCGAAAACAGGATGCTTGACGCGGCGCTCGACGCGAACGACGACCGTTTTGTCCATCTTGTTGCTGACGACTCGGCCAACCAACGTACGTTGGCGTTTGGCTTCTTGGGTGTTTTGAGTTTCGCTCATATTACTTTCCTGCCTTCTCAGTCATCAGGGTGCGGACACGCGCGATATCGCGACGGACTTTGCTTAGCTGACTGGTGTTGGAGAGCTGCTGGGTGGCACGCTGCATACGCAGGCCAAACTGTGCACGAAGCAGGCTCTCGAGCTCTTTACTGAGCTCGGTGGCATCTTTTGAACGGAGTTCGCTGGCTTTCATAAGGTCTCCTTAAGCACCAATGTGACGCGATACGAACGTCGTCGAGATTGGCAACTTAGCGGCGGCCAGGCGGAAAGCTTCACGTGCAAGCTCTTCGCTTACACCTTCCATTTCATAGAGCACCTTGCCGGGTTGAATTTCTGCGACCCAGAATTCTGGATTACCTTTACCGTTACCCATACGTACTTCGGCAGGTTTCTGCGAAATAGGCTTATCGGGGAAGATACGGATCCAAATACGGCCGCCACGTTTAATGTGACGGTTGATCGCACGACGGGCAGCTTCGATCTGGCGAGCGGTCAGGCGGCCACGACCCGTGGCTTTCAGACCGAACTCGCCGAACGACACTTGAGCACCACGCGTAGCCAGACCGGTATTACGGCCTTTATGCTCTTTGCGGTACTTTCTGCGTGACGGTTGCATCATAATTATTCTCCTTCAGGCGCTGGCGCTGCAGTTGCAGCGTCTGGCTTGCGAGGTCCACGGCCACGAGCGCCTGCAGGACGACGGCCGTCAGGACGCTCACCACGCGGTGCACGACGAGGACGACGCTCTTCATCACGAGGAGCTGCGGTCTCTGGGGGCATTTCGCCGTTAGGCAACATGTCACCCTTGTAGACCCAAACTTTAATACCGATGATGCCGTAGGTGGTTTGTGCTTCGGCAGTACCGTAGTCGATGTTGGCGCGCAACGTATGAAGAGGCACACGACCTTCGCGGTACCATTCGGTGCGGGCAATCTCGATACCGTTCAGACGGCCGGCGCTCATGATCTTGATGCCTTGGGCGCCCAGACGCATGGCGTTCTGCATGGCGCGTTTCATGGCGCGGCGGAACATAATGCGTTTTTCGAGCTGCTGGGCGATCGAGTCAGCGATAAGCTGAGCGTCGGTTTCCGGCTTGCGGATTTCTTCGATATTAACGTGCACAGGCACGCCCATCAGACGCTGCAGGTCGGACTTGAGGCTTTCGATGTCTTCGCCGCGCTTGCCGATGACGACGCCCGGACGAGCCGAGTAAATCGTAATACGGGCATTCTTGGCAGGACGCTCGATAACCACGCGACCGACGGAAGCGCTTTTGAGTTTTTTCTTCAGGTATTCGCGAACACGAATGTCTTCGGCAAGCATGCCGCCGAAGGCTTTATCGTCGGCAAACCAACGCGAACTCCAGTTACGGTTAACCGCGAGGCGGAACCCAATCGGGTGGATTTTCTGTCCCATTGTTGCTCCTTAAGCGCCGACTTTGACCACAATGTGGCAAGTCTGCTTCTCGATACGGTTACCGCGGCCTTTTGCACGGGCGGAAAAACGCTTCATCGACTGACCTTTGTCTACATAAACCGTAGTGACTTTAAGTTCATCGATATCGGCGCCGTCGTTGTGCTCGGCATTGGCGATCGCGGACTCAAGAGCCTTCTTGAGGATGTCCGCGGCTTTTTTAGGTGTGAAAGTCAGGATATTCAGCGCCTGGGCAACCGACTTGCCACGGATCATGTCCGCAACAAGACGAGCTTTCTGGGCCGAAATATGGACTCCACGGATAATTGCTGTAGTTTCCATCACTTACCTCTTGGACTTTTTGTCCGCTGCATGGCCCTTGAACGTACGGGTCAGCGCGAACTCGCCGAGCTTGTGACCGACCATGTTCTCGTTGATGTAAACGGGAACGTGCTGGCGGCCATTGTGCACAGCAATCGTCAGCCCAATGAACTCGGGCAGGATGGTAGAACGGCGCGACCAGGTTTTGATCGGCTTTTTGCCCTTTTCCTCGACAGATGCATCGACCTTTTTGATCAGATGCGCATCGACGAATGGGCCCTTTTTAATCGAACGTGACATGTGGTTCGCCCCTTACTTGCGCTTGCGACGCGAGACAATCATATTGTCTGTGCGCTTGTTAGAACGAGTCCTGTAACCCTTAGCCGGGGTACCCCATGGGCTAACAGGTTCACGACCCTCACCAGTACGTCCTTCACCACCACCGTGCGGGTGATCGACCGGGTTCATGGCAACGCCACGTACCGTAGGACGCACACCACGCCAGCGCATGGCACCGGCTTTACCGATTTGACGCAAGCTGTGTTCTTCGTTACCGACTTCGCCGATCGTTGCACGGCAATCGATGTGGACGCGACGTACTTCACCCGAGCGCAGACGCACTTGAGCATAAGTACCTTCACGAGCCATCAGGACCGCGGATGCACCTGCCGAACGCGCCATTTGCGCACCCTTGCCAGGCAACATTTCGATGCAGTGAATCGTTGTACCGACTGGAATGTTGCGAATAGGCAAGGTATTGCCGGCACGGATCGGAGCTTCGACACCGGACACGACTTTTGCGCCTACCGCCAAACCACGCGGAGCGATGATGTAACGACGTTCGCCGTCTGCGTAGCAAAGCAAAGCAATGTGTGCAGTACGGTTAGGATCGTATTCGAGGCGTTCGACGGTCGCAGGAATGCCATCTTTGTTGCGACGGAAGTCGACAAGACGATAATGCTGTTTATGACCACCGCCACGATGACGGACTGTGATGTGACCGTTGTTGTTACGGCCGGAACCGCGCTTTTGCTTTTCGAGCAAAGGTGCGTAAGGTGCGCCTTTGTGCAGATCAGGCGTTACCACCTTGATCATGCCGCGACGACCAGCCGAGGTCGGCTTGACTTTTACGAGTGCCATTTAGTTGATCTCCGTAAAGTCGAGTTCCTGACCGTCTTTCAGCGAAAC
>LNAQ01000234.1_pt1 | contig 12695 bp, 9 predicted proteins | sample 602591 | NCBI WGS metagenome assembly LNAQ01 (sample SAMN02440304, study PRJNA202911) | soil metagenome | biome: Subtropical and temperate rainforests or woodlands; isolation source: soil samples (1 kg each in a 20% v/v slurry with milli Q water) were... ... | reverse complement strand
GGCAGCTCAAGGATAGCGTAGGTCGGCGGGCGCAGTGCGGGCCACAGTCTAACGCAGCGAACGTGCCAGATCGGGCGCGATGTGCGGGGCATTATTAAACAGGATATGTATCTCCCGTCATTCCCGCGCAGGCGGGAATCCAGAGTCTGGCGTCGTGCTTACATCTCGCACGTATCGAGATTCTGGGGCCCCGCCTACGCGGGGACGACGGGGTATGGGTCATCTCCTACGGCACGTCGGCGCGAATTTCTTGGTAGCGGCGCTCCAGCTCCTGGCGCAAATCACGGCGTTGCTGGGCTTGTCTTACGCGGCGCTTTTCATCGGCTGTTTGCGGCTCCAGTGGCTGCACAACCACCGGTTTACCGTCGTCGCCAACCGCCACCATGGTGAAAAAGCAGCTATTGGTATGCCGCACCGAGCGTTCGCGAATGTTCTCGGTCACCACCTTTACGCCGATCTCCATCGACGTGCGGCCGGTGTAGTTCACCGAGGCGAGAAAGGTGACTAATTCGCCAACATGCACAGGCTCACGAAAGATCACTTGGTCCACCGACAGGGTTACCACATAAGTGCCGGCATAGCGGCTGGCGCAGGCAAAGGCCACTTCGTCGAGGTATTTGAGCAGGGTGCCGCCATGCACGTTGCCAGAAAAGTTGGCCATGTCGGGGGTCATCAACACGGTCATTGTCAGCTGGGAATTTCCGGGTTCCATAGTCGTCTCGTCTGGCCAGGGATAGAAGTTGGCTAACTCTAACGGCCAGCGCCGCGTGGCGCTTGCTGCCATTGGCTATTGCAGCCATGCACAGCAATAGCGCCTCACGCAGGCCTGCGCTACGGGGTTAAACAAAAAAATGCAAAACCTGCGCTCTAAATGGCCACCCTGTGGGCCTACGAAACGTCCAGCGGTTCCGCGACGCCGCCCCGAGCAGAACACAGCAAACCTGGCCGGGCGGCGGTAAAAACAGTTAAACCTGACTGTCCCAAATAACTGTTACATCACCATGAAAATGGCGGCTGCCACTGTTTACCATCTGTTTTACGCCGGCTTTATCAACTTCAAAATGCAGGGTGGCGTGTTCGTTATTGATATAGCGCGTGGGTTGAAAAGCGCTCGCGACACGGTTGCTAAGTGGGTAATGGTCGACGGGGCCATTGCTACTATTTTGCAGGCCGTTAGGCAGAGTAACGCTGGTTGTTACTGCTATGTTGGTGTTGCCCTCGTCGTTTTGCAGGCCACAATCGTCTCCCACTGCATATTCACATTGCAGCTGCATCTTAAAGCGCGTGGAAGTCCACTGTTGATAGTCTTGTTCGGCCAGTAATTTATCGGGTAGTTGGCTTGCGCCGTTATAGACCCGTTGTGGGTCCCAGCCGCCGGGCGGCGCCAGCTCCAGATTAATCTTGCTTGGCATGTCCACGCGAAATGTATGCAGCACCGAGAGGGCGAAATTCAGTGTAAGCACCGAATCAGTGGCGATGGCATTACCCAATACAAGTTCGCCGGCAGGGCCAATGGTATACGTGAGTTGGCCTCTGTATAGGCCCGCACTCATCGCCAACGGATTGGGTGTTTCAAGTTCGTACATAAAATTAACGTAGTTGAAATATATGCCAGGCGTAACATCGTAATTCGACTGTTTGGTGCAGGGGTTATCAGAGGAGAAGTACCAGAAAAACAAATAGGAAGTTGCGGTGTAGGCGCCGATGCCAGGCGAACACCCGGCAGGTGCGGTGCCAAAGGACGACCCGCCCCAAATAACCTCATGCGGCCTGTTGCTAATGTTGGGGTATCCGGTAATGGTTAAAACGTCGGGGCTAAAGTTGAGCGTAGCGCCTAAACCGGTGAACCGTACTCTGACTTTTTGGCTGGAACCGTCGGCATGGGTAACGTCCAGTTCCCGCCAAGCACGCGGTACTCGTATATCAACATTGAGGTTTTTTACCAGCGCCATAAATTGAGTTTGGTTAGGTATGCTGAGCGTATAGGAGCCGGCCGTACATTTACCCGGCTGAATGTCACAAAACCCGGAGTTATAGGTGGTGTTTTCAAAAGTTGGGTTATTTGTTTCTGGCACATAGCGCGCGGTAATATCAACTTGCGCGGCCATGGCACCACCAGCAGCGAATGTAAGCAGATAAAAACCAGCACTGTAACGGCGCCGCAGCCTTGAGGTGGTGTGTGTAGGATTAATTAGTTTCGCGCTCATAGGTTCTCCTATTAACTTAAATGTGTACGAGTGCTTTTAAACCTGACTATCCCAAATAACCGTTACATCACCGCGAAAGCGCTCGTCACCGCTGCCTAGCATTTTTTCTACGCCGCTTTTATCAACTTCAAAATACAGCGTGGCGGCTTCGTCATTTACATAGCGCGTGGGTTTAAAAACACTGGCGGTATTGTTTGTGAGTGGATAGTGGTTCACCGGTTGATTGCTGGTGTTTAGCAAACCATTGGGCAATGTAACGCTGGTTTTAACGGCGACGGTTTGGCTTCCGGTGTCATTTTGAATACCGCAGTCGGCACCGGCGGGGTATTGGCATTGCAACTGCATTTTAAAGCGCGTTGACGACCATTGTTGATAGGGTTGGCTGGCCGTCAGTTTTTCCGGGGTGTGGTTTACGTCGTTATATTTCCACTGTTGCCAACCGCCTTGCGGGGCGAGTTCCAGATGGTTTTCACTCGCAGGGAACTGCACCCGCAAGTTATGTTGCACGGAAAGAGTGAAGTTAAGGTTTACAAAGGGGTCTGTTGCCCGGGTTGTGCCGAATACAACATCCCCATACTGCCCGACAGTGTAAGTTAATCTGCCGCTATAGGTGCCCATGCTCATATCTAGAGGGTTGGGGGTTTCTATTTCATAGATAAGGCTAATATCGTTAAAAAGCAGGCCGGGTGTCACATCATAACTAGAGAATTTGGTGCACGGGCTTGCAGAGTTAAACATCCATAAAAAAGAATAGGCAAATTCGTTAATGGTAGAACCGTTGGCCAGGCATCCTATGGGTGGAACTGACCAGCCTTGCTCACGCCAGGTGAGAAGATGCGCCATGTGATAGTCATCCACACCCGTGATAACAATAGCGCTAGGGCTCAATTGATACCTCGCGCTGATGCCAACTATTCGTAGCTTAACTGTTTGAGTGGAACCGTCGGAATGCGTAATTTGTACATTTCGCCAAGGGTAAGGAACAGATAAGCTCACACGTTGGTCTTTTATAAGTTGCATATAGTCAGTGGTATTCGGTATGGCGATGCTGAACCGTCGCCCAGCCAAACACCAACCAGGATAGCTCGCGCAATAACCTGTATTTGGCGTGGTGTTTTCAAAGTTATTGACAGTTGGGTTGTTACTGTCTGGCAGATAGCGCGCCGTAATAGTAAACTCCGCTGCCATCACGTGGCCAACGGCGAATATAAACAGATACAGGCCCTTAGCCAAATAGGCATTGCGCTTGAACTTAGGCTTAAGGATAGATGCTTTTATTAAGCTCATAAAATTCCCTATTATTTGCCGGCTAACACTATTTTGAAAAAGCCGCCTATAGCGGTGAAGCAAGGCAGCTTATAAAACGAGCGTTACGCTTAGACCTGGCTGTCCCAAACAATCGTTACATCACCGCGGAAACGACCGCCACCACTCGTTACCATTTGCTCCACGCCCGCTTTATCGACTTCAAAGTGCAGCGTGGCGCGTTCGTCGTTTACATAACGCGTAGGTTGAAAAACACTGGGGATGTTGTTTGTAAGTGGATAACGGTTAACCGGTCTATTGCTGCTGTCTAGCAAACCATTTGGTAGGGTAACGCTGGTTTTAACGGCTACTTGCGTATTGCCGGTATCATTTTGCAAGGCGCAGTTATCGCTCAGCGCATATTGGCACTGCAACTGCATTTTAAATCGTGTTGATGACCACTGTTGAAAATTTTGGTTAGCCAGTAGCTTTGGTGGAAGGTGGTTTGCGCCGTTATATATCCATTGTTGCCAACCGCCTTGTGGGGCGAGGGTTAGCTGATCTGCGCCGGGAGGAAATATCACCTGCAGGGTATGTTGTACGGAAAGGGTGAAGTTTAAGGTGATGTTCGTGTCTGTCGCGGTGGTATCGCCAAATACAAAGTCGCCGGTGGGCCCAAGGCTGTATGTCAGTTGGCCCCTATATAAACCCATGCTCATGGCTAAAGGGTTGGGCGTCCGCAGCTCATACATTATATTGAGCTCGCCGAAATATATAGACGGTACTTCGAATCGCGCGGTCTTTGTACACGCGTTATTGGAGGAAAAGCCCCAGAAAAAAAAGTATGCCCAATTGGTATAGCGCCCCCCGCTACCACCTGAACATCCTCCGGCCGGATAAAGCCAAGTGGCTCCGCCCCACAGGAGGTTGTGGGCCTTAAGATGGTCATCTATCCCATTGTTATCTAGCCCTGTAATAGTTGTAACTTGAGGGTATAACTGTAGTGTTGCGCCTACACCCACGATCCTTATTTTTAGCGGTTGTGTGGAGCCATCTGAATGAGTGACTTGTAGTTCTCGCCAGGAATAAGGAACTTTTAAGCCGATGCTCTGGTTTATAGGTATTCGGGTTTCTTCTGTTCGGTTTGGTATGGCGATGCTAAACCGTTGATCACCCTTGCACCAAGCTGGGTTGATTTTGCAGTAACCAGTAACAGGCGTAGTGTTTTCGAATTCGTTAACGTTCGGATTGTTACTGTCCGGTAGAAAACGCGCAGTAACATTTACTTCAGATGCCATGGCGGAGCTAATCGCGGCAGTGAGCAGATATAAAGGTAATCGGGGGAAAACAGCGCGGCTTAGGTGCAATTTGTTGAGTAGAATTTTTTCCGTATTCATATGTTCTCCTTAACACTAATTTTTCTATTGCTTCTCTGGCAGAACGACACGCCTTCGCTAAGAGCAGTTGTTTAAATTGCGATAGAAGAAAACAAGCTGCCGGTGGTAGTAAAAACTAGACTTGGCTATCCCACACAATTGTTACATCACCCCGAAAGCGCCCGCCGCTAGCCGCCATCTGTTCGACATTGGGTTTGTCTACTTCAAAATGCAGGGTGGCGCGTTCGTCGTTTACATAACGTGTAGGTTGAAAAACACTGGGGATGTTGTTTGTAAGTGGATAACGGTTAACCGGTCTATTGCTGCTGTCTAGCAAACCATTTGGTAGGGTAACGCTGGTTTTAACGGCTACTTGCGTATTGCCGGCATCATTTTGCAAGCCGCAATTATTGCCGAGTGTATATTGGCACTGCAGTTGCATTTTAAAACGTGTTGACGACCACTGTTGGTAAGTTTGGTTGGCCGTTAGTTTTTCTGGAAGATGGCGCGGGCCGTTATATAGCCATTGTAGCCAACCGCCTTGTGGGGCGAGGGTTAGCTGATCTGCACCGGCAGGAAATATCACCTGCAGGGTATGTTGTACGGAAAGGGTGAAGTTTAAGGTGATGTTCGGGTCTGTCGCGGTTGCATCACCAAATACAAAGTCGCCGTTGGGTCCAAGGTTGTATGTCAGTTGGCCCCTGTATAAACCCATGCTCATGGCTAAAGGGTTAGGCGTCTGCAGCTCATACATTATATTTAGCTCGCCGAAATACATCGACGGTATTTCGAATAGGGCAGTCTTTATACACGCGTTAGCAGAGGCGAAAGTCCAGAAAAAATAGAATGCCCAGTCTGTATAACGTCCTCCACTGCCACCTGAGCAGGCTTGCTGCGGGTAGAGCCAATGGCCTCCGCTCCATAACTTATCGTGCGCGATAATGGCGTTAGGCTCGCCAGTAATTGTGGTGACTTCAGGGTACAGCTGTTGGGTTGCGCCCATACCCACAATCCTTATTTTTAGCGGTTGTGTGGAGCCATCTGAATGAGTGACTTGTAGTTCTCGCCAGGAATAAGGAACTTTTAAGCCGATGCTCTGGTTTATAGGTATTCGGGCTGCTTCTGTTCGGTTTGGTATGACGATGCTAAACCGTCGATCACTACTGCACCAAGTGGGGTTGATTTGGCAGTACCCAGTATTAGGCGTGGTGTTTTCGAAATTGTTGACATTTGGGTTATTACTGTCTGGCAAGAACCGTGCAGTAATATTGACCTCAGACGCCGTTACGGAACTAACGGTGAACATAAGTAGATAAAACCCAGCACCGATATAGGCATTGCGCCCGATTTTTGGGTGCTGGGTAAACACTGTTGTCGCGCTCATACGTTCTCCCTAACATTTATTTTATTCTTTGCGAACTAACACCCTGTTGAAAAAGATGCTTGTAGCGGTGCAGCAGAGCGGCGGTATTAGCCAATAGTTACGTTTAGATTTCACTGTCCCAAATAACTGTTACATTGCCGCGAAAACGTCCGCCACCACTATTTACCATCTGTTCCACGCCAGATTTTTCAACTTCAAAATGCAACACTGCGCGTTCGTCACTGACATAACGGGTGGGCTTAAAAATACTCGCGGTACTGTTGCTAAGGGGGTAGCGGTTAACCGTTTTATTGCTGCTATCCTGCATACCATATGGCAGGGTAACGGCGGTTTTAACGGGTACTTGTGTATCTCCGTAATCATTTTGCAGCGCACAATCATTACCCACAGAATATTGGCAACGCAGCTGCATTTTAAAGCGTGTCGACGACCACAGTTGATAGGGTTGGTTAGCCAGCAACTTCTTTGGCAGTTGGCTTGCACCGTTATAAATCCACTGTTGCCAGCCACCTTCAGGTGCAAGGGCCAAATGATTGGTCGCAGGCGGGAATTGCACACGCAGTTGATGTTGTACGGAAAGCGTAAAGTTTAAGGTGACGTTGGGGTCAGCAGTGCCGGAAGTGGAAAATGCAAAATCGCCATTTGCACCGAACGTATAGTTTAGCTTGCCCCTGTATGTACCCATGCTCATAGCTAAAGGGTTAGGAGTCTGCATTTCGTACATAATGTTGATGTTGCTAAAATATACTCCTGGATAGACGTCGTAACTAGACGTTTTGGCGCAGGTATTAGCAGAATTAAATAGCCAGAAGAAAGTAAAGTACGTGGGGGTGAACGCGCCAAAATAAGTCGAAGTACATCCTGCTGGAGAAACAATCCAGCCGAGTCCACCCCAAAGAGCGTCATGGGCGCGCCCAGCTTCAGAAGAGGAAAATCCAGTAATATTAAGAACGTTCGGCTCTATTCGATAGTTTGCGCCTAAACCGACAATTCTAACTTTTACTGTTTGAGTGGAGCCATCGGAATGAGTTACCTGTAGTTCTCGCCAAGCATATGGCACGCGTATACCAACGTTTTGACCTTTTTTCATTGTGTGATGCCAGGTTACGTTGGGTATAGAGATGCTAAATATCCCACCTGTACAGCGTGCTGGATATATTGCACAGTATCCAGAGTTAGCGGTGGTATTTTCAAATTTGTTTACATCTGGGTTGTTGGCGTTTGGCAAAAAACGCGCAGTAATATTAATCTCCGACGCCATTACCGAGCCGGCAGCAAACATAAGCAGATATATAGTTTTACGCAGATAGCCATTTAACTGCGCCGCAAGTAATTGCATGCGGCTGTTGATACTGTTCACTTACCCACCTCAATTACTTTGCTCTTTTCGCCTTCTTTTAAGTTAAAGCTATACAGGCGCCCCGGCTCTTTAGTGAAGTTAAAGCTTTTTGCCGGGCGAATATGGTGTTTGCGTATCGGCAGGCAATCGGTGGGGGTTTTGGCCGAGCAGTCTTTGAATTCATCCAGTTCGATGGTGCTATTGCCGTTGTTCGCTACGCGGTATTCGCCGCCGTCATCTTGCAGTTGGCTGTCGAAGCGGGTGTTTTGCGGGCGTACAAAAAACACCGTGCCGTAGCCGGCGAGAATATTCACGCCTGCAGACATCGTCTCTTTATAGGCCTCACGGTCGCCTTCGGACACGTCGAACTGGTCTTCTTTTTCCGGCATTACCGGCACAAAGCGAATGCGGTAATAGCGCTCGCTGTCGCGCTCGCCACGGTAGAGCAGGCGGGTGGCTTGCATGCCTTTGGGCGGCACAATCAAGCGCGCCGGGCTGGCGATCAGGCCGTTGCGTTTGGTGGAGTCTTCAGTTGGGTTGTCCAGCGGTGTTTCGGTGGTGTTGCCCGCTTCGTCAAAGCTGATTTCGTAAAGGTGTACGCGCACAAAAGCGGTGGTTTCGCCGCCGTTAAAAACGCGTTTGAGGTAGGTGCTTTTGTCGCCATCAAGGTAGTCGTAAACGGTGCCCACGCTAATGCTGGGGCCGGCATAGGCGTTGGCGCAGAGAAGAAGTGCCAGGGCGCTGAAGAGTTTTTTCATAACGTAAGCCTCTTAAAAATAACGATGCGACATAGGTAATGGCGACGCGGTGGTTTGCGCCGCCGGTAAATGGCTTTCTAGCCCTTGGCGATTTTTTCCAGGCCACTGCCTGTTACACAGGGCAGGTCGCCGGCCATCAGTACGTCGCCTTCGCTGGGTAGGGTTTTGGGGTCCAGCGAGAAGCGGCAAATAACGTCTTCGCCACGCACCACCTCCAGGGTGGGGGTTTTGGCACTCAGTTCCATGGAGAAGAAGCCGTCGGCTTCGGTTACGCCCCGGCTGGCGTGGTTCATAACGTGGTGCCCCTTGAGTGGCTTGCCGTTGCCATCGATCAGGCGACCAAACACGGTGACGGTTTTCATCAGCCGCACCTTTTGGTAGGCCACGCCGCCTTTGTTCAGGTGGTAGGTGGCACGGGCCGGTTGAATGGTGGCGGCTGGGGCATGGGTACCGGGAAAGTCGAACTGCACCACGCCTTTTTGGTAGGCGCCGACGGGCACCACATTGCGCCCAGGCCGGAGAATTGCCCGTTGCCCGCTGAGGTCGTCGGCACGCAGTTCGATGTCGTCGATGTCCGATTCGAGGTCGACAATCATGCCGGCATCGCTGCCAAGGTGTTGGCCGCTCACAGCGAACTGACGGGCGCCTATCAGCAGGTTGCTGTTGAGGTTCAGGCTGCCCGACAGCTTGTTGTTGTACGAAGAGCGCTGCAGCAGCACATCGCCATCGGCAACGTCGGTTTCGTATTGGAGCGAGCCGGTGGCGCCAACGCCGTAACTGTCTTTTTGCACGCTACCGTTGACCGAGCGGAGGAAGCCATAGTCGAGGTCTTGCTGGTAGCCGACGCTGGCGTTGCGGTCGTTTTCACCCTCGCGCGAGGTGCGCGAGCCCAGGCTGGCGGTAAGGCGTTTGCCGGGGCCGCCGATGGCCAGGTTAAGGCTTAAGTCGACCCCGCGATTGCGCTGATCGCCGCTGCTGATTGAACCGGGGCGGTCGAAGAGGGACAGGCGCCAATTGGCGTCATGGCCCATTAGCATGCTATTGCGCAGCCAACCGAGGTCTATGCCGGTGCCGTTAAGTTGCCCTTGGCTGTGGGAGATTCGCGCATTCACGCTGTTGTGGTGGCCCAGGCGGTGGGTAACGCCAAATGCGGTGTTGCTGACGTTACCGTTGTAGACGTTGCGTTGGCGTACGCGCTGCCCGCCAGGCAGGGTTTCCCAGGTATCACGGTTATCCAGCCAACTGCGGTTGTGGCTCAAAATCAGGTTGCCGTTGCCGTAGTTGTGCAGGGCTTGCATGTCGGTGCCGGTGCCGTGGTCTTGGGATTGATAGACGTTGACGTACAGGCTGGACTGCGCGCCCAGACCGAGGTCCAGGGAAGTACCGAACTGGTTCTGCTCGCTCACCTTACGCGCCGACACGCCCACTACCGCTCGTGGGTGCAGCAGGTAGTTAACGGCCACGCCGGTGCTTAGGGCTTTGTCGTTGTCTTCACGGTCGTTGCTGAGCAGGGTGCTGTCTTGACCAATAAATGCGTTGTAACGCCAGCGTTGCTCGGTGTTGCTCCAGTTGCTGGGTTTGTACACCAGCTCGTCGGTGCGCGAGGTAACGATGCCGTCTTCAACCAAGCGCACTTCGATGTCGTAAATGCCGCCTGGTAACGGACGGGTATCGAGCGCTTGCAACCCAGGCTGCACCTGTTGGGTGTTGATTAAGGTGCCATTACGGAAAATTTCCACCGTGGCGTTGCGGTTGGCGGTCACGTAAATGGGGTAGACGGCGGGTTTGGCGCCGTCTTTGGCCAGGCTGTCGGAGCTGCCGAGCATCAGGCCCAGCGCCGTATCGTAGCTGTTGCCAAACGTACGCGGTTGACGGTTCAAACCGCTGGATTCGGGGGTGAAATAGCCCACGCGGAAAAAGTGGTCTTGCCACTCTTTTTGCGTGTGCAGTTCATACACCTGATATTGATTGTCTTGCTCTGGGCTGTCGTTTCGGTACACCTGACCGCTAAAGGTTTGCGTCCAGTTACCCAGGCTGGTGAGACCTTGCAGGCCCAGGCGCCCGTAAGAGTCCTGTTGTTGGCCGCCGGAAATGTTCAGCTGATTGCGCAGCATCAGGCCGCTGCTGCCAGCTGACGGAGGCGCGATGTAGTTGCTCTGCGCAACATCACGTTCGGTGTTGTTGGTGAGCAGGGAAAGTTCGGAGTTTTCCAGGCTGTAATGCGCCGCCACCAAGCCGCCCGCGCAATTTTTTGCGCATGGGCCCAGGGCAATACCTTTTTCCAGCAGGGCCTGCCAGGTATCGCGTTCGGCGTCGCTGATGTTGCTGTCGCGGGTGTCGGTGAACTCCAGCAGGGTGATGCGTTCATCACGGGAGATCACCACCATGGCTTCGCCCAACTCCTTGCGGTCGAGGACGATATGCACGGCCAGCGGTACATCAAAAAAGTGTTCGTGAAATTCTTCGGGTAAGCCCTTGGCTTGGTTTAACACGCTCAGGTACGTAAGGGGCGCCGCGTTAACTGGCGGGGACGCGCCTATGCATACGGCAACCAACATTGCAGTAGTGAGTTGTGCAAACCGGAACATGATGGGCACCAAAATTTCAGCGAAATAAGTAGTCCTGCCCGCGTTTGTCTGCCGGTCATTAATCAGTGTGGCGGGGGAGTGTTGAATCTGCGCTTACCGCGGCGGCAGCGTTGGTAAGCGCAGTGGGCCAGCTTAGATAGCCGCGTCGAACGACAACTGTACGTTGCCGCTGTAGACGCCAGCTTTGTAGTCACCACCGCCGCGAACCGGAGTGATTTCCAGGTTTACGGTGGAGGCAGCAGCCGCCGCTGCTTTTTGCACGACTGTGGCGTCGGTGGTGTTGAGGGCGACGTTGTTGAATTTCACTTCCAGCGCGATGCTGTCGGTGCCGCTGCTCAGGGCAGCCGGGGAAAGCAACTTGCCGACGATCGAACCAGCGGAGTTTTTCACGTCGAACTGTTTAACCAGGCCAGCCAGGTTGCCGGTGTACTGGTTGTAGGCCAGCGATTGGGTTTGGTTGATCCAGCTGTTGTCTTTTGGCAGCACGTAGAAGTCAGAAGTTGGAACGGTGGCTTGCAGGGAGATGGTGTGGCTGATTGGAGCTGCAACAGCTTGCAGGGAGGCGGCAGCGATAACAGCGAACAGTGCGGTTTTAACGAAAGTCATGTTGTTACATCCAATAGGTTCAATTTGAGATGAATGCCCCCGGTATGCGCAGCGCTATTTGATTTGCGCCTGGCCGTGTGGGGCAGCGCAAATTTAGTAAATGGACGGGGCGGCGTAAGTAGGCTCTGCAGCCAATTGTGTGTAGGTGGTTTCCGGCCAGCTCAAGGTCAACAGCTGTTCGTTGCATGAGAAGCAGCAATGGCGGGGCCTGCAGGTAAAGGCGCAATTGGCGAACTTTGCTGGACTTACGTGAGCGTTTCAGTGCCGACTGCGGCCGCATTCTTGACGGGATGGTTGTTCGGGTGGGGGAAAACGTGGAGGCGGTCGCGTTGCTTTTTCGGCCCATGCGGTATTGCGCATAGGTTGCGGTGCGTAGGTTGGGCTTCGTCGCACGCGCAGCGGCCCAACCTATGTGAGGGTCAGGCTTGGGTGAGGTACCAGCGCCAATCCTGCTCGCCGACTTCGCCCATAAACTCGCGGTATTCGGTGTACTTGATGGCCAAATACACCTTCACGTAGGCCTCACCCAACGCCTCTTTTGCCCATTGCGAGTGTTCCAACGCCTTAAGCGCCGTTAACCAATCGGTGGGCAGAAACTCGGTGGCCTGGGCGTAGCCGTTGCCGGTAATCGGTGCGCCGGGGTCAAGCTGTTGGCGGATGCCGTGTTGAATGCCGGCGAGAATTGCCGCTGCGGCCAGATAGGGGTTGGCGTCGGCGCCGCAAATGCGGTGTTCAATATGCCGGCTATTGGCCGGCCCACCCGGCACGCGCAGCGACACGGTGCGGTTGTTGATGCCCCAGGTCAGCGCCAGCGGTGCATAGCTGTTGGCCTGGAAGCGGCGGAATGAGTTGGCGTTGGGGCAGAACAGCGCCAGCGAATCCAGCAAGGTGGCCATCATGCCGCCGATGGAGTGACGCAGCAGTGGGGTGCCGGCCGGGTCTTCGCTGGCATACAGGTTGTTGCCGTCGGCATCGGCCAGGCTGACGTGCATATGCATACCGGTGCCGGCCAGGTCGCCAAACGGCTTAGCCATAAAGCAGGCTTGCAGCCCGTGTTTGTTGGCCACGCCTTTGACCAGGCGTTTGTAGCGCACGCCTTCGTCGATGGCTTGCAGGGCATCGAAGCGGTGTTCGAGGGTGATCTCCACCTGACCCGGCGCGTATTCGGAAATCGCCGTGCGCGCTGGCAGGC
>LNAQ01000232.1_pt1 | contig 12702 bp, 14 predicted proteins | sample 602591 | NCBI WGS metagenome assembly LNAQ01 (sample SAMN02440304, study PRJNA202911) | soil metagenome | biome: Subtropical and temperate rainforests or woodlands; isolation source: soil samples (1 kg each in a 20% v/v slurry with milli Q water) were... ... | reverse complement strand
CGACTACAGATTACGGCTGTTGTACGGGGTGGACGGAAGCCTATCGACTACAAATTACGGCTGCTATCTATCGACTACAGATTCATGCGATGCCGAGCCAAGTGAACAGGCGGTGATCTGCGGGGCCCGTGGTTACTGGGGTCGAGAGATTAAAAAATTCCTGGGTATCGACTACAGGGGAAACTCTCTGTAGGGTTTCGTTACTAATCGTAGGGCCAGTTATGTCCAATTTACCCAAACCTACCAAGCCGGAACCTAAGCCGCTCCGGGTCACGAAATCCAATACGCTGATTACCGCATCGTACCGGCTGACTCTCAACGAGCAGCGATTGATCCTCGCGGCTATTAGCAAGCTCGATCCAAGAAGGCCCATGCCGAAAAAGGTGTCAGTGTCGGCCGTGGACTATTCGGATATCTACGGCGTCCAGCTCAGGCATGCCTATGAGCAGATGAAAGTGGCAGCTGATGAGCTATACGAGCGCGATATCAAGACCTTTGACGGGTCTGGAATGGAGCGAAAGCGGTGGGTTGATCGGGCCAAATATCTGGATGGTGAAGGTCGCGTTGAATTGTCGTTCACCATCCATGTCATGCCCTATCTCACGATGCTGTACAGCAAAGTGACCAGCTATGATCTACGGCGCGTTGCCTGCCTGGACTCAAGCCATTCGTTCCGGCTATTCGAGATGCTGATGCAGTTTCGGAAGACTGGATGGGCCTACATCGAGGTTGAAGCCTTGCGGGTCGCCCTTGGCTTGTCGGATGCCTATCAACGATTCAACAACCTTCGCCAGAGAGTCATAGATCCGGCAGTTGAGGAGCTGAAGACTAAGAGCAATCTGGATGTCAGCTACGAGTTGAGGAGGGAAGGGCGGAAGGTGATCGCAATCAAGTTCACCTTCTGTGACCTCGCACAGCTCCCGCTTAATCTGGAACTTGACCCTGAAGATCTTCCCCCGCTTCCTGAGTATGACCCTGCCGAAGAAAGCGAATGGCTGATCACGAAGCCTTTGGGTGAGTTGGCTGAAGCACAAGAAGCCGGTCTGCTGTTCGCTGTTTCGGCAGAGGAAGGAGAGCAACCAGATTAGCTTGCGTCGTCATCTGACGACCGTTTGTGCCTTTGTGAGCAGTGTCGCCGGTGCCGGTTTTTTCCGCTTAGGTATTCGAATCGTCATTTGCCGTCCTTTTGGTGCCACTTCCACAAAAAACCCGCCTTAATGGCGGGGTTTTCTTGGCCCGGTCTGGGGCGCGCAGCGCTCAGTAATTAGGTACAAGCGTGAAGAGGCTTCGCCGCCATTGGCATACATCCTCGCCTGATGCTCGGCCTGCATTTTTGAGCGCGTCGAAGACGCTCAGGGCAAACGACATTGCAGCCTGGTCGTCTTCGTGGAGGTCGACAATCACAACCGGAAACTGGTCGCCGTCATCAGCATCAGGTGTTGCTATGGCGACTGTCTGAATCCCCCAGGTGATGCCGTCATCGTAAGGTTCTACAACAAATCGCTTGAGCCGGCGAATCATGCCGTCACGAATCATCTGAATCAGATCGGTGCATACCGGCTCCGATTGGCGCTGCTGGAAAAGTTGGATGGCTGTCATAAGCTACGGCTCCCTTGATCTGCATTCATCCTGCCAGCAGTCCCGTAAATCCCAAACGGAATTCCCCTGGCTTTGTTCGGCATCGGATTGGCGGCGAACCCTAGCATTCTTTTTTCCCTTGGTTGGGCGTGCCATTCCCCGCGGGTGGTGGCGGAAGTTCAACAAGGGAGGGAGTGGCTACGCAAAATGCTGTTTGCATGCCAGAAACATCGCCGTCCCAACACTCGCATTCGGCATCCCAAGCTTCTCGATCAAAGTGGAAGATTGTCCCAAGATCAACAGCCCCATCCAGGGTGGCGTATGCCCCACTCAAGGTTCCGTTGATCAGCACCGCGTAGCAATCGTCGCCGATTTGCAATGCTTTCCCTGGATTGGCTTCAAGAAGGCGCTGATAGGAAGCAAGGGTCTCGTTGTAAGTCATGGTTGCTGCTCTGATTCCGGGTGTGAGAAGACATTGCCACCTCTCCAGGAATACCCAAATCCTTTAGAGGGCAGAGCTAGCAGCCCCCGCTTGGGTTTGTGCGTGGCTATGCAACCATGGAGGCATATCAGAACGGAGATCCAAGGGATGAACTTCACCCACGAACAGGGGCCAGCGATTAACTCGTTGGCCCGTATCGTCAAGCTGGTGGCTTTTGCTGGAACAGGGAAGACCACCACGCTTGTTGGCTATGCCAAGGCTCGGCCTCAATGCCGTCTGCTCTACCTCTGCTACAACAAAAGCGTCGAGATTGCTGCCAAGCAAAAGTTTCCGCCGAACGTGACGTGCAAAACAGCCCACGGCTTGGCTTATGCGTCGATCGGATCGAAGTACAGACACAAGCTCACGAGCAACCTGCGCCTGACCGACATCGCAAGAATTATCGGCTCACAGAACTGGGAATTGGTGCGCAGCGTGCAAGAGACGCTGAACAATTATTTGGCCAGCGCGGATGACGACATCGAGCTATGTCACTGCCCCGTCAACAAGCTCAAAACGGAGCGAATGAAGCGCGCCGCCGGAAGCATCGTAGAGGGAGCCAGGCAGCTTTGGTTGCAAATGTGCGACATCCAAAACGAGGCTGCGAATATCACTCACGACGGCTATCTCAAGCTTTGGGCACTCTCGAAACCAAATCTGCGGGATCGTTACGATATTGCGCTTGGAGACGAGGCGCAGGACATCAATCCAGTGATTGCTGGTGTGCTTGCGCAGCAGGCGGCATACGGAATGGGCGTAGTCGTTTGTGGTGATGGCCATCAGATGCTGTACCGCTTCAGGGGGGCCGTAGATGCTCTCAATGCAACCTGGCTCGACAAAGCGGAAGTCCACTACCTCACTCAGTCGTTTCGGTTCGGGTCTGCCGTTGCGCACGTCGCCAACATGGTTCTCGCGTTCAAGGGTGAATCCCGCCAACTGGCTGGGCTTGGCGGCGAGACTCGTGTTTCCAAGGCACTACCTGCTGACCTTGAACATCGCACCGTACTCTGCCGGACGGTGGTTGGAGTGATCGAGACGGCGCTGGCCAATGTAGAGACTGGTGCAAAGATCTACTGGGTTGGGGGGATCGAGGGTTACAACCTCCAGGATCTTGAAGACCTACATGCGCTATCGAAGGGGTGGCGTGACCGAGTGAAGGGAAAAAAACTCCTCCAGGAATATCCTGATTACGATCTCTACAAGCAGATTGCCGATGAAAGCCAAGACCCTGAGATGAACCGCTCGATCAAGATCATCGAGCAGTACAGTGCGGATCTCCCGGAGTTGTTTGCCAAGCTGCGGCGCAATGCGGTCACTGATGAGCTTGAAGCCACCATCACCCTCAGCACCGCGCATCGTTCGAAGGGCTTGGAGTGGGATGCGGTGCAACTGGCTGAGGATTTCACCTTCGATCCATTCAATCCAGAGAACGAAAAGGAACCATGGATTGATGAGATGAACCTCCTCTACGTCGCGTGTACCCGCGCGATGCGAGTTCTTGCGGTCAACTCGACGATGTTGGAGATCATGAAAGAATTCGTCGACCGGCGTGACGGCCGCAAGCCAAATACCCCGATGGTTTTCAGGAAGAAACAGGTGGCTGCCGCGTAGTGCTCCTCGAGCATGCTTCGACTTTTGAAAATCACCCACTGATCACAGGAGATATTTTCATGCCCATTTCCAGCGACCAGGCAGCTTTGCTTCAGCAGCTGCGGAATCAAGGCTATGTAGTCTTGCTCGTTGAGCCGAGCGAAACTGAACACATCAATCGAGAAAGGTTGGAGAGCCGTTTGCGGGCCGATGCAGCGGATCACATTGAGGATCTGTTGTCCCTTGAGGCAGTCCAAATTCGTTGAGCTGACACGTAGCAAAAAAAAGCCCGTTTCGAACGGGTTTTTTTATGAGCGGATTTTGGGATACTCGATAATACCACCCCTTCAATCGCGAGATCGTTTTCGCACCCTCGGCGTCGCTCCTGGTTAACATGGAGCGGAGGGGGAGGAGGGCATACGGTATAGCCGTAGTGAAGGGGTGGTATTATGAGGAATCCTAGATGACTGACGCAATTGTCTCCGCTTACGAGCGCTTGGTCGAAACCGTTGAGGCTTTCAATGAGAAGTGGCCCGCATTGGTTGTCGGCGGGATGATATGGCGCATCCCGCTCCTCACTGAACAGAGGACGCCATCTCGAATTAACGTCCAGGTACTGACAGGAACTGACGCGATCAAGGCCGCTGTAGAGGCGTTACGCGAGTTTGAGCGCGATCTCGGCCAGGCTCCAGGTACCGTGCTGCGTTTGCCGGGGTACTTTATCCTCTCCGGATCGATACTCGATGAGGGCAGGGCGGTGAACCGCTGCAAGAGCGAGCTGGTGGATGCGATCGAGGCTGAGCGAGTGTTTCGCAACGTTGCCGTCAGCCGCCGTTCCCACATCATGCGCCAGGCCCTGGGGAAAAATTTCTCCCTCAACCAGCTGAAGCGCGCAATCCAGGTTTTTGATGCTGCCCCAAGACAGATCACATTCACCTGGGCCGGTCACACCTCAGGAAAAGAGCGTGTCACTGTTGGCCACGTCCGTGAGGTGCTGCTCGCCGAGGCCCATGAAAAATCTATGGCCACCGGCGAGCCGGTGGTGAATAGCCCCCAGTGGATCGATCTGCGCAGCATTGCGAATATGGCTGAAACCGATATGCTGGATGTGCCAAAGCCCATCGCTCCGCATCCGCGGGCCATGCTGTGGTTTTCCGAGCGCAGCCGGTATGACGCAATGCTGCATGCCAACCTTCCATTCTTCGTACTCGATGGGCAACCCGCTGCAAGGATCGTTGGCCTCAAGAACTTCGATAGAGACTCGCGATCAGCAAAACGACCAGACGTAAAGCAACGGTTGCCGGCACTCCCTGGGGGGCGCTTTTTCGTAGCCTCATCCACTGCGGACCCAGTTGCTCAGGAGCCCGGCGCGCCAGAGACACCTGAGGTGCTATCGACGTACCGAGAGTCAGTAAAAGGCGTCGTTGATCAGTAGACTTACCCTTTATAAACAACAGCTTAGACTTCTTATAATCTTTGTTATGTTAAATTCGGTAGCAGCCTAATAATTAGGATGCGTCCTTGTGGCTCCTGACAATAAAAGAGACGAATCCTGCTCAAAAAAAATACAGATTAATCAATGATATGGAAGCTGCAGGATCCTGGAGACCCTTTCGTTGCCCGCCGATATACAGTCAATAAAGTGGACTCCTGAAGCAATTTTGACTGGTTAAAAAAAATAAATACAAGACTAGAAATGCTCTGCTACGGTTACGGAACGCAACTCTAGATTTCGCCACCGGCCGCTGGAGTCTCCGATGCCAGCATACACCATAGACCCGCATCCACTCTTTGCCGGTCCCGAGTCAATGGTCCTGGGCATCGAGCAGTATTATGCTCGCTACCCCTGTGTTGCGGCCTACCTCAAGAGTTTCTCGACTGAGCTTGATGTCGAGAAGGATTTTAAATGGAGCCTGCGCTTCCTTGCGCGCCATAACCGTGCCCCGGGGACTTTCGGTAATTACCGTACATTTGTTGAGCGCTTGCTTCTTTGGAGCTGGTTTTTTGCCGGAAAATCGGCGTTGACGTTAAACCGTGATCAATTTGGACAGTTCCTCTCTTTCTGCAAAAAGCCGCCTTCGAATTGGGTCGGTGCTGCGCCGGCGGTCCGATTTATTCAAGAGGATGGGAGTTGGACTTTCAACGAAGGCTGGCGACCTTTCGATATTCGAAGCCAAACAGAGGCTGACTCCTATCGACCGTTTACGGGTACCTTGCGACAGATACACAGCATCTGTAGTTCTTTTTACAATTTTCTCCATGCAGAAGATGCGGCAGCACTCAATCCTGTCACTGCGTCTCGATCGCACAATGGAAATGCAGAGAGTGGGATTTACCCTGTTCGCAGATATCTTAGTTCAGACCAGCTATATCATGTATTACGGATTCTAGAGTGCCGCGCAGTAGTCAATCCGACAGACGAGCGTGCTCTTTTTATAGTGGCGGCGACGGTTTTTATGTACTTGCGAGCTGCGGATCTCGCAAAATCTGGCGAATACTGTCCAAGTATGGATTGCTTCGTGCTTGAGGACGGCAAGTGGTGGCTGGTGCTAGATGCTCCAGGCACGCCGTCGCAAAGGCTCGCAGTCAACCCAAAATTCTTGCCCTATCTGAAACGCTACCGGAAAAGCCGAGGTCTATCGCCGTTGCCGGAGCAAGATGAGGGAGTCCCCATGTTGGAGACTAGCTATGGGCGTCCGGGGCTTTCTGTTCGTCAAATTCGAGATATTGTCCAAGGAGCTCTCAGGCAGGTGCATGCGGCTATTACCTCTTCAGGAGAATGTGGTGATCATTGGAATGTTTTACTTGGATCTAGCCTCAGGTTTTTGAGGGACAGTGGCGCGAGGAGTGCTGCTCAAACCCGCGAGCCCGCCGAACTGCAGCGAGATCTACGTATTACGAGTATCGCTTACACCTACGGCAGATATTACCGTGAGTGAAGTAGCGACCAGCTCTGCGGTCAAGGTATTTGTAATATCCGATAATCACCAGACCCGGATATTGCTCTATACTACCGCTAAAGCACCGATCTAGATGCATTCGCCCAGGTTGAGCCACTTCATGTCGCAGCATCCCCAGCCGCTTTTCGAGACCTTTGATCGCTTCCACGAACTCAACTTTCTTCACCTCAATGGCGAGCTTCCAGCGGTTCGGAACTTTCTCCAAGGTTGTACCGATGAGCTCCAGGCCGTCGAAGGCTATCGCGCCGTTCGGGGATTTCTGAAGTCCTACGCCGGCAACGAAGCCACGTTCACCTCCTATCGAACCCACATCGAGCGGCTGCTGCTCTGGTCGCTGCTGGTGGCTGGCAAGCCCCTTGTCGAACTGCGTCGCCGGGACGCCGAGGCCTTCATGGAGTTCTGCCTCAACCCTCCCGCCGACTGGATAGGTCCGGTCGTAAAGTCCCGCTTCCTGCGTGTGGGTGGTCGTAAGAAGCTCGACACGGACACCTACACCGTCAATTTGCAATGGCGACCTTTCAGTCACACCGTGGCCAAGCGCGAACGCAAGATTGCCGAAGAGGCCGTTGCCGCCCTTCCCTCCCGTCCCTACCGCATGTCCCAGGGCTCGGTGGCTCAGGTATTCGCAGTCTGCGGCAGCTTCTTCCAGCACGCCATTGATGAGGGTCTCACCGAGGTGAACCCCTTCCGGGCGGTAAAACAGAAATCCATCTACAAGCAACGCAACACCTTGGATGTGGCGTCCCGTTCCCTGACACCGTTGCAGTGGAGCTACGTGATTGAGACTGCCGAGCAGATGGCCGCGGCCGACCCGACATACGAACGCACGCTGTTCATCGTTGCGACCCTGTTCTCCATGTACTTGCGCGTCTCCGATCTGGTCGGGCGTGACAACTGGACGCCCACTATGGGCGACATCCGCCGCGATAGCATGGGCAACTGGTGGTTTCATGTGGTGGGCAAAGGCAACAAGGCCGCCAAGATCAGCATCCGCGATGACTATATCCAGAACTACCTCGTACGCTATCGCCAGCATCTGCAGCTCTCTCCCCTCCCTTCCGCCCACGAGAAAACACCGCTGATCAGCACCCTAAAGGGACGCGGTGGGCTTTCTGATCGCCATATCCGCCTGATGCTGCAAGAGCTCTTTGACCGCGCGATGGTTCGTATGGCCGAGGAAGGCTGGAGCAACGACGAAATAGACCAACTGCGCTCGGCCTCACTACACTGGTTACGTCACACCTCCGCAACCTTTGATGCGCCGTATCGTGACATGAAGGACCTCCAGGCTGACCTTCGTCACAATAGTCTCAGCACCACCCAAAATACGTACTACAACACTCTGGACGAACAGCGGGCACATTCGGTGAAAAGCCTTCCGGTAAGGCGTTAGTGACACACCAGTTGCGAATGTCCTCTGCGCTGTCTGCGGTCGAAGCACCCGCGTGCAAGGCTCCGCTCTGCAGTTTGGCACTCTCCGGGCCGACTGGGACTCTGGCGCCCAGCACGACGGTGAGCACTACGAGGTACATCTATGTGAGCGTTGCTTTTTCGCTACGCTGAGCCAGCTTCGCCGTGAGCGCCAGGTCAACACAATGTTCGATGAGCAAACTGAAACGGCTGAGGGCGATTTTGGTCTGGTTCGACGCGGGGTTCTGGGACGAAAACTAGCACTGCCTATGGATTACGAACGGTACATGAGCTTCGAGCCTCAAAAATCAAATCTAGATTATTAAACACCCACCGCCCTAGCTGCCCAACAGACAAGCTGAACCCCTCCCCCAACGACGTCAGCTCATACTCAACTCGAATGGGCGTAGGGTATACCGTTCGCTTAACAAAACCATCGCGCTCCAAGACACGCAACGTAATTGTAAGCATGCGCTGAGATATCCCATTAACAGCCCGCGTCAACTCATTGAACCGCAACGAACCAGACCGAAGAGTCATCACCACCAAAATACTCCATTTCCCTCCCACGAGCGCCAGAACATCTGCGACACGCCGACACATTACCCCCCTGCAACGCCAGTTGGCCGTCCAGCAGGCGGAGCAGCTGATAAAAGGCATCAGGTAACTGAGGCGCACCGCCAGTAACAAGGCACAGTCGTTGACCAAGACAACGACTGTGCCTTGTTATTTCAATACGCCTGATAGCAACGAATTGCTCCTGTACCAAGCAAAATCCTGCTAAGGCCCATGTACTTCAGCCAACTTATAATTAGCTAGCCAAAGCAATATCGGTAGAGCGCTTCATTATTGCCAACCCAGCCAGCCAGCCATTTCTTGCTGAGCCGAAATATAAGCCTGAGACAGGGCCAAGGAATTTCTTTACCTCATACTCACACCTCTGGATATTTTTTTGAAAGCCGATAGATCCTGTTCCCTCATACCCCATAAACTGGCGCTGTAATGGCCGGCAGACTCCAGCTTATGGCCAAAGCCTGCCTGCCCCTTCCGATATATTTGCAAGAAGAGCACCGCCGGCGATCGTGGCACCGGCGATGGCATGCACGATCCTTGCGCATGACCCAGTGTGAAAGAAAGAACACACCGATTCCGACCTCCTGTCGCCCCTCTAAAGAGAGGTGAATGGGTTGTTGGAGCAGAGACGCTACCCAAGCGTGTACCAAATTCCCTTCTCCCATGAGTCCTCAACATCAACGCGATGCCGGAGGCAAGTTCGCCACCCTGCGTTGGGAAGGCCATACCATGGCGGTGTAATGCTTAATCAGTTGTTCCATGGAAAAAGCCGCATCCTCTCCAAACCACAAGACAATGCTGGAGAGCAGGCCGAGCACGCAGTGAGAAGCAACGGATAATGGCTGTGAATGAAACACCCCTGCCTTCATGCCGTCGCCAATAATTCCCTCCAAATACTCGCGGTAACGCACTTGCAGATCGGCAATCTCCCGCCTGTATTCGGGTTCGAGACTGCGCAGCTCCAGCACACTCAGCTGCGAGAGCGCTCTATGCTGAAGCTGGAATTCGATGTGTCCCGCAATGAAGGCCCGCAGTTTCTCCTCGACACCCGCGCTTTTCTTGACCTGCCACTCGACATGATCCTGTAAATTTTCGAGATGATCGCGAATCAATTCGTAAAGAAGCACCTGCTTACTTTCGATGTGGCTGTAGATCGAGCCAGATTGTATGCCCAAGTGCTCCGCCAACTGGCGCAGACCGACGTTGGCATATCCTCTATTGGCGAACAGGGACGCGGCCACCTCGCGTAGATGCTGATGCCGATCCGGCTCTCGAACGAGCAGCGGAGCAGATAAAAGGCGCCCGGGGCTCGCATGGTCAGGTCGTGCACTAGACATATCCGATTGATTCCTGCCGGCAACTCGGCTGGCAAACGCGTACAGCGGGAGACACGACAATCACTGAAGTGGCGCGCCACCGTGAGTTAACAACTTCAGGCAACCGTCAGTATCAGACATGCGAATATCATCTGACCGTAGATAAAGTCGCCTGGAGAACGAAGTCGCCAATCGGCAATTCATATCTGAAGCTCCTGCGACGCGCTCCAAACATCTCGCGTCGAAAAACCTCAGAAATGGCAGCTAATCTCGCTCAAGTGAAATGTTCTACTGCTTCACTTCACCGATCGCCATTGCCCTCGAGACCTCTCTCACCAGGCGCCTTTAGCAAGACGCCAGTGAATCCGCGCGCCGGTGGTCACATACCAGAGACTCTGTTACGCAGCACCCCGATCTGCGGCGAACTGACCTCTACCACATCGCCATTTTTCAGGAAGAGCGGTGGCTTGCGACCAACGCCGACCCCTCCCGGCGTCCCCGTCGAGATAATGTCTCCCGGCTCGAAACGATAGAATCGGGAGAAGTACGAGACAGTCCTGGCCAAGCTGTGAATCAAATCCCGCGTATTGGCCGACTGCATCACCTCGCCGTTGACGGTGGTCCGCAGGTCGACGTTGCCGGGATCAAGCAGCTCGTCCTTGGTAACGATGCACGGCCCCATCGGGCAAAACGTGGGGTATTGCTTACCCAGCACGGTGAAGCTGCCCCGGCTGAACACCTCCAGCGGTGCGTCTCCCGAGGGTGTGAGAAACTCCACCAGGCCATCACGCGCCGACACGTCATTGATCAGGGTATAGCCGGCCAGATAGTCCAGCGCCTCTTGCGGCGATACGGCATGACAGGTCTTGCCGATCACGCAGGCGAACTCGCCTTCCCAGTCGACCATGTCGGGAGCAGACTGCGGCAGCCGGATGTCATCGCCCGTGGCGCAGACCGCGGCGGAGTTCTTGATGAAGCCGATCGGGTCGCTGTGGCTACCAACGTCCATCTCTTCGAGATGATCCCGGTAGGCCCCGCCGCTGGAAACGATCAGCCCCGGTCGGGGAATCGGCGCGCCCAGGCGCACCACGGCGGCGTCGACGGCGATGCCGGCCCGGCGCAGCGCCTCCAGCAACGCGGCATCGCCAGCGATGGCGTCCAGTTGCAGTTTCAGCTCCTCCAGACGGCCACTGGCCAACAGCGCCTTGATCTCCGCGGGGAAGGTCTCCTCGACATCGAGCACCTCCGACAGGCGCCCGATGTCGAGTACCACCGAGTCGAGCAGGACGCCCGCCAGGAACGTCCGCTCTCTCTCGAAGGAAACCAGTTTCATTGAGCAGCCCCGGCGGATGCGAAGGCCTTGTCGAACCAGTCGGTGCCACGGGAGGTAACGCCCCACCAGTTGCCGTCGGCGTCCTGCACCGCGAACCACTTGAAGCCATCCTGGACGGACACCGGCGTGATGGCGCGAATATCCCAGCGCTCGCGCTGGCGTTCGGCTTCCTGATGGGCGGCGACCACCTCTTCATCACTGGCGACCGACAGCTCCCAACGGTTCTCGAGGCCCTGCTCCCCGGTCTGCTCCCCGGTCTCCACGCAAGCCAGGTAGAAAGTGCGGTCCTCCCGCCAGGTGACGAATGAAACCGCCGAGTGCCTGAGCGTTTCCAGGCCGAGGAACTCGGTGCGGAAAGCGCGGGCCGCGGCGATGTCATGGCATTCCAGGGTGCCGTGCGACATGCCCAGGAACTGCTCCTTGCGTGGAGCTTCGATGGCTGGCTGGTTCATACGGCATCTCCTTTGAAGACCTGTTCGAGGGCGGACGGCGGCAGGTACTGGAATTCCCACCAGTTGCTGTCGCAGTCACTGAAGTAGAACGAGTACGCGCTGTGCTGGAAGCGGAGTTCCTGGACCTGCTTGAGTCCGAGTTCCTCCTTGCGCGCCGTCAGCAGCCGGTGCATCTGGTCGACCGCCCGCTTGGAGTCGAGATCCAGCCCCCAGTGGTGGAAAACGCGCTGGGGATTGGCGATCTCGTCGCTCTGGCGTACGTCCAGCACGAAGTTCACGAAGCGGCGTGGCGCCGACTCCCCGGGGGAGACCGGACGCGCGAGCATGCGGTCGGGACCGAGCCCCACGCACTCCAGGCCGAGGATGTCCTCGTAGAAGCGGCGCGTCTTGGCCAGGTCCCGGGCCAGCAGCGTGCCGCAGAACAGGTTCGAGGTCCGGATGGTTGGGTTGGTCGAGCGGTAGGGTGGCTTCGTCAGATCGACGGTTGTCATACCTTTTCTCCTCTTGTTCTTGTTTTACAAGTTTTCTAGCGGTCGATGACCAGTTGCGCCCCTTCCGGAGCGCGGGAACAACAGGTCTGAATCCGGTTCTGGCGCTCGGCCTCACTGAGCACCGTATCGCGGTGGTCCGCCTCGCCTTCGAGCAGCGGCACCACGCAGGAGCCGCAGAACCCCGCGCGGCAGACGCTGGGCAGTTCGATACCGACATCGCGCAGCACTTCCAGGATCGTCCTGTCCGCCGGCACCTGCAGCACTTGCCCCGAGCGCGCCAGCTTGACCTCGAACGCGTAGGCCGGCTGGGCGATGCTCGCCGGGCTGTCCGGCGGATTGACGAACAGCTCGAAGTGCAGGTTGTCCGCCGGCCAGTCCGCGCTCTCCTCGCGGATCGCCCGCAGCATCGACTCCGGCCCGCAGGCATACAGATGAGTGCCGGCGCGGTATGCCCCGATCAGAACGGCGCGGCGACCGACGAGATGGCCGCCGGTGCCCTAGACGTCGCCCTTGGCGCA
>LNAQ01000231.1_pt1 | contig 12712 bp, 11 predicted proteins | sample 602591 | NCBI WGS metagenome assembly LNAQ01 (sample SAMN02440304, study PRJNA202911) | soil metagenome | biome: Subtropical and temperate rainforests or woodlands; isolation source: soil samples (1 kg each in a 20% v/v slurry with milli Q water) were... ... | reverse complement strand
TCAGATCGTCTTCGTGCATGTCCGTGGTAATGATGCGGAACAAATCACTTAACAGAATGACCGTTGCAAGCACTGAAAACACGACACTGGACAGATGCACGATCGCCATCGAGCCCCCCGTCGTGGGCGCGGTGACATCCCAGTTGATCCTGACTTGCTCTATACCGCCCGTGAAAAGCATGAGCACAATGGCCAGCATCACCGCATGGCTGACAATCAAGCAGGCTTTGCGCCCGGCGCGGGGCAACTTGGCTACAACCATGTCGACCCCAAGGTGCCCATGTTCGCGCAATGCCACCAGCGCGCCAAGGAAGGTCACCCAAATAAATAGCCAGCGAGACACCTCTTCCGATACCGTGATGCCTGAATTAAAGCCATAGCGCAGAACAACATTACCAAAGACCAGAATCACCATCGCCGCCAATCCTGCGGCAATAAGAAACTCAAGAAATCGGCATAAACGATCTATCCAGCCCGACATACGCTTGCCCGCCCTATTTCAGTTTTTGGCTTCCCGGACCAGCGCGACCACCCCACGCAGGGCCATCAGATACGAATGGGGGCCTAATCCTTGCACCGTACCTTTGACTGCGGGCGAAATAATGGAGTGGCCGCGCCATGGCTCACGAGCCGCAATGTTGGACATATGCACCTCGATCGTTGGAAAAGGCATCGCCTTGATCGCGTCGTGCAATGGCACGCCATGCTGCGTCAGTCCCGCCGGATTCACCAAAGCGCCGCTGGCCTCATCAATGTGCTTATGCAAAAAATCGATAAGTTCGCCCTCGTGATTGGACTGAATTATGTCCAATTCAACCTGAAGCTGCTCCGCCAGTTCGGTAAGCTGTTGATTGATTTGCGCAAGCGTGGTTGTGCCATAGATATGGGGCTCGCGGCGCCCAAACAGATTCAGGTTGGGGCCGTTCAAAACAAGGATCTTCATGAGATAGTGCGCCGTCTTGTTGTTTATGTTTTATTTGCGAATGCGAGCAAGCTCATCGTTGTAAAGCTTGACTGTCGCCGGGTCATACCCCGCAGCGAATTTGTCGATGACAGGCTGCGCAATTTGCCGCATACGTGCCTGTTCGGCGGCGGACACATCGTTGTACTGTATGCCGTTAACCTTTAGCTGCTCGACCGCTTTTTGGGCGGCGACACGACTTTGCTTACGTTGGTCCACCTTGGCCTCGTCGGCCGCCTCATGCATCCACTTTTGCTCCGCAGGCGTCAGCTTGTCCCAAAAACGCTTGCTGACCAGGACGATGTTGGCGGCATAAACGTGATTCGTTGCGCTGACATACTTTTGGACTTCGTAGAACTTATTCGACAAAATCACAGAAAAAGGATTTTCCTGCCCGTCGACCGCCCTGGCCTCCAACGCTCCGTACAGCTCGGCAAAAGGCATAGGTACGGGATTGGCTTTAAATGCCTGGAAGGTTTCCAGAAATACCGGGTTGGGGATCACCCGTATTTTCAGTCCTGCCAGGTCTTCAGGCTTGTTGATCGGGTGTTTGCTATTAGTGACGTTACGAAAACCAAGATCCCAGTATCCCAGGGCCACCAGGCCTTTTTCAGGCAGCTTGGCGATCAAAGCCTGCCCCAAAGGCCCATCCAGCAAGGCATCTGCCTGTTCGAAGCTGCTGACTGAAAAAGGAAAATCAACCAGGCCGAATTCTTTGACAATACCCGCCAATGAAGTGGTGGCGGGGGCCGTCATTTCCTGGACTCCGCCTTGCAATGCGGACTGTTGCTGCAACTCGTTTCCTAATTGGGAAGCGGGATACTCTTGCACTTTCAGCTTGCCGCCGCTTTTTGCAGCCAGCAGCTCGCCAAAGCGCTTAACGCCAAAGCTGACGGGATGATCCGTATTGTTCAAGTGGCCGAATTTGATTGTGCGCTGCGGGGTTTCTTGCGCCCAGGCGCCCGAAGCCGATAAGGACATGAATGCAAACGCAAAAGCACTGCACATGACTTTTTTCATGATTGTCTCCGTAGAATAATTACCATCGTCAAACAAGGCTGTTTCCTTTATCTGCGACGGTTTTGGTTTTGATTTAATTTTTTCAAGAATAGCACAAAAACTGGAATTTGATTCCACTTTGGAAGAGGATTCTATTTTTGAATGGAATTCCGTATCGTATAATCGCCGGGAACAATTGGAGGCAGCCTTGGCTGGAATACTTGAACGATCGTTAAGCATCTTGGAATACCTGGCGGCCCATCCCGAAGGAGCGCAACTGGCCATAGTCGCCCAAGACCTGGGCATACCGGGCAGCGCCTGCCATCGCCTGCTGAGCGAACTGACTCGCTGTGGATATGTGCGTCAAGTACGCGAGCATGGCGACTACGCTTTGACAACCAAGCTTGCCGCCATCGGCCTGAGCTTCCTGGGCGCCTCGGGTATTGTCGATGTCGCGCAGCCCATTATTGACCGCGTTGCCGCCCTTTCGGGGGAACTGGTTCGCCTGGCCATCATCGACGAGGATAGGCTCACGTTTGTAGCCAAGTCGCAGGGAGCAAAATTCGGGCTCAAATACGATCCCGACATGGGTATCGACGTGTGCTTGTCATGCAGTTCAGCCGGCCATTCGTGGATGATGACCTTGACGGACGAGCGCGCCATCGAATTGGTCACCAAACAAGGCTTTGGATCGCCCGAGCGCTATGGCCCCAAGGCGCCCACCACAATGAAGGCCTTACTGAAAATCGTGCAAGAAGACCGTAAGCGCGGCTTCAGCATGATTAATGAAATGTACGCGCCAGGCATGACCGCCATGGCTGCACCGATTCAACGAAAAGGCGAAGCGGCCATCGGCGTCATCACCATCGCCGGCCCACAAGTGCGGCTGACGGAAAAGCGCATGCTAAGTCTTGGACCCGATTTAATCGAGGCCGCCGCAGAGCTGGCTCTGGCAAGCTCCGCCTCGCCCATCCTTCTTCGCCGCGCTGCAAAATAAGACAAGAAACGATAGCAGTACCGGCCCCTGAGAGTTAATTCAAACGTGATGGGAATCAGAGTATAGTGATTCACTTTAAGGATATCGAGTTCAGCTGCCATTCAGGCGTGTTCGCGGGGCCAATTGAGCTTCGCGGCAAGGCCGCCTGGTGTGAATCACAGCTGCCGATGGGATAAGCCATGTCAGGGAAGAGTAATAAAAGTGACATCACTCCAGGTACAGCGCGATATCTCGGATCTTGCCTCGCAACTGAAGTATTGTCGGCGCTTGCCGACACTGCCCACCATTGCGTTGCGGCTGGTGGAGCTTGCTGACGACAGCTCGGCCACACTGGATCAGTTTGCGGACGTAGTCGCCTACGACCCCGCCCTGACGGGCAAGCTGCTGCGTGTTGCCAACTCGTCCTTTTATGGCAGCAGAAAGACCGTGTCCAGCCTTACCCAGGCAATGAACCTGCTGGGGCTTAACGCAACCATCGCGCTTTCTCTTAGCTTCTCGCTGCGCCAGTCTGTCTCAAAGCAGCACAGCCACGATTTTGACGTCACGCTCTATTGGCGGCGTGCGCTGCTGACCGCACTCGCCTCCCAGACAATCGCGGCCGAGCTGAACGAAGCGCAGCCCGAGGACTTCCTGCTGGCCGGCTTACTGCAAGACATCGGCGTTCTGGCGATGGACGCCATGTTCGGGGACGCCTACACAGCGGTCTGTCAACAAAGTAACGATCACGAAGACCTGCTGGCTCAAGAAACCATACGCTTCGGCTTCAATCATGCGCAAGCCGGCGCCCAGCTACTAAGGGAATGGGGGTTGCCGGATAAAATTTCCGACAGCGTCTGGCTAAGCCACGAAACAGTCATGCCCTCGCCCGACAACGATACCAGCACCGGACTTCTGGCCAGTTATGTGGCGGGCTCTGCGTGCATTGCCGACGCGTGGCTCGCGGCGCAAGCGGCACCCGACGCGCTTGATATCGCGCAAGATGCTGTACACGCATTACTGAAGATCAATCCAGACCAGTACCAGCGCATCATCGCCACCATGGCCCAGGAGATGCCTGAAATGGGGGAGCTCTTCGATACTCAACTGGTGCCTCCATTCGTGATTCAAGGCGTGGAGGACAGTGCGATAGAGATTCTTGCCGCGCGCAATCTGCAGCTTTCCCAACTGCTCGACAGCTCAAACTCACAAACCCAGGCCCTGGAAACCCGCGTTGCAACACTCGAGACACAAACACAGCGCGATACCCTGACGGGCCTTTATAACCGTGCCTACCTGGAGCGCACTTTAGACCAGGAGTTCACAAAGGCAACCAGCGAACGTCGCCCGCTTAGCGTCGCATTCATCGACGTGGATCGGTTCAAAGCCGTGAACGACACGTTCGGCCATGCTGTGGGCGATCAGGTCTTGGCTCTGGTTGCGCAGCGGCTTTGTGCCGGAGCACGGCAGACCGACACGGTAGCTCGTTATGGCGGCGAAGAGTTTGTGGTCTTGCTCGCGGAAACAAATTCAAGCCAGGCAAAGACGGTCGTGCAACGGATGCTTGAAAGCGTACGCGACACCCCCTTTCAAACGCGCGGCGGAGCCAGTGGCACACTGAGCTTCTCGGCAGGGATTGCCACCCACATGGAAGGCAATCAGTCATTTAAGACGTCAGCCGCTTTGCTGCGAGCCGCTGACGATACGCTCTACGACGTCAAAGAAGCTGGCCGCGGAAGAGTGGTTCTTTATCGTCCCGAGAGCGGGTAAGCGTTGCTACCGCCGCATAACGACCACTCACGACCCGCGACAAAAGCGAGCCTCAAGTGTGAGGTCAGGTGTTCATCCGTAGTTCCGCGTGAAGCCCGGCGCGAGCCGCCAGAGTAAGCAGCATGTCAAGGCTGAAATCCTCTACTTTGCCTTTAAGCAGGCGCGATACGCGCGGCTGAGTGATTCCGAGATGGCGAGCCGCTTCGGCTTGTGTCCAACCACGCTCCTTAAGTTGTTGGGTGGTACGGATCATGACTTCGGCGCGCAGCTTCATCACCTCGGCCTCTGCGGGCTCAAAGCCCAGGTCAAGGAAAACATTTCCACTGCTTTCGGTGATGGTGATATCGTCTGCGTTCATTTCATTCCTCCAACAAGGCGTTTGTAGCGATTGGCAGCCAAGTCGACATCTGGTTTAGACGTCTTCTGCGTCTTCTTTTGAAAAGCGTGAAGCACATAGACCGCATCCGCGAACTTGGCAACATAGATCACTCGGAAGGCGCCTTTTTCATCCCGATAACGGATTTCATACGCGCCCGCACCCACGCTTGGCATGGGCTTGAAGTCACTCGGCTCGCCGCTGTACTGCACGGTCATCAACTCAATTCCCAGCGCATGGCGCACGGTGGCCGGCATGTCGCGCAGGTCTTTTTGGCTGGAGTCGATGAATCGAAGTGGCTTCATCAAACCATCATACAAGTACTTATATAAATATACAAGTACTTGTATTTTTAGCTTCTCGGCAGGGATTGCCACTCGCATGGAAGGCAACCAGTCATTTAAGACGTCAGCCGCTTTACTGCGAGCCGCGGACGAGTGGTTCTTTATCGTCCCGAGAGCGGGTAAGCATTTCTCGAAACACATGCTGCCCGTAATAACTCCCGGCGCCTGTTAAATCCGAATCTCAATCGGATCGTAAAACCTATACCCTACCCCCCGTAGCGTCGCCACCGGCAACCGTAGCGCGCACGCCTGCTCTACCTTGCGGCGCAGGCGACGCATTTGCGTATCGAGCCGGCGCTGATCGTATTCCAAATAGTCCTGGCCTAGGAGTTTGTCGGACTTGAGCTCGAGCGAGTCTGATTGATTGTTGCGAAGCGGTTTCTGAGACAGAATCGCGCCGATGGAGCGTTCTCATGGCTTGACGAACTGCCTGGAGGGCACATCGAGTCGCCCGAGGGTTCGGTTTGGGCGTGATCGGGGCGCACCTTTTCTCTCACGCTGCTCGCAGCACGTGCATGCGTTTGATGTTCCAGGCCATGGTCACCAGGTTCCATTCGCCTTGCGCCTTGGCCAGCCCACGCATGCTCATTTGGCGCCAGCCCATCACCCGCTTGATGATGCCGAACACTGGCTCCACCGTCTGCTTGCGCAGACCGTACAGCGCCCGTCCGGTCTGCGTACCCAGCCGGTGCGCCATCTGCACCACCGGGTCCGTCGCCTGTGGCTGCGGGGCATCGGGTGCGAAGCGCTCCAGTATGGGTGTGTGATGCGACTGCCTCTTGAGCGCCAGCAGAGGCTCGACTCCTGCTTCGTTGCAGGCAATCACGTTGGCCTGGCTGAAGAATCCGTTGTCACCGACCAGCGTGCGCACCTCGCCCAGCTCCTCGGGCAGCGTCGCAATTTTCTGGAGTGTGGGCACCACTTCGCGCTTGTCGTTGCACGCCTGCGTGACGTGCGCAGTCACCACCAGCATCGTGTCGATATCCACGCCGGCCTGCGCGTTGTAGCTCTGCTCGAAGCCCCCGCCAGACACCGGCATGATGCGCGACTCTTCATCCGTCAGGTTGATCTGATCGCTGTCCTTGGGGCCAGCCTCAGGTGACTCGGGTGGCTCGGGATCCTTGCCGCGCGGCTTCTTGCCCGCATCGCGTTGCACACGGCGCTTGGCCTGCTTGGACTCGAACTCCTGCTGCTGCGCCTCGTAGCGTTCGTGCGCGCGCTGCTCGATCTTGGCCTTGGCCTGTGCGATTGCGTTCAGGCGATCTTCACGACGCGCGATCTCGGCGGGCACGTCCATGCCATCAGGCGTGGCTGCCCGGTCGCTCTTCTCGGCCAGTGCTAGCAGAGTCTGCACCTCCTGGCGCAACTGGGCTTCGATCTTGTTGGCGTGCGCCCAGGACAGCGCGCGATGCTTGCTCGCGTTGGCGCCAATCTTGGTGCCGTCCAGCGCGATGTGGCCCAGCCTGAGCAGCTTCATCTCGCGCGCCAGTACCAGTACCTGCACAAACAGCGACTCGATTTCCTTCAAAAAGCGCCGCCGGAACGTGGCCAGTGTGTCGTGATCAGGATGGGTGTTGGCCGCCACGTAGCGGAACGCCACCGAGTCGTAGGTCGCGCGTTCGATCTTGCGGCTGGAATGCACGCCGTTGGCGTAGCCGTACACCAGCAAGCCCAGCAACACCGCCGGGTGGTGCGCGGCCGAGCCGCGGCCCGCGTACTGCCTGGTCAGATCTTGCAGATCGAGCCGATCAATCACTTCGACCAAGAAGCGCGCCAGATGATCACTGGGCAGCCACTCGTCCACCGACGGTGGCAGCAGGTAGGCGGTGTCTCGGTCTACGGCAATGAAGCGGCTCATGAGGGCAGGCTCTCGGTTGTGTGCCCCCATTATCTCGGATAACGTCATCGGACGGAAGACTGCAAGTCCGACAAACTCCTAGGCAGGTGATTTGTGGAGGAATGTCTTACGCAGCCCACAATGCAGAACTATCAGAGTGGTTTCGCATAGGCGACGAAATCAAGGGTAATCCTTTCTATTTTGTAAAAGCTCCAAGCTCAATCTCGTCACACGAACAGCCCATATATCTGCCCGACATTACCCCTTTAATTCGTAAGAACTTTGCTGCTCCCTATGGTCAGGTCACCGGAGAAGTGGAACTTGGCATCGTAATCAAAGATGCCATGCATTGCGTTTCTCCTGACGATGTCAGAAAGCATATTTTGGGATACACCGTATTCAATGATATTACTCAGCGAGACCTGGAAATTGCAGGGTATCCGGTCTGCCTTACAAAAGGATTTCATTCTTTTGGGCCGCTCGGACCATATATTATTCCGACAGAGGAAATCGCTGACCCGCAGGCCCTGCACTTTGAGTTACGCGTAAACGACACGGTGTACCAGAAAGGTTCCCTATCGGAAATGTTGTTTTCGATAGAAACCTTGGTTTCAATCGCTAGCCACATTTTTGCCCTTGAGCCGGGTGACGTCGTTACGACCGGCTCACCACCCGGGCTATTCGACTATCACTTGAGTCCTGGCGATGTCATTGAAGCAGAAATAGAACAGATTGGCATCTTGCGTAACTCTGTGGCTTTTGCTCGAGCCGACACAAGCTTATCTCTTCCAGATCCCCAAAACCTCATATCAACCCACAGTACAAAGGAAAAATCATAATGACGCTGGATCTTGAACTTTGCCGTGCAGTTGGAGAAGCTGCAGACCGCCTGATTTCCTCACAAATATTCATGTCTGGCGGCGGCGCTGATCCGACCGTACGCAACATCAATCAGTTTCTCTACGAGGCCGCCTATGCGCAACAAGGCGCCCCTCTGACTTACATGGCTGCTAAAGCACTGATTGAACGCATCAAACCCCGAGACACCGTTATTATTTGCACAGGCTTTTTTGACCCGCCCTCAATGATTACAGAAGGCGACGGACCAATAGGCGCGGTCTTATTGGGTCGCGCACTGGCTGCCGCACTCAATGCCACGCCGGTGTTCCTGACGGAAGTAACAAATATCCCGCGTGTGGAAGCACTCATCCAGGCAACAGGCCTCGAAGTACTTGATCTAGAGCTGGCTCGTACAACCGCTTTCAAAGCAGCAATAGTTCCTCTACCTATAGATTCCGCTCGGGCAGAACAGCTATCGCAAAGCTTAACAGAGGTGATTAAACCAGTAGCAATGATCAGTATCGAAAAGCCATCACCATCATTTGCGGGGACCTACCACACTGGATCGGGGGTAGATGTCAGCTCCCTCGTAGGCAAAGTCGACTACTTTGTGAAGGCCGCACAGGAATATGGCGCCCTAACAATAGGAATCGGCGATGGCGGCAATGAAGTCGGTATGGGGCTTATTGCAAACGAAGTTCGTACGATTGTCTCAACGGGCGCAATCATCGGCTCGTCCGTCAAAACAGACATGCTGGTCGTGGGCGCAATTGCCAACTGGGGAGCCTATGCAATCGAAGCCTGTCTTGCTGCGGCTCTGCACCTCCCAGAGGTTCTACATTCCGTCAGCATGGAGCGTAGAGTGGTCGATACTGCAGCCCGGGTCGGAATGATCGACCCCATGTCGGGTATGGCACACGGATGGGTAGACGGTACGCCGCCAAGCTGTAGCGAATCCATTCTTGAATTGTTACGACAAATGGTTGAGCTTCGTATCAACTACAAAACAAGACAGCACGGATTGTGCAGCAATGGGCGCCGATGGCATCACGCCCCTGAGCGCGACGAGCAAATTCGGATATGGGCCAACCATTTGGCTGCTGAAGAAAATGCCTACTTCGCCGAAAAAGATGCTATAGACGCGACGTAAATAAAGCCAAACCAGCTGCTGCCGCAGACGATGTGGCCACAACAACTATTCAAGTAAGGGCGCGTTTGCCAACAGCCAACAGCAATCGTTTTGCCTGAATGCAAGGACTTTCATGAAACGCAGAACCGCCATCAAAGCAATTTTTTCGCTGCCAGCTTTCACGCTCGCCCCCTTTGCTGTAACAGCTCAAGAGTCGTATCCGCAGAGACCGGTACAAATAGTTGTTGGCGTTCCTCCGGGCGGCAGCATAGACGTGATAGCCAGAACCGTGGGAGAAAAGCTCACCCAATCACTGGGTCAGCCCTTCGTGGTAAGCAACCGCCCAGGCGCCTCTGGCATTATAGGAACAGATTTTGTAGCAAGGGCGCAGCCCGACGGATACATACTGACCATGGCACCCGCGGCATTTATAGCATCCAATGCCAGCACTTTTGCCAAGCTGCCATACGATCCGGAAAAAGATTTAGCTCCGATCATATTGGCGGTGAACCAGCCCATGGTTCTAGTTGTGAATACGAGCTCACCGTACGAAACACTTGCACAACTGATTGCTTACGCTAGGACTCACCCTGGAAAACTGGACTATGCGTCAGGGGGAGAAGGCTCACCACATCACTTTGCGGGGATGATGTTCTCTCGTGCAATTGGGACCAGCATGCTGCATATCCCATATAAAGGTGGCGGGCCTGCCATGTCTGATTTACTCGGAGGACATGTAGACATGATATTTGCACCGGCGCCTGAAGTACTACCGCAGCTCCAAGCTAAAAAACTACGCGCGCTCGCCGTCTTGGGAGCCGAGCGCTCTGCCATTATGCCGGACATACCCACAATGAAAGAGATGGAGTTACCCGAAGTAGCACTGACGGCCTGGATCGGGCTAATGGCCCCTGCCGGCACTCCCGCAGACATTGTCTCGAAGCTTAATACAAGTGTCGAAAAATCACTTTCCGGAGAGCTGAAGAATACACTCCAGTCCTTAGGCTTCGAGGTTATCGGCGGATCGCCAGAAGATTTTCACAGGGTCATTAAAAGCGACATAGCCATGTACGCCAACTTGATGAAGGAGTCGGGAATGAAGCCCCAGTGACGGACACCAAGAAGCTCAGTAATCTGGGCGAAAGCTAATTGGAATAGACCGAATAGGCGACCAAATGAATATACTTAATAGATCCACTTGGCAACCAAAAATCAGACTACGTTATTGCTTAGGAATTTCCAGCTCATCGATAAGCTTCTTCCAACGTGCGTAGTCCGACAAAGTTAGCTCCTTAAGCTCCGCAGGAGTACTGGATTCGGCTTCAATACCCTGAGCAGCGAGCGTCGCTTTAATCTCCGGTTGTGCCAATATGGTCACCAATTCGCTGTTTAGCTTATCAATAACAGTTTTGGGTGTTTTACTAGGTGCGTCCAGGCCTGCCCAAATCGTAAAATCATATCCAGGCAACCCCGCCTCAGCAATAGTTGGCACGCCGGGCAGTAAGGCAGTACCTTTTTTCCCTGTAATACCAAGAGCTCTCAATTTCCCCGCATTAATATGTGGAAGGATTGAGTTAATAGGCCCAAAAAGAACCTGGACCCGCCCAGCCAAAAGATCAGCAATCGCCGGCGCCGCACCTCGGTAGGGTACATTCTCCATCTCCACGCCCGCCATAGACTTGAAGATTTCGGCGGACAGCTGCTGTGGCGACCCTATACCCGAAGAACCAAACGACAGTTTTCCTGGGTTTTCCTTGCAATAGGCAATGAGTTCCTTCACGCTCTTAACTGGAAGGTCAGGATGCACCACAAGCACCATTGGCACGGTTCCAAGCAAAGAAACGGAAGAAAAGTCTTGCAACGGATCGAATGACAGACTTTTATACAGATTCGGATTCATTGTGGTAATGCTACTGGGCGTAATCAGTAAGGTATACCCATCCGGTTCAGCCCGTGCTACATAGGCTGCCCCTATATTGCCAGCAGCCCCTGCCTTGTTTTCAGCCACTACAGACACCTTCAGCCGCTGTTCCAAAGCTTTGCCTAAGACTCTGCCGAGCACATCGTTGCTACCCCCCGGCGTAAAAGGGATGATGACATTAATTTGTTTAGATGGATAGTCGTTCGCCTGTGCCGGACCAGTGGCGAAGGCTACTGCCGCAAGGGCGAGCATAAAACGTTGCTTCAAATTCATGATTTTCTCCTTAATCCTTTAGGTAAATGCTTATTTTCTTAATGGCTTGACATATATCCATAGCCCCATGAAAGGGCGTGTATGTTTCAACCAAAAACACCCGCTTCAAATAGAAATATTTATGTTCTTCAACTGCGTGAACTCAAACATCTCCTCCTTCGATTCCTCGCGCCCAAGACCGGAGCTTTTATATCCTCCGAAAGGGGCGCCCAGAATATGAGCGGAGCAGTTGTTTACCCAGATATAGCCAGCCTGTATTTTGGATGCCGTTCTATGGGCGTTCGCCAACTGGGTAGTCCAGATTGAGGCGGTCAAGCCAAAGTCAGTTCCGTTTACCGCTGCCAGCATGCCTGACTCGTCGCTCCACTTGAACACCGCCAAAACAGGCCCAAAAACCTCTTCTTTTGCCAGCGTCATATCGGGCGTCACATCGAGAAAAACAGTAGGCTCAATAAAGAATCCATTTTGGAGATCTGAGCCTTCAGGATGCTTACCGCCATAAACCAGTCTTGCCCCCTCTTTCTGTGCCTTGTCGATGTAACTCAGCGTACGCTCGTATTGCGCTTGGCTGACCAAGGCTCCCATCGTTGTACTCATCCGCGTGGCAATACCTGGTCTATGACATTGCTGCACACGCTTTACCAGCGCATCAATAAATTGATCGTATATTCTCTCGTGGAGGAACAATCTGCTGGTCGAGCCACAAGACTGCCCACACCATGTAAAGTTCATTCCTCGCACAGCACCGTCGACTGCTTTGTCGAACTCGGCATCAGGGAAAATTATCATGGCGTTTTTCCCGCCCAACTCCAAGAGCGTCCGCTTCATTGTGTCGGCAGCTCCTTTCAGGACAGCCTTCCCCGCCTGAACACTTCCGATAAGCCCGACAGCACTGACATCAGGATGGCCGCACAAAGCCGCACCCGTGCTCCTGTCACCAACCACACAATTTAAAACCCCAGGCGGAAACACTCCGTCAAGGAGTTCAAACAGTCTGACTGTGGAAAGCGGGGCTTGCTCGGGTGGTTTGATGACTACCGTATTGCCTACCACCAACGGCGCCGCAATCTTGCCCGCTGCGAACATGAAAGGATGATTGAAAGGAAAAATACGGACCACAACGCCGAATGGCTCGCGCACCGTATAGTTAATCGACCCGTCTGCCGTCGGAATAGTCTCACCTTTGAGCTCCAGCGCAAGGCCAGCGAAGTACTCCAGCTGCAGCGCTGCAATTTCCGCATCATTAAGCATTGCCTTTACAGGATTTCCACAATCGGCCGCATCAATTA